>ERZ791821.756-NODE-756-length-23655-cov-3.718220_pt1 | contig 23655 bp, 17 predicted proteins | sample MGYA00510300_ERZ791821 | MGnify/ENA primary metagenome ERZ791821 (study PRJEB30046, sample SAMN00792034) | human gut metagenome | study: EMG produced TPA metagenomics assembly of the A metagenome-wide association study of gut microbiota in type 2... | reverse complement strand
GCATCCATTCCAGATCATATAATCAGAAGTGAACGCATAATAATGTTCAGCAGGGCAGTTGTGAGCGGAAAGCAGTTCACAAAGACAGTGGAGGTGGCTGAGGAGTTGGAAAGTCAGAAATGTAAGGTTACGATAAGCGGAAAAGAGTATCTTTATGAGAAGGGGACGTCTTATCAGGAGATCGCGAAGGATTTTCAGAAAGAGTATAAACATCAGATCGCACTTGTGATGCTGGATGGACATCGTCTGCAAGAACTTAGAAAACAGGTTTCCGGAGACTGTACGCTGCAATTTGTTACAACACAGGATACGGCGGGGTATGACACGTATCGGAGAAGTGTCTGCTTTCTTTTTATTAAGGCAGTACACGATGTGATTGGCCATGAGCGTCCGCAACAGGTGCGTGTACGGATTCATTTTTCGTTAGGTGCAGGATTTTACTGTACGGTGGAAGGAATCGATCATGTGGGAATGGAATTCCAATGGAAAGTTGAAGAACGCATGTATGAACTTGTACAGCAGAGACTTCCGATCACAAAAGAGTTGATCCATACAGAAGAGGCAGTGGAATTATTCCATCGATATGGAATGTTTGATAAAGAACGCCTGTTCCGGTATCGGAGAAGTTCCCACGTGAATCTGTATGCCATGAATGAATTCCGTGACTATTATTATGGTTATATGATGCCGGATACAGGAGATTTGAAGTATTTTGCATTGTATCTGTATCAGGGCGGAATCGTACTTCAGATGCCGCTGAAAGACGAACCGGAGAAAGTGCCTTTATTTGTGCCAAAGGATAAGCTGTTTCGTGTACTCAGTGAGTCTGTGAGATGGGGAGACCAGCAGGGGATTGATACCGTCGGTGCGCTCAATGACATGATCACGCAGGATGATATGCGAGAGATTGTTCTTGTCCAGGAGGCATTCCAGGAGCGCAAGATCGGAGAGATCGCAAAGCAGATCGCAGATCGTCCGGGGGTAAAGTTTGTTCTGATCGCAGGACCTTCTTCTTCCGGCAAGACAACATTTTCACATCGCTTATCCATTCAGCTTAGAGTAAACGGACTTCATCCACATCCGATTTCTGTAGATAATTATTTCGTAGATCGGGAGAAAACACCGAAAGACGAGGATGGAAATTATAACTTCGAATGCATTGAAGCAATCGATGTGGAAAAGTTCAATGAGGACATGAGCAATCTGCTGGCAGGCGAGGAAGTCTATCTCCCGGTTTTTGACTTTAAGAGCGGTAAACGGAATTTTGAAACAAAGCCAAAGAAACTCGGTGAAAATGATATCCTTGTAATCGAAGGAATCCATTGCCTGAATCCGAAGCTGACAGAACAGTTATGTGATGACCGGAAATTCAGGATCTATATCAGTGCATTAACACAGCTGAATATTGATGAGCATAACCGGATTCCGTCTACAGACGGACGTTTGATCCGAAGACTTGTCAGGGATGCAAGAACAAGAGGGGCATCGGCGACGAAGACCATCTCAATGTGGCCGTCAGTGAGAAGAGGAGAAGAGAAGAATATTTTCCCATATCAGGAATATGCAGATGTGATGTTTAACTCTTCCCTGATCTATGAACTGGCAGTGTTGAAACAGTATGTGGAGCCGTTGCTTCTTGGCGTAAGCAAAGACTCTCCGGAATATGTTGAAGCAAAGCGGTTGTTGAAATTCCTGGATTATTTCGTAGGAATCGGAAATGACAATGTGCCAACGAATTCACTTTTGAGAGAATTTATTGGCGGTGGATGTTTCCATGTCTAATGCAATAGAAAGATAGAAGAAAGAGGATACATAGAAAACTTGTATGTGACAAGAATTTCTATGTATCCTCTTTACATTAAGATACCTCTTTGTTGATCATATCCTGCAATAAGCAGAAATATACAATATCTAATCCTAAAATCGAGAGAACCAGGTAGAGAATAGAAGAATTCCCCTGTATTCCTCTGATGCGGTCACAGCGTTCACCCATCTTATAAGCCCAGTAAATACCATAGATTCCACAGGTGATCAAAGAAAATAGGAATACCATGCCTCCACTTGTTGCCTGTGGCTCTCCGGCCAGCTGATTCACCTCATCATTCAGCTTGATCATCCAGTAGATACTGTAGATGCCGCAGGTGAGAAAAGAAAAAACAATTGCAAGCACAAGATTACGTGGCATAATGCCTGTAGCTGCCCCGTTCCGGTAATAATTGTTCTGATTATAGTTGTTCTGGTATGCATTCTGGTAATATGCATTCTGCTGGAACTGGCTTTCCTGCTGCTTTTGATTCTCCTGTGTATGAGCATTATCATTAGGAATGGGAAGCGGAGCACCACATTCCTGACAGAAAGAAGCACTGTCTTCGCAGAGTGAATTACATTTTGGACAGATTTTCATAGAAGATTCTCCTTTGCATGAATTAGTTCGAAAAATGTCAGAAGTTGACAAGATCCTTCTGAAAAGTATCGTAGCATAAAAAGATACAAGTTACAAGAAATGTAGCCAAGTTTTAGGATATCTTAAGATATTCGATAGAAATAAACCCGGAATATGCATAATATTCTTCCTTTTTCTTTCAAAAAGTTTGTGGTAGAATAGTAATGTTTCTGAAAACAAAACATGAGGAGAGGAAAGTATGCCAGTATTTGACTTTAACAGTGCACCGGAAGATAAGAAAGAAGTTCAGTGTACTTATACAACATTTTGTTCCAATGAAGACCATGCGACACCGGAGTGTCCGATTCTTGTTCTGGATAATCAGAACCGGAAGTGGAACCATCATTCCTGCGGTGTATTTACCAATCAGAATAAGCAGACTGCATTTGAGTTTGATGAAAAGGACGGAACATGTAGCGCAAATATCCTAAAAGTGGATGCACGTTTTGTCAGCCTTTTAAAATGGCTTGGAGAAAATCACATTAATGTACGTCTTTCCGGAGAAAATAAGCCGGATGGCTATGCCGTTTACAGAATCCGTGAGATCGCATTTGGAGGCGGAACAAAATTATCTGCTGAGGACGGCTTTCTTCAGTTTATGATCGAGCGGCTGTTTGCAAGTGATGCGCCAAAAGAAGAGATCAATGGTGACGAGCAGGAAGAGTCCGGAGATGACATGAAGCTTACAAGTATTCAGAGTATTACTGACTTTATGACATGTGCAGGACGCACACTTCCGGACAACATTCGTCTGTGGGCAAGAAGAAATCTTGCAGTTGCACGCTCTCATGAGGTTTCTCAGGAAGAGCGCCGTCACGCACAGAGAGCACTTTCTATTATGATGAATATTCAGTGGAAGAGCAATTACTTTGAAGCAATCGATCCGGATGAAGCGAGAAGAATTCTGGATGAAGAGCTGTATGGAATGGAGAAAGTAAAGCAGAGAATCATAGAGACGATCATTCAGATCAACCGTACACACACACTTCCGGCGTACGGACTTCTGCTTGTCGGACCGGCCGGAACAGGTAAATCCCAGATTGCTTATGCCGTTGCAAGAATCCTTAAACTTCCTTGGACAACACTGGATATGAGTTCTATTAACGATCCGGAACAGCTGACAGGAAGTTCAAGAATCTATTCGAACGCAAAGCCAGGTATTATCATGGAAGCATTCTCCATGGCAGGGGAATCCAATCTGGTATTCATTATTAATGAGCTGGATAAGGCGGCATCCGGAAAGGGAAACGGAAACCCGGCAGATGTTTTACTTACACTGCTGGACAACCTTGGATTTACAGACAACTACATGGAGTGTATGATCCCTACCGTTGGTGTATATCCAATCGCCACAGCGAACGACAAGGATCAGATCAGCGCACCACTCATGTCCCGCTTTGCTGTTATTGATATCCCGGATTATACACCGGAAGAGAAGAAAGTGATCTTCTCCAAATTCGCACTTCCGAAGGTGCTGAAACGCATGAGCCTGAAGGCAGAAGAGTGTATTATGACAGAAGAGGCACTCAATGAAGTTATTGAACTGTACTCCAACACGTCAGGAATCCGAGATCTGGAACAGGCAGCAGAACACATCGCAGCGAATGCGTTGTATCAGATTGAGGTGAACCATGTGGAGAAAGTTGAATTTGATGCAGAGATGGTAAGAGAACTGCTTGGATAGAGTTGGGCTTTGCCCTCAATCTGAAAAAAAATGAGCTCTGGAAAGTTTTGGCTTTCCAAAGCTCATTTTTTGAATTCCTACTGTCTATAATACTGCAGGAACTCCCCAATCTTACCAACCGCCTCTTTCAGCACTTCAATACGCGGCAGATAAACCACACGGAAATGATCCGGCTGATGCCAGTTAAATCCACTTCCCTGAACGATCAGGATCTTCTTGTCACGAAGCAGATCAAGAGCAAATTTCTCATCATTCACAATATTGAACTTCTTCGTATCAATCTTCGGGAACATATAAAATGCAGCCTGCGGTTTTACTGCGCTGATTCCCGGAATATCCGTCAGAGCCTTGTAAACATATTCACGCTGCTCGTAAATACGTCCACCCGGAACAATATAATCATTTACACTCTGATGTCCGCCGAGAGCTGTCTGCACAATGGACTGTGCCGGAACGTTAGAGCAAAGACGCATGTTGGAAAGCATCTTGATTCCTTCGATATAGTCTCTTGCAATATTTTTATTTCCACTTAAGATCATCCATCCGATACGGAATCCGGCGATCATATGGGACTTGGACAGTCCGCTGAATGTTACGCAGAACAGATCCGGTGCGAGAGAAGCGATAGAAACATGCTCTTTTCCATCCATAACAAGACGGTCATAAATCTCATCAGAGAAAATGATCAGCTGGTGTTCTCTTGCGAGGTCTACAATCTGCTGCAGTACTTCCTTCGGATAAAGAGCACCGGTCGGATTGTTTGGATTGATAATAACGATTGCTTTTGTACGGTCATTGATCTTCTTACGCATATCTTCGATATCCGGATACCAGTCAGACTGCTCATCACAGATATAGTGCACAGGCTTTCCACCGGCAAGTGTAGCACAAGCTGTCCAGAGCGGATAATCCGGAGACGGGATAAGAATCTCATCTCCTGTATCCAAAAGAGCAGACATGGTAAGATTGATCAGTTCACTGACACCATTTCCTGTGTAAATATCGCTCATCGTTACATTCGGCAGGTGCTTTAATTGGGCATACTGCATGATCGCTTTTCGCGCAGAGAACAGACCGGCAGAAGCAGAGTAGCCTTCGCAGTCAGAAAGCTGACGGCTCATGTCATAGATCACCTCATCCGGTGTACGGAAGCCAAACGGAGCCGGATTTCCGATATTAAGCTTCAGTACATGAGTTCCCATCTCTTCCATTCTGGCAGCCTCATCGACAACCGGACCTCTCACGTCATATAATACATTATTTAACTTGGATGATTTCTTGAATTCTCTCACTTTCATACCTCCTGAATTATCTGCGGATGTCTGTATCTTATCAACATCTGACAGTGTGGAATCATTATCATTATTATTGTTTAACCAGTCAGGATCAACCTGCAGGGCATCTGCCAGAAAATGTAAGATGTCGGTACGCGGGATTGTCTTCCCACTGACATACTGGCTGACATGACTTTTCCCAAGCTTGATCCCTTTCTGCTGGGCAAGACGAACAAGATCAACCTGTTTCAGGCCTTGCTCGTTCATAGCGGCTTTTAATCTGTCTGCAAAGGTTTCCATAAAGCTCCTTTCTGGGGTTATCCTTCCGGGGATCAGACCCCATTAATAAAGTATTAACAAAATACAAAGTTCAATTTAAAATCTGCTTCAATACGAAAATCTCTAAAAGTTCAATTTAAAAGTTCAAAACTTTAGTCAGAGTATACCACGATAAATGAAAAAGTTCAATAAAAAATTACTGTTATAGAAAATCCGCAAAATCACGGTATCATTAAGAAAATATGATATACTAAAAGTGTATATTACAGCAAAATACAAAGTACACAGAACGAAGGGAAACAGGGAAATGATTCTTGAAAATGAAAAAATAAAACAGGCATTGGAATATATAAAGGAAGAAGATCCGGCAACGACGCAGGATACGCTCAATATGTGTCAGATCCCGGCGCCTTCTTATAAGGAAGAGAAAAAAGCAGAGTATATCCGGGAGCGGTTCCGGGAGATCGGGCTTAGGGATGTCAGGATTGACGCTGTTGGAAATGTGCTTGGTATCTGGCCGGGAACAGGTGAAGGACCAAGTGTAATGCTTGCAGCACACACAGACACAGTATTCCCGGAAGGGACAGATCTGTCGATAAGAAAAGAAGGAAATCGTTATTATTGTCCTGGCATTAACGATGACACACATGCAGTGGCGGAGATGATCGCAGTAGCGAAAGCAATGATCCATGCAGATCTTCACACAAAAGGGGACTTGATCTTCTGTGCAAATGTGTGTGAAGAAGGACTTGGAGATCTAAGGGGCGTGAAGTATCTGTTCGGATACGACAACAAAGCTTCAGAAGAATGTCCAGAGGTAGATGCATTTGTCTCGATTGATAACCAGTATACGGGCGGGGTGATCTATACGGCAACAGGAAGTCACCGTTATGAGGTGACATTTACCGGAAGAGGTGGTCACAGTTTCCAGAACTTTGGCATTCCTAATCCAATCCATGCAATGGGACGAGCCATCGCACAGATCGCAGAATTCCAGGTTCCGGATGAGCCGAAGACGACATTTAACGTAGGCGTGATCCAGGGAGGAACTTCTGTAAATACAATTTCAGGTTCTGCATCCATGCTGGTAGACCTCCGTTCGGACAGCGAAGACGAATTGGACCGACTGGATGAAGAACTTCATAAAGTGATTGAACTGGCAGTGAAAGAAGAAAATGCAAGATGGGATGCTTCAAAGCCGCAGATCAAAGTGCAGATCGAAGGACGCGGTGTGAGACCGGCGGGGGCACAGCCAAAGGACTGTGCAATCGTGAAAGCAGCATTCCGGGCGGCAGAACTGCTGGGGATTGAACCGGAGTATCGGTATGAGAGCAGTACGGATGCGAATATCCCGATCAGTATGGGAATCCCGGCAATCACTGTTGGAAGAGGTGGAGAAGAAGACGGAATCCATACCCTTCAGGAATGGTACGAGCCAAAAGAAGCATGGCTTGGACCACAGAGAGATTTGCTTCTGATGATTCTGCTTGCCGGGGCAGAAGGAGTCTGTGAGCCGGTTATAGAAAAAAGATAAAAAATCTTAAGAAAATATCAATGTCTTTTTAGGCACATTTCTTGTATACTGATGGTATGAGAGAATATTTTGTGCAGATTGTACCGGATGTCCCGGAGATTTTATCTTTTGCACAAAAAGAAGTAAAAATAAAACAAAGCAGGAGGGCAAAAGATGCGGGGAATCAGAAAGCAGTCATCCGACACACAGAGCTCCAGTCAGCCGAAAGAAAAAAGAAGATTGGATACAAAACAGAAAAAAGGAATGTTGATCGGCGGAGGTATCTTCCTTGTGGCAGTGATCGCCCTGATTCTTGTGAAGAATCTGACAGGTGGAGGTGGAGCAGATGGAGAGAATGTTCTTTATGCGGATTCCGTCGGAATGATCACAGGGACAGGACTTGGGACACAGAACCGTTTTACAGGAGTGGTTGAAGCACAGGATACGTTGAAACTGACACTGGCAGACAACCAGAAGGTAAAACAGATCTTTGTTGAAAAAGGGCAGGAAGTAGAGCCTGGAACAAAGTTGTTTGAATACGATACAGAAGAGCTTGCCATGACATTAGATCAGGGAAAACTGGAGCTTGAGAAGATCACGAACAATATCAGCAGCCTGAATTCACAGATCGCGACACTTACAACGGAGAAGAAGAGTGCGCCGGCCAGCGAACAGCTGTCCTATACGACACAGATCCAGGAACTTCAGATGGAGATCAAGCAGGAAGAGTACAATTATAAAGTAAAAGAGCTGGAAGTAAACCGTACACAGAAGAGCCTGGAACAGTCTACAGTAACTTCTACAGTTGCCGGAATTGTACAGGAGATCAACGAACAGCAGGGAACAGACCCTTCTACAGGAGAGTCCAAACCGTTTATGAGTATCCTTTCTACAGGAAAATACAGAATCAAAGGAAAGATCAGCGAGCAGAACATCGGAGATCTGACACCGGGCACACAGGTGACGATCCGCTCCAGAGTGAATGAAGATGAGATCTGGACAGGTACAGTAGACAACGTAGACACAGAGAAGCCGGAGAACAGTTCCCAGGATTCTATGAGTTATGGTTCTGAGAACAGCGATAATCAGGCAACAAAGTATCCATTCTATGTCACATTGGATACAGTGGATGGATTGATGCTCGGACAGCATGTCTATATCGAGACAAGTACTTCACTGGAAGCAGACAAGATGTGGCTGATGCGTGACTACATTGTAGACGCAGATTCAGATCATCCATATGTATGGGTGGCAGGAGATAATGACAAGCTGGAGAAGCGTTCTGTTACACTCGGAGAGACGAACGAAGATATGGGAACCTGTGAGATCGTAGACGGACTGAAAGCTTCTGATTACATTGTATGGCCAAGCGAGGAGTGCAAAAAAGGTGCAGCTGTTGTGAAGAACGATTCAGGTACATCAGGCAGTACTTCAGATATGTCAGGAGCCGAGGGCGGTTACGAAGAACCTGTAGAAGAAAATGCAATGCAGGAAGGAGTTCCGGGAACGGAGGAGAGTGCGGATGAATAAAAAGAAAATAATCAAGATCGGCATTCCTGTGGCAGCAGGCTGCATCGTTCTTGCACTTGGAATCAGTTTCGCAGTGAAGAACAGCGGAAAGGCTGTTAAAGTAGCTCCTGTCAGCAGTTTGAATTCCGGCGGCTGGTACGATGATAGCGGGATTGCAAGTTACGGAACCGTCACAACGAACCAGAAGCAGGACATTTACGTGGATGATACTATGCCGATCACACAGGTTTACGTGAAAGCCGGGGATACGGTGAAAGTTGGAGACCGTCTTGTGGCATATGACACGACACTTTCTTCCCTGGAACTTGAGATGAAAGAAATGCAGATTCAGGGGATTGACCTGAACATTCAGAACCTGCAGAAAGAGATCACCCAGCTCAAGGGGACGAAGACCGCGAAGGCAGATACAGGGGCATCCGTCGTGCAGACAAGCGCAGATGGAGAACAGCAGCCAACTGTACAGAAGATGAGTGCTGTAAAGACAACTGTTCTTAATACATCAAAAGAGGATGAGAATAAAAAACCGGATGGTGATACCTCGAAGGATGATACGACAAAAGATGATACGACAAAAGATGACAACACAAAAGATGACAACACAAAAGATGACAACACAAAAGACGATGCTTCGAAAGATGATAATGCGAAGGATGACACATCCAAAGATGATAATAAAAAAGACGATGTACCGTCTTCCGCAATTGAGCGTCCATTCCCTGAAGCATTAAAGGGAAAAGAGGTTTACAGTGAGATTACATTAGATTCTGTTCCTTATAATAAAGAAGACGCAGACGGAACAATGGAAAAACCGTATCGTTATCTTTGTGCACCGGGGGCAGCAGTAAATGCACCGTTTATGCTCAAAGTATTAAAAGAGGGTCAAGTGTGTGCCTTTGATGTAGTAGATAACGCAGAAGCGCCGACAAAATTCTTATCCTGTTGGATCCTCGATGGAAAAACAGGACAGGTAGTCATACCGGATCCACAACCAACTCCAGACCCGGAGCCGACTCCAAATCCAGAGCCAACTCCGGAACCAGAGCCAACTCCGGAACCAGAACCAACTCCGGAACCGGATATTTCAGAAGATCCGGTTATCCCAGACACCCCGGACCTCCCGTCAAAGGAAGAAGTGACGAAGCAAATCAAGGAGAAAGAGCAGAAGATCAAAGATTTGGATCTTTCCAGGAGATCCGCTGAACTGGAACTGAAAAAGCTGAAGAAAAAGGTCGGGGACGGCGTGATCAAAAGTACGGTAGAAGGTGTAGTCAAAGAAGCGACTGACGAAGCGTCTGCAAAGAATGAGAACAAACCAGTTGTCAGCGTTGTCGGAGAAGAAGGTTTCTATGTGACCGGAAGAGTCGGAGAGACAATGCTTGATCAGATCAAAGAAGGAATGACTGCGACTGTAATGTCCTGGCAGTCGGGAGAATCCTACGAAGCGACAGTTACAGGTGTTGGCAACTCACCGGTAAGCGATTATTCCACAGGAGAGAACCAGAATCAGTCCTTCTATCCGTTCACGCTCGTGATCCACGGAGACGCAAATCTCTCGAATGGTGAGTCTGTGAATCTGTCGATGAATGGAATTGCAGCAGGTAGTGATGGATCGATCTATCTTGAAAAAATGTTTGTCCGCGAGGAAGGAAACCGCTATTATGTCTACAAGCGGGGCGATAACGGCAGATTAACAAAACAGTATGTAGAGGTTGGCAAAAATATGTACAATTCACTGGAGATCACCTCCGGCCTCACAATGGACGACCTGATCGCGTTCCCTTACGGCAGAGATGTCAAAGAAGGCGCAAAGACACAGGAAGCAGATACCCTGTACGACTATTATTAAGAAGACTGAACAGTATCAAAATGAAAGAGAGTGAGGTGCCATTATGTTAGAAGACATCAGACTGGCGTTTCAGGGAATCTGGAATCATAAATTAAGATCTGCGCTCACAATGCTCGGAATCATCATAGGAATCGGTTCCATTATAGCAATTGTGTCCACGATCAAAGGAACGAATGAACAGATTAAGAAGAATCTGGTCGGTGCAGGAAATGACGCGGTAAATGTACAGCTCTATCAGGGTGACTGGCCGATCGATCTGCAGTATCAGTCACTCCCGGACGGAGTGCCGGAGATCTCAGACGAGACACTGCAGGAGGTCGTTGAACTCCCGGAAGTGGAGACAGCGTCTTTATATCATACAAGAAATGAATACGACGCAGTTTACCGCGGCGCAAAGTCATTAAGTAACAGCGTGATTCTTGGAATTGACAGAAATTATCTGGATGTTTACGGATATCAGGTAACCAAAGGAAGAGGATTAACAGACAAAGATTATTCCGAAGGACGAAAAGTAGCCTTGATAGACAAGACAACAGCGGCAAGTTTATTCGACAATGCAGATGTGATCGGAAGAACGATCGAGATCAAGGGAGAGCCTTTTGTTGTCGTTGGAATGGTTGCAAAGAAAGCAGAGTCCCAGCCGGTGATCAACTCAATGGAAGATTACTACCGCTACATGTCAGATGACCAGAGCGGAAAGATTATTATTCCGGATCAAGTATGGCCGGTCATTTACCAGTATGACGAACCGCAGAACCTGGTCGTGCGTGCAAAAAGTACAGATGATATGACAGCGGCAGGAGAGAAATCCGCAGATATTTTAAATGCTATGCTGACAGTTTCAGATGATACCGTGAAATACAAAGGAGAAGATCTGTTAGAACAGGCAACACAGATCCAGGAGATCAGTAACTCGACAAATCAGCAGCTGATCTGGATCGCCAGCATTTCCCTGTTAGTTGGTGGAATCGGAGTTATGAACATCATGCTCGTGTCGGTTACAGAACGTACCGGCGAGATTGGATTAAAGAAGGCACTCGGAGCGAGAAAGCGCAGAATTCTGACACAGTTCCTGACAGAGGCAGCGGTACTGACACTGCTTGGAGGAATTATAGGTGTTCTTGGAGGAATCGCACTTGCGTACATTATATCCAAAGTCTCAGCAGTTCCGGTAGCAATCAGCGGAGTTTCGATTGTGATCGCAGTGCTGTTCTCCACACTGATCGGTATTATCTTCGGATTGATCCCGTCCGTGAAAGCGGCGAACATGAATCCAATCGAAGCACTTAGACATGAATAAAAAAACAGTGGAAAAAGAAAATACTTGTTTCAATTTCCTTCCATATCTGTTATAGTATGTGTTAATTAAAAGAGTCAGGAGAATCTGAGTGATCGGATTCTCCGTCTTTCTATGCAAAGAGAAAATAGCAATTATTAAAAGGAAAAGAGAAAAGGGGCATGTAGATTTGAGCAGCAGTACATTCGAGGGAAAGAAAAAGACAGAGAACGGAACAAAGAGGCTGATCTTCACAGCAGTATCTATCTTGCTGGAGATCGTTTTCCTTCTCTTTCTGTTTACAAAGGTAAGTGAGTACGCAACCATTATTGACTGGGCAACAAGAATCGTGGCAATCTTTCTTGTGCTTGGACTTTACAGCATGGATAAGACTTCATCGATGAAAATGCCATGGATCATACTGATGCTTGCATTCCCGATTCTTGGTGTGAGTCTTTATCTTCTCGTAGGTCTGAACGGAAGTACGAAGAAGATGCGGGCAAGATATGAAGAGATTGATAAAAAACTGCTCCCATACCTTCCGGATAACAGACAGATTCTTGAATGGATGAAAAAAGAGAATCCGCAGGCGGGGGCAATCGCTTCTTATCTGACGAATTACTCCTGTTACCCGGTTTATCAGAACACAGATGTTACCTATTATGATGAGGCAATCAAAGGGCTGGATGCACAGCTGGAGGATCTTTCAAAGGCAGAAAAGTTCATCTTTATGGAGTATCATGCCATCGAAGACGAAGAGGCATGGCAACGGATCCAGACGGTACTTGAAGACCGTGTGAAAGCAGGCATAGAAGTTCGTATCTTCTATGATGATATGGGATCGATCTGGTTTGTGAATATGGATTTTGCAACAAAACTGAAATCTTTAGGAATCAAATGCCGTGTATTTAACCCGATTCTGCCGGGACTGAATATGTTCCTGAACAATCGCGATCACCGGAAGATTACTGTGATTGACGGAAAGGTTGCTTACACAGGTGGATACAATCTGGCGAATGAGTATTTCAACATCACACATCCGTATGGAATCTGGAAAGATACCGGGATCCGTATGGAAGGAGATGCGGTCAAGTCTATGACAGTAGCATTTCTGGAAATGTGGAATGCAGCCGGAAATGTAAAGTCAAAAGAACTTGTACCGGAGAAATATGTGATCAACTATGCATACCAGGCACAACAGCGTGGTTATGTCCAGCCATATGCAGACAGTCCGCTCGATGGTGAGCAGGTAGGCGAGGAAGTATATATCAGTATGGCGAACAAAGCGGAGAAATACTGCTGGTTTATCACTCCATACCTGATTATCACAGACGAGATGACACATGCACTCACACTGGCAGCAAAGCGTGGTGTTGATGTACGTATCATAACACCGGGTATCCCGGACAAGAAGATGGTCTACAGTGTGACCCGTTCCTTCTATCATAATCTGGTTAAGCATGGAGTCCGTATCTATGAGTGGACACCGGGATTCTGTCATGCGAAGATGAGTGTGGCAGATGATAAAATGGCGACCTGCGGAACGATCAATCTCGATTACCGCAGCCTGTACCATCATTTTGAGAATGGATGCTTCCTGGCAGATTGCGACGCAGTGCTGGAGATCCGGGATGATCTGATCCGCACGATGGGAGAAAGCAGAGAAGTGACCGAGCAGTATAAAGAAGGAAGAAGTGCGGGCTTAAGACTCGGACAGCTGATCTTACGTCTGTTTGCGGAGCTGCTTTGATAATATCGTTTGTGGGTTGAATTTGCATTGGATTGATTGTATAATGAACTTGATTGTTGAGAAATTAACAATAGTTTTTTTATGAAATGGATGGTCTGCCGGTCAGAAGATACTGAACCCGACAGCCGGATATGAACTTTATTTTATGAAGGAGGAATCAACGATGATTACCTGGAACAATTTGGATAAGCTTACTTCTTATCAGGAACTTGAGAAGACAGAAAGTGTAGACCTCGCAGCAGTGATGGCCGGAGAGAACGGAGCAGAGCGTGTGAAGAACTACAGCGTTCCGATGGCAGAAGGATTAGCATACAATTATGCAGCGAAGAAAGTGGATGACACAGTTCTCTCAGCTCTTGAGAAACTGGCAGAAGAAGCACAGCTGACAGAGAAGTTCGAAGCACTTTACAACGGAGAAGTTGTGAACACAGGAGAGAAGCGTCTCGTACTTCACCATATGACACGCGGACAGCTCGGAGATGCTGTTGTGGCTGACGGTGTTGACAAGCGTACTTTCTATGTAGAGCAGCAGAAGAAGATTGCTGAGTTTGCGAACAAAGTACATGCAGGTGAGATCACAAACGGTGCCGGAGAGAAGTTTACAACAGTTGTTCAGATCGGTATCGGCGGAAGCGACCTCGGTCCTCGTGCAATGTACCTTGCACTTGAGAACTGGGCAAAGAAGAATGATACATTCAAGATGGAAGCAAAGTTCATCAGCAACGTTGACCCGGATGATGCGGCAGCAGTTCTGAATTCTGTAGATGTTGCTCATTCTATCTTCGTACTTGTATCCAAGTCAGGAACAACACTTGAGACTCTGACAAATGAGTCCTTTGTAAAGGATGCTCTTAAGAACGCAGGACTTGACGCATCCAAGCATATGATCGCAGTAACAAGTGAGACTTCACCACTTGCCAAGAGTGATGATTACCTTGCAGCCTTCTTCATGGATGACTATATCGGAGGACGTTTCTCATCCACATCAGCAGTTGGTGGAGCTGTACTTTCCCTCGCATTCGGACCGGAAGTATTTGCACAGTTCCTTGACGGAGCAGCAGCTGAGGATAAACTGTCCCTCAATAAGAATATCAAAGAGAACCCGGAGATGCTCGATGCATTGATCGGTGTATATGAGAGAAATGTACTCGGATACCCAAGCACAGCAGTACTTCCTTACTCTCAGGCACTGAGCCGTTTCCCTGCACATCTGCAGCAGCTGGACATGGAGTCTAATGGAAAATCCGTAAACCGCTTTGGTGAGCCGGTTGATTATGTAACAGGACCGGTTATCTTCGGAGAGCCTGGAACAAACGGACAGCACTCCTTCTATCAGCTCCTTCACCAGGGAACAGATATTGTGCCGCTTCAGTTCGTAGGATTCAAGAACAGCCAGATCGGTACAGATGTTGTGATCCAGGACAGCACAAGCCAGCAGAAACTCTGCGCGAACGTAGCTGCTCAGATCGTAGCATTTGCATGTGGTAAAGAAGACGAGAACCGTAACAAGAACTTTGAAGGAGGACGTCCTTCAAGCATCATTATCGGAGAGCAGTTAACACCGGCATCTCTCGGAGCACTGCTTGCTCACTTTGAGAACAAGATCATGTTCCAGGGATTCCTGTGGAATGTAAACAGCTTCGATCAGGAAGGTGTTCAGCTCGGTAAAGTCCTTGCAAAACGCGTACTTGCACATGAGACAGACGGAGCCCTGAGAGTATTCAGTGATCTTCTGAACATCTAATAGAATCATATAAGTAAAAAGTATAGGAATCGTGCTGTCGGCGGAGAGTTCTGCTGACAGCACGATTTTTTAAGGAAAGGATTTTGTAAAAGAGAGAGGAAGCAAATGAAAAAGCGAAGGATCAAAGGAATTCAGATGATTCCATATGGACTTCTGGCCGGAGTCATGATAGAAGATTCAATAGAAGAGAGGCAAAGAGAAGTCCGCCTGACAGAGATTTCATCCGAAGGATTCCGCATCCGGCTTTGCAGGAGAGGGAAAGCAGAGGAGAACATTTATCCGAAAGCATTCAAGATCTGCTTCTATCAGATGGATCAGGCAGAGTATCGGGAGATTGAAATTCGTCATTTTCAGACAGAGGCCGGGGAACAGACCGAATTCTATCAAGCCTATGATATTTTCACAGTTCAGGAAGATTATAAAGAAGCCTTTCAGAAGCTCTGTGTCGAATATAGCCGATACATTTCGCTCAAGCTGGAACAGGATGATGAACATCTGGCGCAAGAAATGACCGGTTATCCCGCGCAGGAAGAAGAGGAACATTTCAAGAATGAAACAGAACAAAATAAAGCGTGGTTTCAGAATGCGGAGATCTTCCAAAATCTGCCGGCAGAATTAGCGGTAGAACTGGATCATCCGAAACTATACGAACAATATCTGACCAGACCGATTGAACGGTTCATGAAAGAATACTGGCAGCAGCATGGAATCAAAGATGCGCGGATCCTGGGAAGACAACCGGACCGGTTGTATATCGGCAATCAATTCTGTCCACATTTATTCCCGAAAGAAGAACAGTTCTTTGCACTTCTTGAGAAAGCAGATAAAGAACGGATGGAAGTGACCGTTGCCTTTTCCTTTATTCGGGAAGACAGGCTTGCACAGACAGAACAGCTGTTGACACGCCTGGATGAGTGGTGTGAACAACAGGAGACTTCCGGGGCGGAGAAGAAACGACTTGAGGTTGTAGTCAATGATTGGGGACTGGCACATCTTGTGAAGCGGACAGAACATCTGATCCCGTGTCTTGGGACGCTCTTAAATAAGCGGAAGAAAGATCCAAGAATGTTCTACAAGATGGGAGATAAGACGCTGTTGGAACAGAATAATCTGAATGCAGGATTTTATCGCACCTATCTGGAAGAAAGCTTTGGAATCAGCTGTTATGAATGGGAAAGCTGCGGTTATACACAGGAAATACCGCAAAAGATACAGAACCATCTACACGTGCCGTTCTATCAGACAAATACGTCGAGCTATTGTACACTTTGCGCTGTACTGGAACACGGTGAACGTGGAAAACAAAGGGAGAGACAAGAATGTCCGGCACCGTGTCTGGAACATAGCTTCTTCTATCCAAAGCATTTATATATGAAGGGAAAATACAACAGTCTGTTCGCATTGGATAAACATCTGCTAGATGAACCGGAGCAGTTGAAGAGAGAACTTGGAATAAAATGGAACCGTCTTGTGGTCAATCTATTGTGAAATGTGAAAAATAGAAGGATGATGGAAGAATGGAGACACAGAAAAGAAAACAGAATGAAAAAGAAAAAGCAGAGCGAAGGATGAAAATCGTTGCAGGACTTGGCTCTATAGATGAATATATTCCATATGTCCTGGCAGGAGCAGACGAATTGTTCTGCGGATATGTGCCATATAACTGGACAAAAAAATACGGAACCGTACTTCCACTGAACCGCAGGGAAGTGCTGGCTTATAATGTGCAGCTCGGTTCTTTCAGTGAATTAGAGATCCTCTTAGCAATGATCAGGAAGTATAGAAAGCCGGTGCATATCGCGATGAATTCTCTCTATTATATTCCGGAACAATATGAAGAGATCGCAGACATTGTGAAACAGTGTATGAAAATCGGATTCGACAGCTTCATCCTTGCCGATCCGGCATTGATTTTGTACCTGAGACAGAAAGGCATATCCTGTAAGATCCATCTTAGCGGTGAAGTCGGAGAAATGAACCGGGAGGCAATCAAAGTTTTCCGTGAAATGGGAATCGGCCGGATCATCTTCCACAGGAAAAATACAGTTGCATCGATGCGGCAGATGATAGAAGCTGTAAATGCAGAAAAACTGGAATTCGAGGCCTTTGCATTGAACGAATTGTGTCAGTTCACAGGAGCATTCTGCAATTCCCTTCACTGTGACGAGATGGGTTATCTGTGCAGGACGACCTACTGGGGAGATGCTGAGATGGAAGAGCGTATGGAACGAGTGATAAAGAGAACATTGGAGATAGAAGAGCAACAAGAACAACAATATCTCTGTGGGAAGAGTGGATGTGCTCTGTGTGCGCTGCCACAGCTGGAGGCAGCAGGGATTACTCATCTGAAACTGGTTGGACGAGGAAATTATGTGGAAGATATGATCCGGGATATTCGGAATCTGAAGGCTGCGCTGGGGGTTCTGGAGGAGAATCAAAGAGAAGAAAAAGAGACAGGGAGATATATCGATCAATTGAATAAGAAAATCTTTGATGGTCAGCCGTGTGGGAATAATTGTATTTATAATCAGGGATAGTTTCTTTGAGTTGTACGGGGAAAAGAGAAAAGTTTGGAATAGAAAAAGAAAGCGTATTTCGTGGAGTAGATTACTCTACGAAATACGCTTTTTCTTTAAATTGTTTCAAATCTTAATATAATTATCATGTATAGTGTACTCTTTTCAAACATTTCTGTCAATCTGAATACGTTCATTTTGTAAAATTATACAATATCTTAGCGAAAAAAATCGAAAAACAGACACTTTCGTCATTTTAATCATCTTTTTTGAATGGATTTTTATCTATTCGCCGTCAAATTTATGGTCAATTGTCAGTCAATTTACAAGCTATCAGATCAGAAAATCAAAAATAATTATCTTACTTTATCTAAGTCACTTCGTACTTTTATAATCACATGTATTTAAAAATCAATCGTAATTACAATTTTACAGCATTTATTTACCGTCAAATTTTTGGTCAGACGTCTGGAATCCCTTGATTTTCAAGGGGGTTCATAAAAATTTCGTAGAGTAATCTACTCTACGAAATTTCTTGCAAAAAGGGTGGAGACTTATGGGAAGAAGACCAGCAGATCTGTCAGGAAGAAAATTTGGTATGTTGACAGCCAAGTATGCGACAGAGAAAAGAGATAAACGAGGCTCCGTTTATTGGCATTGTGTCTGTGATTGCGGAAATGAAGTTGACGTGACGGCAGCAGGTCTTGTGCATGGTAATTATCATAGCTGCGGTTGTTTACAAAAGAAGAACCGTCAGGAAATTGCGCAGAGACGACATCTCGTAGACGGAACCTGTGTTGAAGTACTAGAAAAAAGAAAAAGCAGAAAAGATAACATGAGTGGTTTTCGTGGCGTTTTCCAGTTGAAGAATTGTAATCGGTATCGTGTGGATATCGGATTCAAGGGAAAGCGCTATTATGTTGGTCTTTTTGACAATTATGACGAAGCGGTGCAGGCAAGACTCGCAGCGGAGAATCTGATCCACAATGGTTTCATTCAGAAATGGAAGGAATGGAATGAGAAGGAGAAGGAAGATCCGGAGTGGGGGAAGGAGCATCCGCTTGTTTTTGAGGTGAAGAAAGAGGATGGGGAGATTCGGGTGAGTGTGTGATAGAGATATAGGTTTTATGAAGATGTGAAATACCATTCTGAAACACACAGGATGTGTAGATAGATAAAAATATCTTTTAACCACAGGTGTGAACAATACACTTGTTTTGAAATAGATTGAAGCAATTACCACAGAGGTGCGGGTAAGAGATCTAACGAATAAAAAAGAGTGAGAGGAATATAGAAAAATGTCAAACAAAAAGAACCTTCTGATTTATGCTCATTGGAGTAGGTTCTTTTAGAACAAAAAAGATTTACTATTTTTTGAAGGTTGAGTTTGGAATAAATGACTAAAAATGAGCGAGGAAGTTTATAAAGAATGCACAAGTGCTGTGCGAGGGTCTGTGGTGATTATCACAGATGCTAGATAAACCGAGAATTGAACTGATAGGAAACAGATTGATGCAGAGGATTGAAGGCACTGCGAGAGTCTTCGTTGTGTCTTTTTTAGATAGACCAATTTAATTCAATTTTAGTAAAGGAGTAAAGGATAAAGCAAATGGAAGAAATGGATTTAAGAACCATTGACAACAAGAAAGTAATAGATTTTCTGGGAATTCGTCTCAACAACATGACAACAAATGAGATTCTTGATCATGTAGATTATTGTGTTGAGAGAAGAACGCCATGCCAGATTGTTGGAGTGAATGTTGATCAGGCATTAAGAGTCATTGAAGATAAGTATTCCGGTGAGATATTTAAAAATGCTGAGATTATATTTACAGATGGAAAACCTATTATTTGGATGGCGAAATGGCTGAAAAGACCGATTGTGGAAAAAGTGTCTGGTCCGGATATTATGTTGAAGCTGTGTGAAAGAGCTGCACAAAAAGGATATAAAATCTTCTTGCTTGGTGCAGGACCTGGGGTTGCTGCAAATGCAGCAAAAAAACTTGAAAAAGATTATCCTGGACTTACTTGCGTAGGAACATACTCTCCGCCATTTGGATTTGAAAAAGATAAAGTCGAAATGGATAAGATTATCAAGATGCTGAAAGATTCTAAGGCAGATCAGCTATTTGTAGGAATGGGATCACCTAAACAAGATATTTTTATCTATGAAAACATGAATAAATATCAAATTCCGGTTTCATATTCTATGGGAGCCGCTCTTGATTTTATTGGTGGAGGAGCTAAGAGAGCACCAAAATGGATGAGTGATCATGGTCTTGAATGGTTCCATAGATTTTTACAGAATCCGCGGAGATTGTTTAAAAGATATTTTGTTGATGATGTAAAGATACTTAAATATTTCTTGTCATACAAAAAACATTCTAGGATCTCTCGGAATCTTGAGTGATCATGTCAGCAAAACTCTGGCATTGGACTTTGACAAGTAAATATTATCCAAAACGATAAAAATAAGTGTGACGACAAAACATAGCTTTTACTATGCTTCAAAATGAGGTGTTGCATCATGAGCAGAATCAAGAAGGAGTTTCTTGATATTGAACTCAGGAAGAAAGGAGTTCATTCTCATGGTTTCCAGAAAACCATGAGAATCATGTTTGGAGGCAGGATTCAGCAGAGGAAAGATCGGAAGGTTGCTTTCGAAGTTCGCTGCTACAAGCATATATAAATCATAACCATGATAAAAACAGTCGCATACACGTTTCTGACGTTGTCTGTGGGAAGTGACAACAGGAGTGTCGTCTCCGGCAAGAGAAAGATTATCAGGATCAATCAAACCACGGGAAACCGAAGAATCAAGGAATTCATTTCTATAAAGTTTGAAGAGGGAACCATAAGGTTGCTGATCAAGGGAAAAAGAGGTTTCCTGAAGAACGCTGATCAACTGATCGACAGTCACTTTTTCTATAGGATCTGCTTTGGAACCTTTCGATTTTGGCTTTTTAATCTTTTCTGTTAATGGTTTGAGATGTGGGGAAAGATGAGCAACATCAAAATTCCACAAACGATTTAGAAAATCATAGAAAGTACCAACACCAGGAGTGCTACTAACATCAAAGCCACTAAGTATGGCATGGAGTGGATTTATTTTAAGTTGTGCAGCCCAATCTGTAAGGGGAGTCAGCTTAAAGTCGATCGATAACAAATAAGATTTTTGCATACAGGAAGGGGTTCTTGACGCCGGACCAAAGACAGAATATTTGGAACGTAAGAGTTCATCAGTGTAAGAGAGGTCAAGATTCCAAAAACGGTCAATGATATCCCATGTGGAACGAGCAATGGAATTCGGATCAGGATAGTATTTACGAAGATTTTTAAGAACAAAGTTCTGGTAGTCGGAATGACTGCCACAGTTAACAGGGAACATAAAATCGCCTCCATATCGAAAAATGATTGCTGTCACAAACGACGGTACTTGTTAATTAAGAGGCGCAAAGCGCCACATTTTTCGATGGATTTGTCAAGTATTGTTGATAAAAAAGTGGGGGATTTTAATAAAAAAGGAATCTGAAAGCCTTGTATTTATTGGCTTAGAGATTATTTCTGTAAAGGGAGGTAAATGATATGAAATACTTGATACTAGGTGCAGGACCGGCAGGTCTTGCTTTTGCAAATATGTTGAAACAGAATGGTGAGACTAATTTTCTTGTACTGGAGAAAGAGGATTCAGCAGGAGGATTGTGTAGGTCTGAACAGGTAGATGGTTCACCATTTGATATAGGTGGTGGACATTTTTTGGATGTCCGGCGTCCGCGAGTAAACGAATTTCTTTTTAAATTTATGCCTGAAAACGAATGGGATAAGTATGACAGAGATAGCAGAATTGTTGTTAATGGACATATGGTGAATCATCCCATTGAGTCAAATATTTGGCAAATGAAGATCGAGGATCAGGTCGAATATCTGAAATCTATAGCTGTAGCCGGTTGTAACATCGGTACTAAAAAGCCAGAGGCATTTGTAGACTGGATTTATTGGAAGCTGGGTACAAAGATCGCAGAAGATTACATGATTCCTTATAATCAGAAAATGTTCAGCAAAGAATTAAACCAGTTAGGAACATATTGGCTTGAAAAACTGCCTAATGTTAGTTTTGAAGAAACACTGTTAAGTTGTTTGACAAAAAAAGCCTACGGAAAACAGCCAGGGCATGCACAATTCTACTATCCTAAGAAATATGGATATGGTGAACTTTGGCTTAGAATGGCTGAAAATATTAAGGAGAATATCGAATATAAAAAGAGTGTATCTTCTATTGATTTTATTACTAAGAGTATCAAAACAAGCGATGGTGGTGCTTACCAGGCAGATACTATTATTACTACAATTCCTTGGATGGAATATGAAACGATTATTGGAATGCCTGACGATATTAAGTACAGCCTAAAGAATCTGAAGTACAGTTCAATTCAAACGGAATACTTCCCTGACAATATAGATACAAGGGCACATTGGGTTTATTATCCTTCACCAGAATTGTCATATCACAGAATTCTTGTTCGGCATAATTTCTGCCCTAATAGTAAGGGATACTGGACCGAAACAAACAGTGAAAGACTTACCACAGATAATGATGAGCATTTTAAATATATGAATAAATATGCTTACCCATTAAATACCATTGATAAGCCACTTGTGATGAAAAAACTTCTTAATTGGAGTGAAAGTAAAGGCGTATATGGACTGGGACGTTGGGGAGAACATCAACATTATAATTCTGACGTTACGGTTGATATAGCTATGACTTTGGCTGAGAAGTTAGAAGCTGAGCTTTAAAAAAGATGGGAAAAGTTGATCAAAATATAGATGCGATTCATGAAGAATTATTTGAGTTACTAATGGCTTTTGATCTGCTATGTGGGGAATGTGGCGTTAATTATTCACTACATGGTGGAACTCTTATTGGAGCCATTCGATATGACGATTTTATTCCTTGGGACGATGATGCTGATATTACAGTAATGTCAGAAGACTATATAAAATTGAAACAATATGTTGAGAATAAAGATAATTGTGAATTTAGATTCGCAGATGAAGATGGACTTGGACATAGATTTACTCGAAAAAAACTTGATGGAAGAGTAATGGGGTGGATTGATGTCATCGAGTATAACCATGTTTCTGATAATAATTTTGCTCGTAAGTTTAGAAATCTTATGTAATATACTTCATAAGTGATATGACTTTGAAGTATTTGTTATGTTGATGTGTTTATTTGTCTAAAATATGATAGAAGCTTTATTTGTTTTTTTGATAAGGTGTTATGGAGGGGAAATTATGGATGAATCATTGAAAAGACTTCAAGATTTAGAACTTGAAATGATGTTGAAGATAGCTGAAATATGTAAGCATCATAATATTACATACTATTTGTTTGGTGGGACATTAATTGGTGCCGTGAGACATCAAGGTTTTATTCCTTGGGACGATGATATTGATTTGGGAATGCCAAGACCAGATTATGAAAGATTTCTCCAGGTTGCTGAGAAAGTATTGGGCGAAGAATATGATTTATTGACGCCATATAAAAATGAAGGATATAAGTTTACATTTTCAAAAGTAATAAATAAAAAACTGAAAATATTATATAAAAATAATACAAAAGTTCAGAAATGGAATATATGGATTGATATTTTTCCTATTGATTCCATGCCCCAAAATAGAATTCATTTTTTATTAAGAAAGTATTATTTGTTATTTAGACGAGGTATGGTTATGCTTTCTGCATTTGATGATGTGGTTAGTTTGGAGAAAAAGAAACGCCCTTTTTATGAAAATG
>ERZ791821.749-NODE-749-length-23847-cov-9.656859_pt1 | contig 23847 bp, 6 predicted proteins | sample MGYA00510300_ERZ791821 | MGnify/ENA primary metagenome ERZ791821 (study PRJEB30046, sample SAMN00792034) | human gut metagenome | study: EMG produced TPA metagenomics assembly of the A metagenome-wide association study of gut microbiota in type 2... | reverse complement strand
AAAAAACTGACCTCCAATCGTTAGATTTTTGGTCTAACATTTGGGGGTCAGTTCAATCATTTGCTGATTTAGTGTATTTGTTAGCTTATTTGAATGAGTGTGAAAAAATTTGCAATATGTCAGCTCATCGGATGATGGGACATGTAATGCGACAAGGCCGCGCGGTTGGTAATGCCCAGCTTTTTGTATATTTGGCTCAGCGTCTTTTTTACGGTCACTTCGGCGATGTTTAGCTGTTCGGCGATGGCTTTGTTGGTCAGGCCGGTAGCGACCATGGCGGCGACTTCTTGTTCCCGCTTGGATAAGGGCAGGGCCGACTTGGCGAGAGCCGTGCGCAGCGTCGACAGAGGCTCGGCCAGGGAAAGGCCTTGCGCCTGTTCAATAAAGGGCGCTGCCGCTGCGTCGGAACAGAGCCGTTTCATCGTCTGCGGTAAGTATTCGGCGTGTTCGGCGAAGGGCATGACGAGATGGTCGGGCTGGGCCAGTACGACGGCCTGCTTCAATGCCGTTGCCGCTCCGTCTATGTTGCCGGCGTGCTCGTAGACGCAGGCGAGAAGAATCGATTCGTAAATCGCCGGCAGTATGCACTGCGAGGCCATAGCCGTTTTATAATGGTCCGTCGCCTGCAGCAGGAGCTGAGGAAATTCTCTGCGGCTCAGCAGGACCTTATCCTGTATGACGGCGGCTATCGGTGCGATGGGATAATAACAGCCATTTACGTCTATCGGGGGGGGGGGTGAGGTGTATAATGGCACAGAAGCCGACGGACTGTTCAGCATCGACTGGACGAAGGCTTCGCACAGGTGCTTCACCGCCGTGCCGCATTGCGGATAGACCTGGAGCTTCAGCGAGTGCAGCCGCTGCAGTTCTTTCTGCAGCGCGTCGGCGTCGCCGCGGTAAAGGGCCAGGCGAGCTAAATAAAAATGAGCCGTTTGCAGATGGGAAATGCATTTCGGCACGATAGAATTGGCATGAACGTATTGAGTCAGCGTCTGTTCCGCTTCGTCGAGACGTCCTGTCAGGTATTCGTATTCGCCGCGGATAAAATCGGTCTGACACGGAAAGACGTCGGCGTGAATCAGCCGTATGTAAGAAGCGGTAAATTGCCGCAGCCCTTCCGCCGTTTGTTCCAGTTGCCCCGGCAGGGAATGATAGAGGGACAATGGCGACGGCGAGCCGAAGGTCCAGGGCAGGATGAGGTCGTGCGGCGACGGGAGAAGCTCCCGGGCGCGCTGGACGTGCTTCGTCATAGCGGAAAGATCCGGGTACGAGCAGAAACCTTTCATCACCTCGGCATAGGCCGCGTAGTACAGGCGCTGGGCGGCGTCGGCGAATTCCGTCTCGACGCAGTCCGCCAGAACGGAAAGATATTTGACAGCGAGGCGCCGCTTGCCGCAGCGGAAGGCGTATAAGACGCAGTAAAAGCAGCCTTCCAGATGAGCGGCCCGCTCTGCGGCGGAAGCGTGCTGCAGCGTATCGGCTGCGACGTCATGGGCGAAGCCGTATAGGCTTTCCCGGCCGCCTTGCTCGATTGCCGTCAGGACCGTATCGTAATCGCCGGCGCGGCGGGCCAAGATGATGGCCTGCTTATAGTCGCCTTCCTGCAAGTACCAGCGCGCCGCCCGGAGCTGCTGCTCCTGCTGCCAGCGGCGGCTTTTCCGTGAAAAGACATAGTGCAGATACGAGGCCAGCAGGGGATGGAAGGAATAGGTCCCGTCATGGTAATCGAAATATAAAAAGGGATTTCGCTCCACTTCGGCGTCGAGAAGATCCTTGGCGCGGGGCGAATCCATCACATAGGACGCCAGCTCTCCCGTAAAGGATGGAAAGAGGGACAGGGCCAGAAAGAGATTTTTTCCCGCTGCGTCGAGATTGGCAAAGGCATTTCGTTTTATGTAGCTGTACAGCTGGTACTTGTCCTGCGTCGTCAGGACGTTTTCTCCATCGGCTTCGGCGCGCTGCTGGAAGTTGTGCATACCGTACTCGACGGCGAACAGCTCCTGGTCGTTCAGGCGGTTATAGGCGACGGAATTATTCAGGTAGATGATTTCCCAGCCGTCATCGCAACGCTGCGTTTTTTGAAAAATAAAGACGCAGCGCTGGTATTCGTGGATAAACATGTTGCAGGACGGGTCCGTCGTGATGTCGGAGCAAATCTGGCAGAGCCACGTCGTATCGCTCAGCGGGCGGACGGTGTACTCCTCGTTGCTGATGCGGCAGGGGACGCGCTGGCTGTGGCCGCGGCGGAGGGCCTCCGTGACGGCTTCATAGCCTGTGAGCTGCATATGCTTTCCCGCGCCGGCCCAGATGACGTCGTCCGATAAATGAGAAAAGAGCGGCGTCAAGTCCAGTTCTTCAAAATACGCCGTCATAATCCGTTTGCTTAGCTGCAATATAAGCGCTTCTTCCGTCATCATGCAAGCACCCCCTTCATAGGCAGATAGATAGATTCATGGAAACACCCCGAAACAACATGGGAAAAACTGCAAGTAATTACATTATAATACGGAATAAGGTCCTGGAAAATATACTTTTCACAATTTTATAAATATTTAATGAGCTTTGTGCGAAAAGAGAGAAAGAAATTCGCCGGAGCTCGTTTTTTATTAAAGTATATACTTTTGTATAATATATTTACCTTAGTACCTTCCTTTATAATATAAGTTGAAAAAGTATATGACTGCACGAACTGCGGAGCAGTTGGCAAAAAGTTTTGTATGACGCATAAAAAGTTATTATAAAGAATAAAAATACGATAAAAAGACCATAGAAACAGGAGGGTTACATGACGATGAAAGTCTGGACTAAATATATATCAGTTATCATTGCCTCCAGCGTGCTCCTTGGGGGTCACGCATGGGCTGTCGAATTGCCGCCGGCAAATGAGCTAGCCGGGATGAATGATTCGGGCGTACAACTGAGCCGAACGCGGCAGTATCTGGAATGGCAGCGGACGATGCAGCGCATTTCCGAAGGCCGCGAAGCGAGCCAAGTAGAAGACCAACGGGAAGCGATGCCGGAAGATACGTCGAAAGCCGTCCGCTTTCAACTGAACGACATTATCGTCGACAAGTCGGACGTACTGAGCAGCGAAGAAGTACAGGCTGTGACGGCGTCCTATATCGGCAAAGAAGTTTCCATACAGGACTTATATGCCATTGTAGAACAGATCAACGAACTGTACAGCAAAAAAGGCTACATGACCTGCCGGGCCTACTTAGCCCCGCAGACCATTAAGGGCGGCGTCGTCCATATCAGCGTCGTCGAAGGCAAGACCGGCACCGTAACGGTACAGGGAAACGACTCGACTAGGGAAGATTACATTCGAAACCGCATCGCTATTGAAGAAGGAAAGATAACTAATGTTTCCGACGTCAATAAAGATCTCCTGCGGTTCAACGCGACGAACGATGCGCAGCTGCGCATCGCCATGAAAGCCGGCGAGACCTATGGCACGACGGACTACGTCATTACGGCCTATGAGCCGCAGCAGCAGATTTTCGGCCTCTTTTCCGATAATGCCGGCAGCGAGACGAGCGGCCTGTACCGCGGCGGCATGTTCTGGCAGGCCCGGAGCCTGACGGGTGTCCGAGATTCTCTCATGATGACCTCGGTCTTTTCCGAAGGCACGAAATCCTTTGGCTTGTCCTACTCCCTTCCCATCAACCGCAATGGGACAAAGCTGGGGATCAGCTACAGCACCAACAGCGTCCACATTACGGACGGGCCTCTGGAAGACCTGGATGTCAAGGGCCATTCCTATGCCTACGGCATTTCCCTGACCCAGCCCATTCTAACGACGGAAACGGTGAAATCCGAAATGGGACTGGAATACGGCTACCAAAACTCGAAAACCGACTTCATGGGCATGCACTGGATCGACGACACCGTTAAGGGATGGTCCCTGTTCTTCGACCAGATCGACTACGGCCGGACGACGATTTTCTATCAGAAGCATGCCTACCGCGTCGGCGATTACGACGACATCGCCGGCAATACGAAGCATTTCGGCAAGTACTACTTCAATACCTTATACCAAAAGGCCTTTCCGTCGGGACAAATGATTACGGCCCGCCTGGACGGGCAGCTCAGCAGCACCCAGTACCTGCCGTCGGCTGAGCAATTCTACATCGGCGGCATGTACAGCGTCCGCGGCTATACAGAAAGCCTGCTCGGCGGCGACAGCGGCGTCATGGGAAGCGTGGAATACACTGTTCCCCTCACGTCGTCCAAGAAGACCAATGCCTACATCTTCCTCGACGGAGGCCGCGTCTGGGGCGAAAGCGCCTACGACGACACGCTCCTCGTCGGCACGGGATTTGGCATCAAGACGGCTATCGGCGACCACATGTCGGTCAACGTCGGCATGGGCTTCCCCCTCATCCGCACGATCAACGACGAGGAACAAAGCCGGGCCCGCGTCCACTTTTCCTTCAACAGTCAATTCTAACGCGTTCATGTAAGGAGGCACTGCGATGAGATACATACGACAATTTACGCGCAAGCAAGAGCGTAACCAGACGAAAACAATAGAACAGCAGAAACACGACCTCGACTTGGCAAGAAAAGTCCTGACGGCCGTCACAGCTTTCAGCTTTATCGGCAATCCCTTTGGTGCCTTGGCTTCGGAGATTGTCCGCGTAGACGACGGTCTTACGGAACAAAAGGGCAATGTACATAATATTTATGCCGGCCAAATAGTAGGAAACAGTACGGCTGTCAACCGGTTTGATAAATTCAACGTCACGGCTAGCGATATTGCTAACATGTATTTCCAGCAAAAAGGCGGAGCGGTGCAAGATAACTTGGTCAACTTTGTTAACAGCCGCATCGACGTGGCCGGTACGGTCAATGCGATTAAAGGGAATGAAATCGGCGGCAACCTGTTCTTCCTGAGCAGCAGCGGCATGGCCGTAACAGGCAGCGGCGTCATCAATGCAGGATCTCTGTATGTCATGACACCGACGCAAGATGTCATGAAGGCTCTTATGACTAATGGCGCATTAACTGACTCGACGTTTGATAAGACGTTGGGGCCCATTGTCGATACATCACGCTGGCAGGAAATCCCTGTGAATGCCAGCGGTACGATTACCATTCTTGGACAAGTCAATGCGACGAATGCAGTAAAGATGCGGGCTGCTAAAATTGGCGTAGGCAAAAATGTTGATGATGAAGCCATTTACGGTGTCTCCGCAGGAGCTGTGGAGGCTGCTAATGCTGCTATTAAAACTGGTGTCATTGACTTTGCAGATGTTGTAAAGCTTACTGATGAACAACAAAAAGCTGCTGATATTACTTCTCTTACGGCTACTATGGCAGAAAATAGCGGTGATATTGTACTGGAAGCGTATGTCGATAATAAATCTGCCGATAACCCTGTTGAAAATGTCCCGGTTGTCGGCAGCAGCATAATTAATGATTTAGTTTCTTGGGGTGAAAATAGTTTTAAAGAGCAGACCTTTGACGCTTCGGTAGATGTTTACGGTGAAGTGAATGCAGCAGGCAAGGCTGATATTACCGCAAAAGCAGTTAACAGCAATGCTGAGCTGAATGAGCAGGGGAACTATACAAGCAACGGTAATAAGGATGTTGCCCAGTTGGCTAATGTTCATGCTAATGTAAATATTGGCGGTACGGTAACAGCTGCAAAAGATGTAACCGTTAAAGCAGAAGCTTTAAACCGCTATATTGATAATACCGGAGCTATTGCTACAGGTGTCGGCCTTGGTGTAAGTTCTACTACACCTTTGACCGGTGATGCTGCTTACAGCAAGCTTGATACCGATGCGAGTGTAACTATTGAACAGGGCGCAACGGTTAAAAGTGTCGGCGGTAGCGTAGATATCGACGCCAAGGCAGAAACGTTGGCGGCATCAGCGGCATCTACCATGGGCTTAAAATTTAAAACTGTTGGCGGCTACACAGGTACTAATGTACCTGCAGGTGCAGTTGTTTACACCGAAGCAGAGAACGATGCCAAGGTTACTGTTAACGGTACAGTAACGGCTAAAAATGATGCACATATTGATGCCGACGCTAAATTAACTGTGGAAGCAGAAAATAAAATGACCGTTACCGGCGAAAAAGCCAATCAGTTTGTTTTGGGGGTAACCCTTGCCAATGTGGAAAATAACGCTGATGTAACTATTGGCGGCGAAGGCAGTTCAGTTACTGCAACCGATGGCAATTTAGCTGTTAATGCCAAAGCAACCAGCGATTTTACTTCCAAAACGTCTATCTCTGCTGGTGAATCTTCAGCTGTTGGTATTGCCGTTAACGTAACTGAATTTGACAGCGGTGCCAACGTAACTGTTGATACTGATTTGGAAGCAGGTAAGGATTTAATCGTTAACGCTGATGATACAATTGAGGCAGATAATGTAATTGCCGAAAGTAAAGTTGGCAGCGGCAAATATATGTCCAGTGCTACACAGATTATGCAGCAAAACGGTAGCATTGACGACGTTAAAGGCTTTTTTAGCGGTATTACCAATAGATTGGGACTTAGTTTAGGCGGCGACGATATTAAAAACAAGCTTAGCGTAGGCGATGTGCTTAAGGCAGGCGCAACCGTAACGTATAGCGGACAAAACCATAACAGCAATGTAACTATCGGCAATGATGTCAATCTTAACGCAGGCGGCAAGCTTGATATTGATGCAAAAACGCTGATTAAGGACGTGCATTTTGCAGCAACTGGCGCAACTTATTCCTATAACGATGCTACTTCTGAGCCTATTGACCTGAATGCAGCGGTGCTCGTTACTAATATGAACAATTCTTCTTCCGTAGTAGTTGAAGACGCTGCAACTGATAATGATGGCAAGGAACATAAGGCACAGCTTGAGGGCAGCGGCGGCGTTGATATTAACGCTTCCACACGTTTTGAATATAATCGCGTTGACAAAATGAAGGAAGCCGTAGAAGATGCTGCGGCACAGATTGAACACGCTTTTACAACGCTCGGCGATGCGTTTGATAAAGATTTGCAAACAATTCCTGAAGGGTTTAGCAAGAAAATAGAAGAGTATAAATCTGCTTACAGTGCTTTTAAAAGCGCAATGGATGGCGTAGACGTTGACGGACAGCAGCTTGCCGGAGGGCAGGGGCTTACTGACGATAATAGTAATGTTCTCAAAGCGATTGTTGAAGGATATAGAGCGCTCACGGCATTGGAAGAACTTAATGCCATGCTTGATGAAAACAACGGCAGCGAAGTTATGCAAAATGCCAGTGAAGCTTTTAAAGGTGCAAGCGATTTGTTCAGCAGCGCGCTGGCGTTTATTGACCCCAACAGCTACGGTACGTTTGCTGCTGCTAGTGTTTCTAAAGGCAGCAGTGGTGATTCCGGAGGGTCTGCCCCGGGCGGCGGCAGCGTAACTGGTGCGGTTGGCGGGACTTCGGCCGCGGCGGTGAACGGTGCTGGCGCTGTGATGGTTAACGATGTTAACTCTGTCAGCAAGATTGAAATCGGCAGAGATGCCGTTATTACAAGCAGCCGCGATGTAAATGTCGGTGCTGAAAACTTTATGGAAGATGTAAGCCTTGGCGGTTTGAACCTTGGCTTGTTCAATAATGCAGGCGGCGGTACAAGTGCAAGCATCGGCGCTACGGTTAACTATGCGGAATTTAATACCGATACGATTGTTGCCATTAATGATGGTACAGGAATTATCGGCGGCAATATTGATATTGACGCTCAAAACACTATCGATCATGTTTCCGTTGCGGCAAGTGCAGGCAAAGGACCGAGTGCGCAGACCGAAACCAGCGGTGCTGTAATAAACGGTATGTTCAGTTTTGTTAACGGCAGCAGTGATATCTTAACCGTTGTTGATAACGGTGCGAAATTAGAAGCTAAGCAAAAAACGTATACTGGAACCAATGATAAAGGTGAACCAGTAGAGGAAACTACTGAAGGCAATATCAGCATTAAAGGTCATAACAACACCAATATTACCAATGTGGCGGCAGGCGCATCGTGGGGTCACGGTAGTGCTACTGCCGGCATAGGGGTTGCTTATACCGATTTTGATGTTAAAAATATTACCGGCGTTGCCGATGTGGCAGAGCAAATTAAGAGGTTGTATACCTATAAAGAACATGATACTGACGCTAATGGCGAAGATGTTGTTAGATATATTGTTGATGAAGAAAAGGTAAAAGAATTTGAGGAAGAATTAGACAATAAATATAGTGAAGAAAAGTCTATGGATACTGACCGTGGTATAACCGCTTATGATTTTACTGTGGACGCTGCAACCGACGGCAGCATCCAGAGCGTCAGCGCGGCAGGCAGCTTAAGCAACGACGATGCCAGCGGGCAGATTGGCTTTTTTGATAAAATCGGCAGCGGCCTGAACAGCCTTGATCAAAAGCTTGTTGGCGAAGGCGGTCTTGTTGATAAAGCCAGCAGCGCATTGGTTGGCGATGGCAAAAACGGTGCTGATGCGAATGAGCTTATTAACCTTGGTACGCAAACACATGGCGGCAGCGGCGGTATAAATATTGTTGGCGGCGGCAGCAGTGGCAATGTTAATACCTTTATGCCTTCATTTAGCCTGGCAGGCAGCGGCAGTGTATCTATCAACATGCTTGATAACGCAACCGAAGCTATTGTTGATAATGCAAAAATCAAAATTAATCAGGCAATTGGGAAGGAAAAAGGCGATATTACCGTAACTGCACGCGATGCTTTGTATGCCGGTGCGTACAGCGGCGCAGCAGCCTTGCAGTGGAACGCAGGTGGCTCGAGCGACGATACATCTGTCAGCGTATCTGGCGCGGCAGGTGTTAATGATATTGATAATGACGTTAAAGCCACTATCAGAAACAGCACCATCAGCGGTGCAGGCAAAGTGGACACAATGGCATTGAGCGGTGGCGAGCAGCTGGCGCTTGGCCTTGGCATGGCTATTGTTAAGGCTGACGGCACTAAAGGTTACAGCGGCAACGCGGCGGTATCTGTAAACTTAATTGACCATGATGTAGAAGCTTTGCAGGAAAACAACACAGTAAGCAATACTGATGATGTTAATGTATACGCATATGCGCGCGATCTTGAAAACACTGGCGGCGGAACTTTCTCCGGCGGTCAGCAGAAGATTGGCGGCGGCGTGACAGTCGGCGTGGCGCAGCTTCATAATAACATCAGCGCAGGCATTAAAGGCGGCACTTATACCGATGTGGAAAGCGTTGATGTGCAGGCGTTAAATGCTTTACAGAACATTACTGTAGGTGTTGCAGCTGGTGTAACTGCTCCGTCAGGAGATGGCAGCAGCGCTAATGTACAGGGCGCTGGTGTTTATAACGAAGTACACAATACAACCAATGCCTTTATTAGTGGCAGCGATAAAGAGCATAAAGCGGAAATTACCACCACTAAAGACGGCGGTATTGTTAATGTGGTAGCACAAGATACTGCTGAAAACAGTGATTTGGAGCTGCGGTTAGCAGGACTTGACGACGGTAGGGAAACGCTGATAAAGATTTTTGGCGATGAAAACGGGTTAACCGGGAAAAATTATTTCGAAGGCATAGATACAAGTGCCGCCGGTGAAGAAATTAACCTTGATAAAAACAGCGGCAGCAGCATAGTTACAGTAAGTACAAGTGTCAGTGGTACGAATGGCGATGCTAGTGTTGGCGTAGCCGCTGCCATTACCGATATTGAAAACAACTACACGGCAAATATTGAGTATGCCGATATTACAACCGAAAAATTAACTGCTGATGCAGGCAGCAACAGCAACATTGTCACCGTCGCAGGCGGTGTTGCTGCGGCTAATAAAGGCAGCGGCGTTGGCAGCGTAAGTTGGAATGACGTTGAAAATACTGCAAAAGTTAATATTGATAACTCTGTAATTAAAGCGCAAGAAACTAGAGCTACTGCTGAAAATACAGCGCAGATAGTGTCTGTAACAGGGCAAATCAGCGGCGGCAAGAAAGCAGCGGTTGGTGCAGCGCTTGGGTATGTAGGCCTTGATAACAGTACTGAAGCAAATATTACCAATACAACTTTTGATAAACGCGATACAAATGAAAATGACGGTATCACTGTAACCGCTGACGCGAAGAACAGCAGCGACAGCTACAATATAGGTGCAGGCGTAAGCGCAGCCGGTGATGCAGCTGTAAGCGGTACGGTTGTTGTAACGCAAACGCATGGCACTGCCGGTGCTGTTATGGATACAGTTACCATTGACAACGCTAAAAAGGTAACGGCAAATGCTCTGGATGATACCGATATTCTTTCCGTTATCGGTACAGTTACTATTTCCGGTAAAGCAGCAGTCGGCGCAGGCGTAGCTTATACGGAAATCGGCGATGTGTCGACAAACACTGATAAAGGTCAGTATGTAACGGCTGAAATTAAAAATAACAGCATTATCAATACCGATGAAGATGAAGAAAATGCAGCTGTAAATGTTACAGCAAAAGATACGGCACGTGTAATCAACGTGGCGGTCGGCGTTGGCGGTTCTGGTAAAGTAGCGGTACAGGGCGCATCGGCAACGACGCTGATTAACAAAACTACCAGTGCAGAAATTGCAGATACAAAGATTGATGAAGAAGGTGGCACTTCCGCCAACGTAACCGTTGACGCGCAGAACGACAGCGAAATTACCAGCTCTGCTTCGACCGTAGCAGTAGCTGGTCAGGGCGCGGGCGTTGGCGCAGGCATTGCCGTTAACCGTATTATCCAGCAAACTAATGCTGCGGTGAACGGCGGCGCAATGAATGTTAATAACCTTACCGTTAAAGCTGACGCAGCTCCGCGTATCGAAAATATCGGCATTGGCGTTGCGGCTGCGGCAGAAGGCGCAGGTGTAACCGGAAGTGTTGCCGTTAACATGATTCAAAACGATGTAACTGCACATATTGGCAGCGGAGCAACCATTGTTGCCGATGGCAGTGTAGGCGTTGTAGCAACCAGTGATGAGCAGATTGCCAACTATGCCGGGCAGGCAGCAGTTGGCGGTGTTGGCGCAGGTGTAGGCGTATCTGTCAGCGTTAACCAGATTGCCGGCACAACCAGCGCAACCGTTGGCGGCGAAGACGAAGCTGAAACGAATGTAACTGCCAAAGGCAATGACAGTTTAACAACCGATACGGTTATTGATGTTGATATTAATGACCCTGATAAGAGCGATATTCATAATACTTTAATTGACAAGGGAACAGTTGCTCTTGATTCTTCAATAGAACGTGGACAGGAAACTCGTAGCGGCTTGATTGTCGATGCTTCTTCGACGCGCGACTTAAAATCCTTCCTGATTACTGCTGGTGTGGCAGGCGAAGGGGCCGGCGTTGCCGGTACTGTCAATGTAAACCAGATTGCAGGCGGCACGAATGCGAAGGTTACCAATACTACTGTTAACGGCGGAGAAAATGGCGCAGCTGTTGGCAAGAATGCAGGTGTATTCGTTAACGCAGGCGATTACAGCAATATGTCCGGCTTTGTTGGCAGTGCTGGTGTAGGCGGCATTGGTGCAGGCGTTGGCCTTGCCAGCGATACCAATACGATCAGCCGCAATGTAAGTGCAGCTGTTGATGACAGCGATATTAAAGCTAATACCTTCGAACTTGACGCCGATTCTGCGCAGGGTGTTTCCAGCTTTGGCGTTGGTGCAGGGGTAGCAGGTATCGGCGGCGGTGTTGCCGGTGTCGTAACCGTTACGGAACTTGAAAATACAACCCAGACCATGCTTAATAACAGCAAGGTTAACGCCAATACCGTAAGCATTAAGGCAAACCATACCGGTATCGTTAATGCAGGCAATGTCAGTGTTGGCGGTGCAGGTATCGGTGCGGCTGTTGGTCTTTCTGTTGGTGTATTAAAAGATAACTCTGTCACCAGTGTAGAGGTAACCGGCACGCGTGAGGAAAGTGCGGAAGGAGAAGAAATTAAGCCTGCAACAACATCCATTAACGCAGCAGGCGATGTAACTATTGCAGCAACCAATACGGCTGTTGTAAAACCGGTGATTTCTGCAACTGGCGCAGCCGGAGTTGGCGCAGGCGTTGCAGGTGCAACATCTGTTAATAATGTTACCAGTACAGTTACAACAAATATTACTGGTGCTGATATTGAATCAACTGGCGGTAATATTTATGGTAAGGCGCATAATGAAATTAATGTAGACGCTTACATGGGCGCACAGGCAGCAGGCGCTTTTGCCGGTGTTGGTGCAGGCGTAACCGTTAACACTATCGACAGCACTGTACAGACCAATGTTAACGGTAGCACGCTTGATGCTAATAAAAATGTGGAACTTACTGCTGATGAAACCCGCAATATCGAGCAGCTTGCTACCAACGTAGCGTTAAGTGGTGTTGCAGTTGGTGCAAATATCGCCGTTACTACCGTTGGGCAGAAAATTAGCGATCAGGATACAAAAGAGAAAGTTGAAGAAGCTAATAACGTATTTGGCGATGATGCCCATACTTTAACTGACGATGTAGCAAGCGCGCTGGCAACGGCAGGTATTGGCGATTATACGCCTCACGTTGGTGCTGATTTGGGTAGTGATAAAGGGTCGCAGATTACTGTAAACATCAGCGGCAGCAAGCTTATTGCAGGTGATACCGTAAAAGCTAAAGCAACCGAAACTGATAACATCAACATGACCCTCGGCAGCGGCGTAGCTGGTCAGGCGGCGGTTAATGTTGGCGTAGGCATTCTTGACGTAAACCGTAATGTCGGCGTCAATATAAGCGGCGGCGGTATCAGTGCAAATACAATTAACATCGGTACAGATATTACCGGCAGCGCTGAGCTTGAAGTATATCAGGGCAGTGCAGGTGTATACACTGGCAACGCGGCTGTTGGGAAGGCAAGTACCTCTGGCAACAGCAAAATTGATATTGATGATGTAATCTTTGCAGGCAACGATATTGACATTACAGCTGCTGATTATGGCGGCGTAAAGGTTAATACGCTTGGTATAACTGTCGGAGCTGTTTCTGTTGGCGCTATTATGGCCGGTGCGGAAAACAGCGGCAATACCGAAGTTGAAATTACAAGCAGTGAAGCGGCGGCAAAGGATGCTGCTGAACAGAGCGACATTAGTATTACTACCGATAAGGCTAACACCGTAGAGGCACATGCTACCGGCGGCGCTGGCGGTGCAGTAGGCGCTCAAGGCGTTGTAGCAACTGCTGAAGATAAGGGCGCAAGCAGCATAACGCTGGGGAGTCAGGAAGATAAGGACAAAGCTAACCACTTCGTAGTAAATAAAATCAACATAGCGGCTTCTGCGAAGCCATTTGTTAAAGCTGTGGCAGACAGCGTAGCCGTAAGCATTTTTGGCACGGCTGGAGCGTCTGTTGCAACGGCGACAGCTAACGGTGCTGTCAGTGTAACAGTGGCCGACGGCAACGAACTGAACGCCGACACCGTGGATATTTCTGCAGATGCGGCAACGCAGGACGGCAAGAATACGGCTGAAGCGGCGGTCGTGGGCAACAGCGGCAGTGGGTATTATACTGTTGCAAATAACACCGCAACAGCCAATGTTGCTATGGGTGTTTCCGTAAATGTCGGCGATGTTGCCTACAAAACGGAAACGACGCAGACACTCATCGGTTATGAAGACAAGGGCGACGGCTCGACTGGCGAGCGCACCGAGATATATGAAGAAGATACTAAAGGCGTGACGAATCTCACGATCTGCGGGAACAACGCGGCAAAGGCGGCGGCCGATGCGAAGGGCATCACGATTGGCGGTATATTCTCCAGCGGCAACAATCAGGCTTTTACGTCCAATACGTCGCAGACGAAGGTCGGCCTCGACAGCGGCAATGAAAATACGCTGCTCGGCAGTCTGACTGTAACGGCAGCCGGAGCCGGCGACAACACGGCGAAGGCCGACGGCAGCGGCGGCGCCCTCGTAAGCGGTGATTTGGCGGCTTACGTCAAGAATGAAATGAATGCGACGACGCAGATCGATGTCAGCGGCACGATGGAAGTCGAAGGCGACGTGCGCATCGAAGCCCTGCAAAGCGATACGGCCAACATCAACGCCGATGCCCTGAAAGCGACCGTCGTCGGGGCCAGCGCGACGAAGGCTGAAAATTCGATTACCGGCACGACTGGCGTTTCTCTCAGCGGGGCCGTGATTACTGGCGGCGGAGATATGGATGTCAATGCGGCCAATACGGTGACCTTTGGCGATAAGGAAAACTATGCCGTCGAAGGCAGTGGCTACGGCGGCGTCAATGTACAAGGCGCGGTATTTGATAACACTATCAATAAGACAGCGAATATTGCTATTGCCGACAACAGTATCATTACGACGGATGGAACGCAAAGCTATGAAGCAAAGACGACGGGAAATCTGAACGTAGGCGGATATATTAAGGCTGCCGGCTTAGGCGCCTTTACCTGGGCGGACGTCAACAATACCGTTACGTCTGCCGATAGGGTATCCGTCGATGGAAGCAGCTCGCTGAAGACGAAAAAGGCCGATGAAGATATCATTTTGGCTGCGGTAGATAACATGGATATGGCCGTCGTCGGCGTTGCCGATACGCAGGGCGGCGCAGTTGGCGGAGCAAGCTCCGATGTGACGAGCACCCTGAACCGGAACAACAGCATCGATGTCGACGGCGCGCTGTACAGTATGAACGATGTTAACCTTTATGCCGGTAAGGATAAAAACGGCAGCGAAGGAAAGCTGGATCTGGAAGCCGATTCGGAATCGTACAATAAGACGGCCTTGGCTGTATCGAATCCCAAACTAAACGATACAGTGAATCAGAATAACGCCGTTACGATCGGTTCTGACAGCGAAGTTAGCAGCGTCCGCAACATCAACTTGTATGCCGATGCCGGGAAGGAAACGATCCGCGACAGCAGCGTCTTGTACACCTGGTATTGGAGCGATAAAGACGAAAACTACGCCAGCTCGACCGTCGGCGATGAAGAACCGGATAACAAGCACAGCAATAACTACGTGCAGGCTGACGGCACGCTCACGGCCGGCGTACAGAATAAGCAGTATATTACGATCGGCGGAGAAGGGCAGTTGGTTTTTCTTGATGAAACGATACTTAACGGTGTAAATGCTGCGACTGATGCGTATGGCAATAAACAAAATGCTGTTGGTCGAGATGAGGTAGATTTAGTTGTTTCGAGTGGTATTGACGAGAATGAGATTACGTTCGGTACGTTTGACTATGCTCTGACTTTATTTGAACGTTATAATGAATTGGGGGATTTACTGAATAGCTATGGCGAAGACAAAACTTCGACTGCATATATGGGTTATAAAGCAGAACAAGATCGGGTTATACAGCAACTTGCTGATTTGAATCTGTTAGAAACCTATATTGGAAATGATGGTAAAACGTATGTAAAGGCACTAGAAAATGTGATGGATGTTGATTTTATTGAATTACCAGATATTGTGGCCAGCGGCGGCAATATTACTATCCAGAGCGATAATCTCAGTGGCAAGGGTGAGCTAATTGCTAAAGGTGCCCCAGAAGTAGTCATTAACAACAATACAAATTTATATTTGAAGGTCAATAATATTACTGTAGGTGAAAGCGGGGGAGAAATTAATTTCAATAATACGTCGCTGACAAGTGAAAATTATAAGGATAAAATTTCTGAGATTAACACGGATAAGGAAAGAAAAGGCAATTTTAACATCGTATCTCCAGATGCAGAGTCTGGCACAGGCGGTAAGCTTATTATTAAAGGGAATTATGAAGGCGGAATAGTGAATGCTAAGATTACGGCCAAAGATCCCAATGCAGAAGATCCATCCAGTGCAGAACTAATAACCCAAACGATTCAAACAACGCCGAGAGCTGATATTGAAATTAATGGCTTTGTTAACAGCAAAGACGGAACAGTGGAAATTACTAGTGCGGCTAACAATATTATTATTCAGGGAAAATCAGCTTCTGACAGTGCGGGTGTTAAAGGACAGACGGTTAAGTTGAGCGCAAGTCAAGGTTCTGTTAGTCAAGGATTCCAAGAAGGTATTGTTAGTATTGGCGGAAATGTACAGGATCAGTATAAAGACCTATATGAAAGCACTAAAAAAGACTTTGATGACACGTACCACTATGATACAGAAAAAGACATTCATGAAATTGTTTATCATGAAGCGGACATTTCCGCAGGAAACATGATTGTTGGCGAAAATATTTACATTAGTGCGTCTGATATCAATGTAAATGGATATATTCAAAGCGGGTATGCTGACTATGTTGCCGAAATTAGCAGCACGTTGCAGGATAAGATTAACGAATATCAAGATAACTGGATAAAAAATGGCAAGGAAGTGTTATCTGATGCGATGGTTACGACTGGAACTGCATATCAGTTAGTAGAGGGAATGGATATACGTGATCCTAAAACTGGTATCTATAAACGTCAGCTTGCTGTGTATTACAATCCTTCAACAGGGCAACTTGTTATTCCTGACGTAGATGCCAATGGAGGAAAAGTGTATTTAACTGGCCGCATCAGCAGTACAGGCAGTGGAAAAATTAATGTATTGGACGGAGCCTACGATATCACTGTCAATAATGAGACAACTACTGACTTGCAGGTAGGTAAGCTGGTGAGCAACAATGTAGCTGGCCTTATCAGTATTACCGATACTGTTAGAGATGCAGACACTGGTAAAAACGTTGTTGCGGTTACCGAATATACACGTAATGATGGAATCACCAATGTTACTTACAAGGTATGGGATGATAGTATACATGATTATAAAGAAGTCGAGTACACTGGAGGAACGGATAAGTACCGTCCTGAAAGCGGGCTTCGGTATAATTGGACAACGGGACAGTCTGTTGCGACATCAACAACATATCAAAAAACGATAAAAGCTGGTTTATGGGGTGCTGTTGACGTTGTCAATACAACAGATATGACAAAATATGAACAGAGTGCAACTATCATCAATCAGGCACAGGGGGACAAAGTTGATAAACTTAACGGTGAATACATCGGCACTGTTGATGATGATGGTTTTGATAATAGCAAAAATTTTGCTGTTATTTACGATAACAAGCATTTGTCAAGCAGTCAGACAGGTCCTGGAGAACCAGAACGGTGGAGTACAGGTTTCCTTGGTTGGTTTAAATGGGAACGCTATACATGGACTAAGTCGACAGGTACATCTCAACAATATGTGGCTAGCGTCAAAGCTGATAACAGTATCGGAATCGGCTTCATCGGCAATGAAAGCGGCAACAGCCGTATCAACATCAATGCGGCAGGCAACATCAACCTGACCAATACGATTGGCTCGGCCAGCAGTGGAACCGGTTCTGTCATCGACATCGCCAGCACCGGCGGCACCATTACTCAAAAAGGCGGCTCCCTCGTAGGCGATAATATCAAGTTACAAGCGGTAACGGGCATCAACGATGTGAATATCACTTCCATGGGTGATACGGTCCAGCTCGACGCCGTCAACAGCGGCAGCGGCGACATCACCATCGATGTCAGCGCCGCCTACGGCACGAAGGGCGACGTCGTCATCAAGCAGTTGTTTGCCGGTACGGCTGATGCGCAAGCCGGCGACGTGTCGCTCACGGCCGACGGCAGCATTACCCAGAGTGGTACGGGTATCAGCGTTAGCGGTAACCGCATCGACCTTACGAGCGAAGACGGCGCTATCGGTACGGATAGTCAGGCTGTTGTAGTAAACGGCGGGCAGAACGTCGTTGACGGTACCGATACGTTATCGGCTAGCGTCAACGCCCAGGCGCAAAAAAACATCAACCTGACGCAGGAGAAAGACAATATGCGAATCGGCCGCGTCTACTCGGACAGCGGTGACGTGACCATTACGGTGACGGAAGGCAGCCTTATCGACGCCCTGCCTGACGGTGATACCATCGACCGCGGCAGTACAGACGCACTTATCCAGAAATGGAAAGACCTGGGCCTCATTGAAGGTGAAGGTGCTTACACTGAACAGCAGAAGCAGGACATCGATGATTATAAAGAGAGTGTAAGAGAAAGCTTTAGCGATTATGAAGCGCTGAAGACATACTATGAAGGTAAAGGCGAAGATGTCCCGCAGTCGTACAAAGAGGCTTATAAAGAGTACAGTGAAGCTAAGCAGCAGTATGAAGAACTGAAGCAATCTTACGACCAGTATCTTAATAATTCTAAGTATTATATCGAATCGAATCAGCCGAAGAAAGAAAATTATCCGACAGATAAGGCGTATCAAGAAGCAATGGATACGTTTAATAAGGGAAAAGAAGAGTTTGAGGCAACGGCTGATCAGTTCAAGGGTTTTGACAATGCCGACGCATACATCAAAGGCAATATGGAGGGTGCTGCGTACAGTGCTTATACCAATCCGACTGTTGTAGATACAGCTGGCGAGACGGTAAATATGAAGTCTGCCTTTGATAGCTATGCCCGTTATGAAAAACTGGCGCAGACCTATGGCAGTTATGACAACGTGGAATCCTACCTCCTTAATGACAAGGAAGCGCAGGCGCACATCGAGTCGCTTAAAAATGCAGGAGCCGGCTGGTCTCAGAATCAGCTCCTGTATGCGATTTCCGATGCGATTATCAATCCGGAAAGCGGCGCAACGGATACTGTTGTCAAAGATCCAAACCTCAAGGGAAATAATATTACGCTGAATGTAAAAGGCGATGTAGGCCGCAACAGCAATGAAACGGAAAGGATTAAGTTGGCTGGTCTTGGTTCTCGTGTTGAAGATCTTGAGAAGCTGGCAAATGCCAATGCGGCAAGCGTGACGTGGAACGAAGCCGAAGGCGTCGCCATCATCAACAAAAAGACGCCTCTCGGCGTCCAGCTGACTGGCACCGGCGGTAGCCTGAACGTCCAGGCCGGCGGCAATGTCTACTTGTCGGGCCGGACTGAAGGCGACGGCGAAGTGACCAATGTCCTGAACGTCGACTCGATCACAGGCGGAAATATCCGCCTGCAAGGGAAGGACGGCATTTACAACGTCCATGCCGACTTAAAGGAAGCGGCCATTACGGGCAATAACCTGCTCATGCAGGGCGGCGACGGCAGCATTGGCACGGCTGATGCCGCCATGACGATCGACGTATCCGGGCCGGTACAGATGACTGCCGGTGAAAGTATTTATGTGGAACAAGTCGGTGACGACGCCTTGCAGATTTACTCCATGGGCGCAGGACAGGACATCGTGCTGGTGGCTAAGAAGGATAATATTGTGAGCACAGATACACCTGTTTCATCTGACGAAGAGGAAGATGAAGGCGGCTCGACGCTGGCTTCCGGGTATATCCGCAGCGATGAAGGAACCATTTCTCTAACAGCGGGCGGCAGCATCGGCACAGATGCACAAGGACTTCGTATCTTGGAAAACGGCGCGGTTGTTAATGCTGAAGCGCAGAACGACATCTATGTATCCGGTGTCAGCGGTGACGGTTCTGCCGATACGCTGGCTATTGGAAATATTGTTTCAGCGACAGGAAATGCAGTGATTACTGCGGACGCAAACATTGTCTTTGCCGACAACAGCTACGTTTCTGTCAATAATGGAGCAGGCGAGTTAACGCTGACGGCTGAAAATGGCAGCGTGACCCAGACCGCAGGCTTGGAAGGCAGCGATAGCGGTATCTATGCAGATACGGTCAAGGTTTCCAGCAAAGGAAACCAGCTGCTTGAAAATGCAAATAACGTAGTTACGAATTTCGTAGTTCGCGGTTTGGAAGAAAACAACAGCCTTACCGGCAACGTTCGTCTTGTGAGCAATGCAGAAACTGTAAATATCGATTTCTCTGATGATGAAGGCAATGGCATTACGGTCAACGACGGCAGCATCGACGTTTACCATACCGGCGCCAATGGCCTCAACGTGACCGGCTCGGCGACGACGCAGAAATCCGACGGCAGTAGAGAAGCGGACATCAATTTCCAAAGCGAACAAAGCGCTATCCATGTAGACGGCACGATGACTGCGGAAGACAATTTCTCTGCGGCAACGGGTAGCGGCGCAATCGAAGTAACTGGTACTGTCACGGCAAATACCGGCAATGTGACGGCGACGACCGGCAGCGGCAACGTTACTTTCGGCGGAAATATTACGGCGAAGGACGGCGAAGTGAAAGCTGAAACGGGTATAGGAGATATTTTCGTTACTGGCAGTATTTCTTCCGGGAAAGACACGGTCCTGAAAACGGAAAATCTTACGGAAGATGATAAAGGCAATATCAGCATCGGCGGGCAGATTGTGTCCGGCAAGGATGTCATTGCTTCCGCGCAAAATGGCGACATCACCTTTACGGGTGAAGTTACGGCGAACAACTCGTCCGGCAACGGCGGCAACATTACTGCTAGCATAGCCGGAACAGGCGACATCAACGTTCATCATGATATTACGGCTGATATGGATATAGACCTGAATACGAATTCCGGCAATATCCTCTTTGAAGGCACGCAGGACGGCGTCCATGAAGACATCGATGTAACGTCGAATAGCGGCGACGTGACCGTTTCCATCAACGACGGCGGAAGCGGCGTCATCAAAGATACGAACAGCGAAGGCTCGACGGGAGACTGGGCGCACCTTACCTCTGCAGAAGGCAATGTGACCGTTCGGCACGATGGCGTCGGCGACGTCGACTTGTACGAGCTGTATGCGAAGCAGGATGCCGGTGTTTCCGTAGCCGAAGGCAATCTCCACCTCGTCAATGTCAGCGGCAACCTCGTAGCGATTTTCGTGAAGTCCGAAGGCAAGGACATGGATGTGGAAAACATCGAAGCGGCCCAGCAGATTGCCATTTCCGGCTCCAATATGGATCTGGACAGCATCAAGCAGCGTGAAGACGGTGACGGATTCCTGGTCATCACGCCGGAAGGAACGGCGGACGATCAGCCGATTGACAACCTCGTAATCGGCGACATCCTGACCAACGGCGGCGTGCGCTTTGACCATCTGTGGCTGAATACCGGCGATATCCACGTCAGCGAGGGAGCGCTGCATCTGGATAAGGTTTACGTGCAGGATAAGGCTACCTTCAGCACCGACGATATGACGACGAACGTCTTCGGCTCGGCTCCGGTCTACGACGACAGCGTATCGAGCTCGTACTGGGTCAACACGAGCATCAACAGCCCGAAGGACGACCTCGCTGCGTGGAAGAGCGACGAGCTGAACGACAAGTGGATGCATATCTTCTTCGCGCCGGAAGGAACCGTCCAGATCAGTAACGGCAACCTGCTTCATCTGGCTGACCACAATTACGCATACAATCAGCGGTACAGCCAGGTCGATTGGATGAATATATTTACCGATGAAGATTTCTACAACTTCTACGACAAGTATTACGCGCCTGACCTGTCGTACCACGAACGGTACGGCCTGACGAGCGGCGACGGCTATAGCGTAGAAAACGCTGAGGAAGACGAGGTCATCGTCGAATAAGGAACGGCAGTTTGTACGAATTACATGGCGGCAGGGGCCCTGTACGACAGGGCTCCGAAATGCCGCAGGAGAAAGGATGGGATTCCCATGAATAAAAAAGCAGAAGTATTTCAAGACTATTTAAAAGAAAAACAAATCGCGGCCTTTACGGTCGATGAAATCAAGGACGACGCGCTGAATACTGTCGTCTTCCGCTCCCACATCGACGTCGGCGGCAACCAACTTCCGACGCTGGTCATCCTGGACAGCAGCATTTACTGCATGATCCGCCTTCTCGTTGCGCCGAAAGCCCTGCGCGATGACAACAAGGAAGCTGTGCTGGAGCTCATGAACGGCTACAACAAGAAGTACAAATCCTTTAAATACTACGCCGACGACGAAGGAAACCTCGTCATGGATACGTGCGTATTGTTCAAGGACGGGGAAGCCGACGGCGACATGATTTACACCATGTTCAACGTCATCATCAACCACCTGAACGAATCGTATAAAGACACGATGAAGGCCATTTGGCAGTAAAAAAGAATAGTGCAGTGCATAAAAAACGGGCCTGTCTCGCGCAATCGCGCGGGCAAGCCCGTCTTTCTGTTATGATTTTAAGCAACTAGCCTCGGCATGGCGTTGGCCGTAATCAACGCAAGAGCCCCTTCAAGATGGCACTCTTGAAGGGGCTCGTTGTGTTTTGCATACTTTTCAGTCTACACGCTGAGTATACCAAGTTTTCGGCAGATAGTCGATGCTGAAATTTCTCCTTATTATGCTATGCGTAATCTATTTTTTATAGTTTTTGTAATACCTCTGGGTTGTTACATGATCACTTACATAATATTTCTCTATCGGGATTTACTCCCAGAGGATTTTATTCTCACTTAGACAGAGGATTTGCATGAGAGAGGCTATGTTTTCGATGCAATAAGTGAAATATAGCTAGATTCAATTTGCATAAGATGAACGTTTTACTTGAATCTATCTTGCGAAAGTCTTCGATTTAAGGTATAATATAAATACCAAATGGTCATGATACAATGTACACTTAAAGCAAATGTACAACAATATTTAAGAATGAGAAAACCAATTCTTTTAACATGACAGAATAAGGGAACGGATTCAAGGATTTTTATGGATTCCCCAATAAATGAGGAGTTTACACCATGGATAATTGGATAGATGCCGCTCGGCTTACGGTTATCGTAGGGCACTTTGGCAGCGGCAAAACGGAATTTGCCGTAAATATGGCAATGGCCTTGGCTGATAAGGGGCATCCCTTTGCTTTGGCTGATTTAGATGTCGTAGACCCATATTTTCGCTCGCGCGAATGCCGGGATATGATAGAAGAACGAGGCGGCCGGCTGATTGCCAGCTCGCAGATGCATGTAGATGCTGACTTGCCGTCTATGCCGCCCGATGTATTTGCCTTGTTTGATAATCCTGAGTTATATGGGATTTTAGATATTGGCGGCGACCCGTCGGGAGCCAGAGTGCTGGCCCGCTATCGTCATGATCTTCAGCGATGCGGAGCCCGCGTGCTGTGCGTCGTCAATGCCAATCGGCCCTTATCGGATACGGCAGAAAAAGCCGAACGATATGTACGGGCGATTGAACAGTCGTCAGGAATGAAAATCGACGGCTTGGTCAATAATACGCACTGCTGCCAGCTGACCGACGTTGAAGACGTCGTTGCCGGCGCGAAGATGGCGCAGGAAGTATCGGTATTAACCGGAATCCCCGTAGTCTGCCATGCTGTCCCCCTGCATTTGGCAGATCGGGTTTCGGATTTAGTATATCCTGTATTCCCTATGCAGTTGTACATGAAGAAACCTTGGGAATGACACCCGCAAAGAAAGGAGACGTAACACCTATGGCAATGCATTTGACTTTCAGAAAAGAGCGTTGTAAAGGATGCGGATTGTGCATCACCGTATGTCCCAAACAGATTCTGGCCTTGGAAGACGGCACGAATATTAAGGGCTACCGGCCGGCACACTGCACGGATGAATCGCTCTGCATCGGCTGCGCAAGCTGCGCAAGAATTTGCCCGGATTCGATCATTACTATTGAAAAGGACTAACAAAGAGGAGTGTGAACTGTTCCATGAAAAGAGAAATTTGGAAGGGCAGTGAAGCTATAGCTGAAGCCGCAATTCGTGCAGGCTGTCGCGGTTTCTTCGGATATCCCATTACCCCGCAGAATGAAATCCCTGAATATATGTCGCTGAGAATGCCTCAGGTAGGCGGCGTGTTTGTACAGGCTGAATCGGAAGTAGCAGCTATCAACATGGTATACGGCGCGGCCGGCTCCGGCGTTCGTGCTATGACGTCCTCGTCGTCTCCGGGCGTCAGCCTGAAACAGGAAGGCATCAGCTACGCCGCAGGCGCACAGCTGCCGGCGGTTATCGTCAACGTCATGCGCGGCGGCCCGGGCCTCGGCTCCA
>ERZ791821.740-NODE-740-length-24231-cov-3.622311_pt1 | contig 24231 bp, 18 predicted proteins | sample MGYA00510300_ERZ791821 | MGnify/ENA primary metagenome ERZ791821 (study PRJEB30046, sample SAMN00792034) | human gut metagenome | study: EMG produced TPA metagenomics assembly of the A metagenome-wide association study of gut microbiota in type 2... | reverse complement strand
GATTCCAGCGATTTCCACCCCTTTAGTCATGTTATAGAGCATAGGGGTGTAAAAACAGCATTTGATGGACTTATGCTTATAAATGATTGCAGAAAATTCCACCCCTTTAGTTCTGTGAGAACATAAAGGGGTGGAAAAAGTGTATTTGATTAGTTTCATTTACAAAATTTGTCGAAAATAGATTAACTTTGTGGATAAATCAAATGTTCATCTGTAATATTTTCAAGAATTTCTGTGTAGTATTTGTTGCAAAGATATTTTGCCATATTAAGATTCATGTCTAAGTAGTTACCACAATCCTTAGCACATGCACCTGGCACTTCACCTTCAAAGTTTCTCATAAAGTCGAACATTTCTTTCATTAAATCAACAATATCTTTTGATTCGTAATCTCCGGCTAAAACTAAATAGAAACCTGTTCTGCATCCCATTGGTCCAAAGTAAATTGTTTTGTTAGAAAATTCCTTATGGTTTCTTAAAAATGTAGCGCCTAAATGCTCTATAGTGTGAACTTCCGCAGTATTCATAACCGGCTCAAAGTTAGGTTGTGTCATTCTAATATCAAAAGTTGTAATAGTATTCTCACCAACTTTGTCTTTTCTTGAAACATATACTCCGGGTAATAGTTTCAAATGGTCTATTGTAAAACTCGCAATTTTTTCCATAGTATGCCTCCTGATAAATAATAAATTTCTAGAAATATATTAAATAATTGTATGAGAAAAATCAACCAAAATCAATTATATGTTAAGTTAAGTATTAAGCAAAATCAAAGCTGTGTTAAGTTAAGTATCAAGCAAAATCAAAGCTGGGTTAAGTTAAGTATCAAGCAAAATCAAAAATGTGTTAAGCAAAGTATAAGCTAAAGTCAAAGATGTATTAAACAAGCAGTGGCTAAAATAAATTTGTTTACATTGTAAAGGTTGTATAATAAGATATATTGCATAAGAAAAAGTCTATAAATTATTTTTAGGAGAAAGTTATGAAAAAGAAAAAAAGAATATACTTAACTATTGTGATAGTTGTTATATTGGCAATAATGTCCGGAGTTACTTACTTACTGATTCAGAGAAAAAACACTGTAAATCAAATTGAAAAAATCGTTGAAAACTGCGCAAAAAATAAAATTGATAACAAGTTTATAAGTAATATTGATGGAGAGAAAATTTATTACTCAATACAAAACAATTGGACTGAAGAAGGTGGGATAAATCTGAAAAAGCTAGAGTTCTATATAGAGAGAAAGAATTGGTGTAAAAACTATATTTGTATAGAGATAGATTATAAAGGAACATTGAAGAATGGACAAAACAACGAAGGATGTGAGTATTACAAAATCTATTTCAGAAAGAGGAATAATGGTATATATATTACAAAGGTTGGTGTTTCTGTGGGTGAAGCAGGTGTTTATAGTTACGAACCGGTAAGTAGTATAGATGAATAGTAAACCGATTGTTTAAATCAAATAATTAGACAAGATAATTAAACAAAATAATAAGGTAGATAGTAAGCCAAATGGCAACCAAAGTAGTAAATTAATTAAATAAAATCAGTAGTAAGTTAAATAGTTACTGATAAACAAGAATACATTGCAAAAAAAAGGAGACCAAAATGGAAAATATAAAAGAAATCAATTCTAATAACATAGATAACCAGGTTGCAAATAATCAGGACAAGCCCCACAAGCGTCGTGTAAGGTATAAGGGAACTCATCCTAGAACTTTTGCGGAAAAGTACAAGGAGCACAATCCTGAAAAATACAAGGATACAATTGAAAAAGTAATTAGCAAGGGTAGCACACCTGCGGGAATGCATATTTCTATTATGGTTCAGGAAATTCTTGATTTTCTTGAAATAAAACCGGGACAAAAAGGCCTTGATGCAACTTTAGGCTATGGTGGTCATACGTCAAAAATGTTGGACAAGCTAGAAGGAAAAGGGCATGTGTACGGACTTGACATTGATCCTATTGAAATAGAAAAAACTAAAAAAAGGCTAAAAGACAAAGGCTTTGGGAAAGATATTTTTACAGGTGTAAATATTAACTTTAAGGATATTGATAAGGTAGCAGAAAAGTATGGAAAATTTGATTTTGTTTTAGCTGACTTAGGAGTATCGTCAATGCAAATTGATAATCCGGAAAGAGGCTTTACTTACAAATATGAAGGACCGCTTGATTTAAGGCTGAATCCAAATCAGGGAATTTCTGCAGCAGAACGTATTAATACAATTTCAATGGATGAATTGGAAGGTATGCTTATTGAAAATTCAGACGAACCTTATGCTTACGAAATTGCAAAAACAGTTGTTGAAGAAAGAAGAAAAAAGAAAATCGAAACAACAACTCAGTTAAAAGATATTATTGAGAAGGCTTTGATTTACCTACCTAAAAAAGAAAGGGAGGAAGCTGTCAAGAAAAGTTGCGCAAGAACATTTCAGGCACTTAGAATTGATGTTAATAATGAATTTGAAGTTTTATATGATTTTCTGGAAAAATTGCCGGAGGTTTTGGCACCAAATGGTAGAGTAGCAATACTCACATTCCATTCAGGAGAAGACAGATTGGTGAAAAAGTCATTTAAGGCTCTAAAAAAACAAGGTGTTTACAGTGATGTGGCAAGAGATGTAATAAGACCGGGAAAGGCTGAATGCAACAGAAACCCAAGAGCAAAGTCGACAAAAATGCGCTGGGCAATTAAGAAGTAAAGGTTATAAAAGTATTAATGTATTCTATATTTGACGTTCAAATATTTAAAACTTAATTTGCGAACATTTTAATATCATAATATCGAAAAATAATTTGCAGGTAAAAAGCTTTGTAATTGTAGTAATTAAAGAACTGGTTCTGTACTTTTTTCTATACAATTTATTACAAAAGTGATACAATACAATGGTATGTTAAATAATGAACAAACAATATATTCAAGGAGAAAAAATATGCTAGGAGATAAGAAAGTTTCATATAGTGCCATGCAGTCAACAGGCACACTTACATTAGGAAATTATTTAGGAGCTCTTGACAACTGGTTAAAGATGCAGGAAGAATATGAGTGCTTTTATGCAATTGCAGATTTACATTCATTAACTGTAAGACAGAATCCTGCAGAACTTAGAAAGAGAGCAAGAGATTTATATACATTATATATTGCAGCAGGATTAGATCCTGAGAAGAACTGTATTTACTTCCAATCACATGTATCTGCACATGCAGAGCTTGCATGGATTTTAGATTGCTTCACATACATGGGTGAACTTAACCGTATGACACAGTTTAAGGACAAGGCTGCAAAGCATGCTGACAATATTAATGCAGGATTATTTACATATCCGTCACTTATGGCAGCAGATATTTTATTGTATCAGGCAGATGTTGTTCCTGTAGGTGTTGACCAGAAGCAGCATTTAGAGTTGACAAGAGATATTGCTACAAGATTTAATGGAATTTACGGTGATGTATTTACAATTCCTGAACCATATATTGGAAAGTCAACAGCAAAAATTATGAGTCTTCAGGATCCATCAAGAAAAATGTCAAAATCAGACGAGAATCCAAATGCAAGTATTTTGCTTATGGATGATCCTGACACAATTATCAGAAAGTTCAAGAGAGCTGTTACAGATTCAGATATGGAAATCAGATATTCTGATGACAAGCCTGGAATTCAGAACTTAATTAACATTTATTCATGTATTACAGGAAAGACTATTGAAGAAGTTGAAAAAGAATTTGACGGAAAAGGTTATGGCGAGTTTAAGTTAGCAGTAGGTGAATCAGTTGCAGACAGACTTAAACCATTACAGGACAGATTCTATGAAATTCAGAAAGACAAAGCATATCTTAATGGTGTTATAAAAGAAAATGACGAAAAGGCTGCATATTTTGCAAACAAAACATTAAGAAAAGTTCAGAAGAAAGTCGGACTTACAGAAAAAATCAGATAATGATAAAAAATATATTATTAGATTTAGATGATACAATTTTAGATTTTAAAAAGTGCGAGCATGTAGCATTGGATAAGGCTTTAACAGTTCTTGGAGTGCCACATGATGAAAGTACGATTAAGCTTTATAGCAAGATAAATGATCTTCATTGGAAAAAGTTGGAAACAGGAGAACTGACAAGAAATCAGGTACTTCTAGGCAGATTTGAGATGCTGTTTGAGAAGATAGGTGTTCAGTGTTCAGGGCAAAAAGCTTGGGAAACATACGAAGAAATGTTAAGTAATCAGTATTTCTTTGTGGCTGGAGCAGTAGAGCTGTTGGAGAATTTAAAAGACAAATATAATTTATACATAGTTTCCAACGGAACCGCTTCAGTTCAGGATAGAAGAATAGCCGGAGCCCACTTAGACAAATATTTTAAGAAAATATTTATTTCGCAAAGAGTTGGAATAAACAAGCCGGACATTAGATTTTTTGAAAGATGTTTTGCTGAGATTCCTAATCTAAATAAAGATGAAACAATTATCGTGGGCGACAGCTTAAGTTCAGACATACAGGGTGGAATAAATGCAGGTATTAAAACATGCTGGTACAATCCACATAATCTAACCACACCTGACAATATGAAAATCAATTATGTTATAGGCAACTTAGAAGAATTGTATGATGTTCTAAAAAAAGAAAAATAAAGAATTATTTCCTAGTGGAATATTTTATAGGTAATAGGAATTTCAGAGAAATTTTATATTACTTACATAAAAAACATTAAGTATTTATTGAATGACCAAAAGTTAAATTGGTAATAAAAGTTAAACTTGTAATATAAGTTTAACTTGAAACATAACAGTTTAAAGGTTGATTCAAAGAAATACTTAATGTTTTTTTGCTTTTAAATTGCTTAAAAATTTATCTGCAAAAACAATAATAGTATTAACCGCCAGAAATATAACGGTAATTACCACAATGTAGAGTAAACACTTTCTCATACCCAAACAGTCATAATTTAGAAAGAAGTATGGGTATTTAGGTACATTTCTAAATTCTTCCGGTGTGTTACAGGCACATCTTGTAAAAAATGCGAAAATATATACTAATGGGAAAGCAAGCCAACTGAAAATATAACTCCATTTAAATAATCCCTTGGGCTGGAATATAAGCCAGTCAAAAACAAACATAAACGGCACAATATAGTGGGCGATGATGCTTTCCACAGGTAAGCCAAGAGGTGTCATAGTGTCTTGTTGCAATATTATTTTATGTTCTGAAAAATGATAAATTAAAAATGTACATGTAATGCAGGACAGTGCCATGCCCTTAAAATAAATTAAAAGAGTAGAGCGGGTATTCTTTTTTGTAAAATGTTTAATTAAAAGAACACTCATAAATACGGCACAGAAAATATTGCTCCACAATGTAAAAAAACTAAATTCGTGAACATTAACATCCCTGTCATTAATGTCAAAATGAATGGCGATTCCTGTAATTGATATGATTATAAATAAAATTCTGTAAATTAACTCAAATCTTTTTTTCATAAAACAAACACTCCTGATAATAATATTATTACCAGGAGTATGAAAAAAACATTTGTAAAATATTTCATTGTTAATTGCGTGTTTTAAAATCTCAAACACTTTTATAGATTAAAAAACATGTTTGAGTAATATGTTAAAAAATCTAATATATTTAAACTATTATATTAAAATTATTATATTTAATCTAATATATTTAAATTATTATATTGTTGTAGTTTTTACGATTACAGATTTTACATAACTATAGTTTGCGTATGAACATTTGTGTATGAACAAATTAAGTTCCCAAATAAGAGAAATGCATGTAGTCTTTTCTGTTGCCCCAAAAGCCTCTTTCAAAGCCATACTTATTTAAAATTTTTACAAGCGGGCATTTTAGTGGAATTGAATATTTGCTTTTTTTAGGTTTCCAAAAAGAACCTGCTAAAATCTGACCGTTGTCAATCATATAGTTTTCATTTGAATTAATATCAAAGGCTGTGCCGATACAGTGTTCAGAGGCTGAGCCGTTTCCACGCCAGTTGTAGCAACCAATGTCGTGAATAGGAAAACGTTCCTTTGTTTTGTAAATTTCTTTAAACATTTTTTTTACAGAAGGTGCCAGTCCCTTGTTCACCGTAACATAAAAATGTCTTGTATATTTTTTGCCACCGGTTGTTCTGTCCCAAACCTTAATTCTAACTGTTTTCATATTTTTATTTGCAATTTTTGAAGTTTTGTACCAGGCAGTTTTACTGTTGCCAAACAGTCTTTGTATACGACTGTCATAAGGTTCATTTTCAAAAGAGTAGTAGTTACAGTATTTTTCATAATAGCCGGGTTCAACGCTTAGAAGCATTTTTCCGGAAACTGTTTTATAGCTGTAAACCTTGTAATAATAGGCTTTGCCGTTTTTTACTTTTTTATGAGTGTAGTGTAATTTGTTGTTACCCTTTAAGGTGGCAAGCTTTTTGTATTTGCCATTGTATTTTGTTGAATAATAAATTACATAACCGTTACCATCTGAAATTTTCTTCCAGTAAAGAGTGTTGGTCTTTGGTTTTTTTGAATATGTAGTAGTAATTTTTGCACTGTCAGTTCGAACCTGGGCATATTTTACTGTAGAAAAATTACTGTAATATTTTACATTGTCATAAGTTACATAAGCACGTATTTTATAGTAATAGGTTTTACCAACTGTAAGTTTTTTATTTGTGTAACTGTAAGGTGCCATATAGTAATCAAAAGAGGTAGTCTTTACGGTTTTTATTAATGAATAACTTCCATTTGAAGTGGTGCTTCTGTAAACTTCGTAGCCTTGTGAGTCCTTTGTCCCGTTCCAGCTAAGTGTTATGCCATGAGACTTAACGGCAGTTGCTGTTTTTAATGTTGGTACAGCAAGAGGTGTAAAAACATCTTCTACGAAAATTGCCTCGCTTGTTTGCAAATCATCATTTTCATCGAAATATACTGTCTCGATTTTATAAAAATAATGCACGCCGGCACTGAAATTATAATCAGTATAATAAGGGAAATAGCTTTGTGACAATAACTGATAGTCGCCGTCCTTAGAAGTGGCTCTGTAAATATTAAAGTAGTAGTAATCATCATCACTAACATGCCATTGTAGTTCAACTGAGTCTGCAGTCTTATTTACATTGTCAATAACTGGCTGATAGTTTGTGGATAATGTGTCAGCAAAAACATTAACATTAAAAATAAAAGCAATATTAAATAGTAATGTGACAATGAAAAGCCCGACTAAACTATATTGTTTCTTTTTCATTTTCATATCTCCTTGTAAAATATTTTAGGCATAAACATACCCTGTCTACAAGTTTACCATAAAAGATGATTTTATAATAGAAAATAATATTTTATAACAGAAAATCATTTGAAGAAAGAAAATAAATATTGTATAATATATTGGTTAAAGTGGCTTTTTGCGTTCTGACGTTGGAAAGCTTAGACTTACTTAATGGAAAAGAGATATTATGATTTTAAAAACTAATCAATTGGACATAGATACATATTTAAAGTTAAGAGAAAAAGTAAACTGGAAGAAATTGACCAAAACTCAGGCAGAAGCAGCAATAAAGGGGAGTCTTTATACAGTAGTGGCTTATGAAGATAATGAGCCTGTAGGCATGGGAAGAATTGTAGGTGACGGGGCAGTAATCTGCTATATACAGGACCTTATAGTTGTTCCTGAATATCAGAAAAAAGGCATGGGACATGCAATTATTACTAAGCTTATTGATTATGTAAAGGAAATAAAGTTAAGTGACACAGAGATAATGCTTGATTTAATGTGTGCAAGAGGCAGAGAAAACTTTTATAAGAAGGAAGGCTTTATTTCAAGACCTAATGATAAGTTAGGTCCGGGAATGATTATGTACATAAAATAGAATTTTGGAAGGAGTAAGATTATGAATATTTACTTAATAAGACATGGTAGACAAAACAGTACATTATGTAATGTAGATGTGGAACTTTCAAAAGAAGGTAGAGAGCAGGCTGATTTATTAGGAAAAAGACTTGCAGAAAATGATTATGGCATAGAAGCTGTTTATTCAAGTCAGCTTATTAGAGCAAAAGAGACAGCAGATATAATTAATTCTCATTTGAATAAAAAGAGAGTAATAGATGAAAGATGGCAGGAAGCAAACTTTGGCGGTATGACAGGACTTGAGAATTCTGTTATTAAAGAAAAATATCAGGATTTTCTTTCTAAGAGAGTCTTAATGGAAGAAGATTTGCCATATCCTGACGGTGGTGAAAACTGTGAAATGGTGTTTAACAGAGTAATGGAAGCACTAAAGGATTTAACAAAGGAACCATACGAAAATGTATGCGTTGTAACTCATGGTGGAGTTTTAAGAGCTTTGCTTACAGGAATTATGGGAGCTGATTATTGTAAATGGCTTACATACGGAAGACAAATTGAAAATAGCAGTATCACTCACATTATGTATGATGAAAAAATGAAAACTTTCCATATTGAAAGATTTAATGATTTTGCACATTTGGAAGGAAAAGATTATTTAATGAGAAAGCATTTTGGAACAGGTTTTTTCAGAATGCAGAAAGATAAATAAATTTAAGACAGGGAGTTTTTTATGGCTAATAATTATGATGGAAATAGTATAGCGGTACTTGAAGGACTTGAACCGGTAAGAAAAAGACCGGGAATGTATATTGGTAGCGTAGGTACTAAAGGACTTAATCATCTTATATATGAAATAGTAGACAATTCGGTGGATGAACATTTGGCAGGGTACTGTTCTGAAATTACAGTAACTTTGGAAAAAGACGGTTCGGCTACAATTAAAGATAATGGACGAGGCATACCGGTAGATTTAAATGAACAAACAGGTAGGCCGGCAGTGGAAGTTGTTTTTACAACACTTCATGCAGGTGGTAAGTTTGGTGACAGCAACTACAAGATTTCAGGTGGTCTACATGGTGTAGGTTCATCTGTAGTTAATGCTTTATCACTTTGGCTGGAAGTTAATGTAAAAAGAGACGGAAAAGTTTATAATCAAAGATATGAACAGGGTAAGATTTGCTACGACTTAAAAGAAGTTGGAAAATGCAGAAAAAATGATACAGGTACAACTGTTAGCTTTTTCCCTGATGGAGAAATTTTTGAAAAAACATATTTTAAGGCAGATGCAATTAAAAGCCGTCTCCATGAAACAGCATACCTTAATCCTAATCTGACAATTATTTTTGAAAATAAAAGAGTAGGGGAAGAGGAGACAGTAACATTTTCTGAACCTGACGGAATTAAGGCTTTTATAGCTGATATGACTAAGGACAAGGAAAAAGTAACAGACATTATTTATTTTAAAGATGATATTGAGGGCATTGAACTTGAGATTGCTTTTCAGTATATAAATGAATTTACAGAAAATATTTCAGGCTTCTGTAATAACATTTACACACAGGAAGGCGGTACACACATAACAGGTTTCAAGTCAGTTTTAACACAGACAATTAATCAGTACGCAAGAGAACTTGGTGTGTTAAAAGAGAAGGATTCAAACTTTACAGGGGCAGATGTTAGAAATGGTTTAGTGGCTGTTGTGGCATGTAAGCATCCTGATCCAAGATTTGAAGGGCAAACAAAAACAAAATTGGACAATCCTGACGCTGAAAAAGCAACAAAGAGCATCGCAGGAGAACAGCTTGTTTTATTTTTTGATAAAAATATTGAGACTTTGAAAAATGTAATTAGCTGCGCTGAAAAATCTGCAAAAATCAGAAAGTCAGAAGAAAAAGCAAAAACAAACATGCTTTCAAAAAGTAAATTTTCCATTGACAGTAATGGTAAACTTGCAAACTGCGAAAGCAGAAAACCTGAAAAATGTGAGATATTCATAGTGGAGGGAGATTCTGCGGGTGGCTCAGCCAAGACAGCAAGAGACAGAAAGACACAGGCAATTATGCCAATTCGAGGAAAAATATTAAATGTTGAAAAAGCATCAATGGATAAGGTACTGGCAAATGCAGAAATTAAAACAATGATAAATGCTTTCGGATGTGGTTTTTCAGAAGGCTATGGAAATGATTTTGACATTGAAAAATTAAAATTCCACAAAATTATTATTATGACTGATGCGGACGTTGACGGTTCTCATATTGATACATTATTACTTACATTTTTCTATAGATTTATGCCTGAATTAATTAATCACGGTCACGTATATATTGCAACACCACCTCTTTACAAGGTTGTTCCAAAAAGAGGAGAAGGTGAATATTTGTATGATGACAAGGCATTGGAAAAATACAGAAAGACCCACAAAGGTTTTACACTTCAACGTTACAAAGGTTTAGGTGAAATGGATCCTGACCAGTTATGGGAGACTACGCTTAATCCTGAAACAAGAATTTTGAAACAGGTAGAAATAGAGGATGCAAGACTTGCTTCTGATGTAACAAGTATGTTAATGGGAAGTGAAGTAGGTCCAAGAAGAGAATTTATTTATAATCATGCAAAAGACGCTGATTTAGATATTTAGGGAGATATTAATGGCAGAACAAATTATAAAAACAGAATATTCTGAGGTAATGCAGAAAAGTTATATTGATTATGCAATGAGCGTTATTTGTGCCAGAGCACTTCCGGATGCAAGAGACGGATTAAAGCCGGTACAAAGACGTGTACTTTATGCAATGGATCAGTTAGGCTTATCTCATGATAAACCACATAGAAAATCAGCCCGTATCGTAGGTGATACAATGGGTAAATATCATCCACATGGTGATAGTTCAATTTATGAAACTTTAGTAGTTTTGGCACAGCAGTTCAAAAAAGGAATGGCGTTAGTTGACGGTCATGGAAATTTTGGCTCAATTGAAGGTGACGGAGCCGCTGCAATGCGTTATACTGAAGCTAAACTACAGAAATTTACAGAAGATGTTTATTTGGCAGACTTAAATAAAGATGTTGTAGATTTCGTACCAAACTTTGATGAAACAGAAAAAGAACCACAGGTACTTCCTGTACGTGTACCAAATCTTTTGGTAAATGGTGCAGAAGGTATTGCCGTAGGTATGACAACAAATATTCCTACTCATAATTTAGGGGAAGTTGTGGATGCGGTTATTGCTTACATGGACAAGAACAGCATTACAACAGAAGAATTAATGAAGATAATTCCCGGTCCGGATTTTCCCACAGGAGGAATTGTTGCCAACAAGTCTGATTTGCCTAAGATTTATGAAACAGGTACAGGTAAAATTAAGCTTCGTGGAAAATTAGAATTTGAAAAAGGCAAAGGCAGAGAAAAAGACAAATTAGTTATTACTGAAATTCCATACACAATGATTGGTACAGGAATAAGCAAGTTTATTTCAGACGTAATTGACCTTGTTGAAACAAAGAAAACAAATGATATTGTTGATATTTCCAACGCATCAAATAAAGATGGTATTAGGATTGTTTTAGAGTTGAAAAAGGGAGCAGATGTTGAAAAATTAACAAACATGCTCTATAAGAAAACTAAACTTGAAGATACATTTGGAGTTAATATGTTAGCCATTGCAGAGGGTAGACCGGAAGTAATGGGCCTTAAACAGATTGTTAAACACAGTGTTGATTTTCAGTATGAACTTGCCACAAGAAAATATACAACTCTTTTAAATAAGGCTTTAGAACAGAAAGAAGTTAAGGAAGGTCTTATTAAGGCAACTAACATTATTGATTTAATAATTGAAATAATCAGAGGTTGTCAAAGCCAGAAACAGGTTAAGGACTGTCTTGTAAACGGTAATACTGAAGGCATTAAATTTAAGAATCCTGAGTCAGCTTTATTAGCAGGCAATTTATGTTTTACAGAACGTCAGGCCCAGGCAATTTTGGACTTAAGACTTGCCAAGTTAATCGGTCTTGAAATTATGGCTCTTCAAAAAGAATACGAAGAACTTGTAAACCAGATTGCTGACTACGAAGAAATTCTTAACAGTAAAAGAGCCATGACAAATGCCATCAAGAAGGATTTAAGAGCCATTAAAAAGGAATACAACAGACCACGTAGAACTCTTATTGAAGATGGAAAAGAAGCTGTGTTTGATGAAAACGCATTTGTTGAACAGGAAGTTGTATTTGTTCAGGACAAGTTCGGTTATGCCAAACTTTTAGAGCCGGCAGCATTTGATAGAAATATTGAAAGTGTTACAGCCAATAACAAATATTACTTTAACTGTATGAACACAGATACAATTTGTATTTTTACAGATAACGGCAATGTTCATCAGATTAAGGTACAGAATATTCCAACAAAGAAAGTAAGAGAAAAAGGTGTCCCAATTGACAATTTAGGCAATTACAGTAGTCAGGGGGAAAACATAATTGCATTAATGTCTTTTGATATGATTAAAGATAAGAAACTTTTATTTACAACTAAAAAAGGAATGATAAAGCTTGTTGATGGTAGCGAGTTTGAGACTAACAGAAAAACAGTAGCAGCCACAAAGCTTGGAAAAGATGATGAGTTAGTATCAGTAGTTATTACAAGAGTTTCAGAGAAGGAAGTTGTGGAAGACACTGAAATGCCTATTGCATTATCAGGTGGTTCAGATGACTTTGAAATGCTTGATTATGAGCAAATGGAATTTACCAATATGGATACTGACAATCATCAGGAGAAAGAATTACAGTATACAAGAGAAATCTTAGTTTTACAGACAAACGACGGTATATTCTTAAGATTCCCAATTAAGGAAGTACCTGAATTGAAGAAGGCAACACTTGGTGTTAAGGGTATTAAACTTAATGCAGAAGACTTTGTTACACACGTATATCTTTTGGATATTGGTGATAATGAAGTTGTTGAATATAAAGGAAAACAGGTAGAACTTAGAAAACTCAAAATTGGAAAGCGCGGTACTAAAGGTGTAAAAGTTCGCAGATAATGAGACTTTGAAGAACTTGTAACTTGTTGTTATGCAAAAAAGGATGAAATATATGAGAGCACGCAAAAAAACAGTAAAAAACACAATTATAATAATTGTTATAGTAACCATGATTGTAAACTTGTTTTTTGGAATATCTTTTGACAGCAGAGAAGTAATGGCAGCAGATTCGTTTGAGACAAGTATTAAAGGTTTTCCTGGCAGTTATAAACCATATTTAAGGAAGCTTCACAAAAAATATCCTAAGTGGAAATTTGTTCCTTATAATACAGGTATTAATTTTAATACTGCAGTGGAAAATGAATTAAAAGATGACAGAAGCTTAATTGAAAAAAGTTACAGCAAGTATTTAAAGTCTACAGAACCCGGAGATTATAATGCTTCTACAGGAGCTTATATAGCAAAAGACGGTAGTAGTTGGGTAACAGCCTCAAAGGTAGCCGTCCAGTATTTTATGGATCCGAGAAACTTTTTAAATGATACGCATATTTATCAGTTTGAAAAATTAGCATACGATTCAACACAGACTGCAAGTGGAGTGGAGGCAGTTTTAGAAGGCTCTTTTATGTACAAAACAAACATTGGTTATTTAACAACTGCTGGCAAATACAAGTCAACAGATGTTAAATATTCATCAAAAATTATAGAAGCTGCAAAAGAAAGTAAGGTAAGTGCTTATTATATTGCCTCAAAAATACTTCAGGAAGTTGGTTCAAAGAAGAATTCAAAATATGCAGGTATGGGAGCAAGTGGTAGTGTTAATGGAGAGTATTCTTCTAAGTACAAGGGAATTTATAATTTCTATAACATTGGGGCTTACACAAGTTCTAATCCAATAGCTAACGGACTGGCATGGGCAAGCTCTGGTAATACATATAATAGAAAGTGGAATGCACCGGGAAAATCTATTATAGGTGGAGCAGAATATATAGGAGAAAAATACATTAATGCTGGTCAGTACACTACATACTTCCAAAGATTTAATGTAAATAAAAACTCTACATACGGTTTATACCAGCACCAGTACATGACTAATATTTACGGAGCAGCTTCAGAAGCAGCACTTGGAAGTGATGCTTATAATGAGATGGGTGTCACAAAACTTGCTTTAACTTTTGTAATTCCTGTTTACAAAAATATGCCATCTACAAGTGCCAAGGTAACAATAGGTAGCAGTTCAAAACAGGGGACGGTTATCTCAACAGTTAATTTAAGACAGGGTGCAGGCACTAATACAAATACATTAACAACTTTAAGTAAGAATACAAATGTTACAATATTAGAAGGTGTAAGAACAAGTAATCTGTTTGGCTCATCTTGGTTAAGTAACCCATACTGGTATAAAGTAAAATGTGTGAAAAACCACAAGACTTACACAGGCTATATTGCAGCATCTTATTTGAATGTTCACAGTGAAAAGTCAATTTCAAAAGGTGCTAAATACAAGTTACCGGTGTCAGTTACAAAAGGTCAGAGTGTTTATTATATGAGTGACAATCCGGCAGTTGTAAAGGTTGACCAATCAGGTTATGCTACAGCATTAAAGAAAGGCACAACAACAGTTAGAGCTTATACGGCAGCAGGCAATATGAGTGCTATGACAATAACTGTTGGACAATCCTATAAACCTTCAAAGCCTGTAGTTTCAGGTAGCTCAAAGAATTACAATTCTGTTACTGTTAAATGGAATGCTCAGAATAATATCAATGGATATTATTTATATAGAAAAAACGCAGCAGGAAAGTATGTTATAATAGCAAAGCCTAAGGGAAATGTTAACAGTTATGTGGACACAAATCTTGTATCAGGTACAGTATATAGCTACAAGGTAAAAGCCTATAGAACTGTATCAGGCAAGAAACACAAAAGTGCAAAATCAAAAGCAGTAACCATAAAACCAATACCTTCAAAGGTAAAAAAGCCAACTGTTACTAAGCAGGGCAAAACTTTGAAAGTTACATGGAAAAAGGTAGCTGGTGCAAGTGGTTATGTTATTTACAGGTCGACAGCAGCAAAGGGACCATTTACAAGAATAGCAGTTACATCCGCTAACAATGTAAATTGCGTTGATAAAAATGTTCAGGGCAAAAAGACATATTTTTATAAGGTTGCTGCATATAGAACAGTTGGAAATAAGAATATTTATGGAAAAAAATCAACAAAAAGGAAAATTATAAATTAAAAATAACTAGGAGGCAAAATGATTAATTTTATTGTGTGTGGTTTAGAAGGCACATTAATAGATGAAAATAATAAAACAATTTCAGAAGAAACAATTGACTTAATCGCTACACTGTTAGAAAATGATTTTAAATTTGCTGTAGCAACAGGATTAAATTACAATCTTGTTAAACCATTATTTGGAAAAATACAGGATGATATTATTTACATTTGTAATGATGGTGGCGTGATTTTTCAGGGAGAAAAAGTAATAAGCAAGACAACAATTGACCGCCTTGTTTGTTTAGATGTACTTATTGAAATGGAAAAAGATGAATATAATAATGATATTCGTTTGGTTTTTTCAAATGAGAAAGATACAGCTATAAAAACTCATGATTACGAGTTTCTCAAATACTTAAATAATAAAGGAATTGAGCCTGAACATATTGATGACTTAAAAGAATTAAATGGGGATGTTACAAAGATTACATTATGTTCCAAAGATGGATTTGATGAGAAGAGCTTTGAGAAGATTTACAAAAGATGGTCTGCAAAAGCCAATGTATCAATTTCATCTCCTAATGAAATGTTTATAACAGGACAATATGTAACTAAAGGTATGGCAATAGCCTTAATTCAGCATTTTTATGAAATATCAGAAGAAGACACAGTTGTGTTTGGAACAGGTTTTACTGATATAGATATGTTTGAACATTGTTTTTACAGCTATGCAATGCAATGGGCAGATTCTCAGGTAAGACATGCGGCAAAACATATTACGGAAAGTGTTGATACTATTTTGGAAGATATTATGAGAATGTAAAACATAAATAGAGACTGGCAGGAAGGAAGAAAAAATGAATTTTTCAAAATTGAAAAGAATTGCAGCTACAGGAATTGCAGTTACATTAACCGCATCATTTTTAACAGGTTGCGGCATAAAAAGTGACACATTCATATTAGGAAAAATCTTTGGATTAAGCAGTGATGAAATTTTTAAAATAGATGACTTAACATGTTCTAAAAGTGAATACAAATTGATTTTTATGAACTATGTGAATAAATATAAAAAGGACTTTGGCGGAAAAGTTGACTGGAATGCAAAAGTGGACAAGGACACAACGTTAAAAGATTTCGTTATGGAAAAAGTTAAAGAAGACATGACTGTTAAGTATACAATTGCAGCCATGGCAGACACAGAGGGTATCAAAATAGATAAAGATGACATGCGTTCAATTAATGATGTGGCAGACAAGTTTTATAATTCATTAAGTCAAAGTGAACTGGAATACACAGACGCGGATTTGGATACAGCAACAGTATTGTACAGAAATTATTATTTGGCGGACAAGGTTTACAACAGAGTTACCGAGAAGGTAGATGAGACTGTAAGTGAAGAAGATGCAAGAGTAATAAAAATACAGTACATTCGTATGTCATCAGATAATACAGCCCCTGATACAATCCAAAAGAAGTTACGTTCCATTGCTAAAAAGGTAAAAAAAGGAACTACGAATTTCGAAAAGGAAGCAAAGCAGATAAGCGAAGATGACTCAGCTACAAAAGTTATAAAGAAAAATGAAGCTACAACAACATTGGAAAAAGAAGCCTTTAACGTTAATAAAAATCAGACCAGTGAAATTATTAATGACGGAAATGATTATTACCTGATTTACTGCGTTGATAATTATATGAAAGATGAGACAGCTAAGAACAAGGAAAATATCATCAAGAAGCAAAAAAAGGCACTATTCCAGAAAGAATATAACAGTTTCCTAAAGGACAGCAGTTATGATTTTAATACGTCAGAATGGGAAGATATTGTCCCTGAAGATATAAAAGATTTAAAATCATCAAACTTCTTTAGTTTGTATGGAGATATTTAGTCGTATAATATTAAGCTATAAAAGAACAAAATACAAGAAAGATTTGGTTTGCAGTATTTGTTTAGCAATTGGTACCGTAGGTCTTATAATGATAAAAATAGCAAATAAAATGGAACCGTAAAATGAGGGCAGTTGATATACCATTGATTAATAAATTTAAGATGGAATTTATTGCAAGTTTGATTTATTAAAATTTATAAAAAAGAAGTTTTGTTTAACAATTAAATTTGTTAAGCAAAACTTCTTTTTGGTTTTCTATAGATATTATTGATAACGATAATTATTCATCATCACTTTCATCTATTTATTATCACTTTCATCGCTAATTTCAACAGGTTTAGCTACCTGAACTTTCTTTACAGTACCCTTTGAAAACTTAGCTAAAATCTTATCTTTGAAAGTTAAGCCAAGGAATACAAGAAGTGAAAGCATACTGATTAAAATACCACTTCCAAGACCCTGTGGTTTATACTTAAATGTTACCTCATGTGTACCTGAATCAACTAAAACACCGATTTGAGCACCATCACAAATAGGGGTAATGGCACTTTCAATGCCATCTACATATACGCTCCAACCTTTGTCGTAAGGAATAGAAGTATACATAATACCCTGTTCTTCTGAAGTTACTGTACCTGTAATTTTTGTATCACTGTATTCTGATACAGTGTATGGATTTGCATTTAATAATTGGTAATCATATGACCAGGCATCGTTATCAAATGCGTATGCATAACAACTACTAATTGCCTGATTATCGCTGGCTGTAATTGTGATTTTTGAGCCAGGTGTTACATTTCCTAAATGACAGATATAATTCTGGTTTGTAGAAGAAAATGTCTTTGTTGTAGTAGATGTCTGTGTACCGTTCTGGTTTTCCATAATGCTACCGTCTGTAACTGTAGCAGTTAATGTTTCTGATGAAGTTACACAGAAGAAGTAAACATCCATTGTTTTCTCGTCTATTGAAGGAGTAAATTTGTCGCCTTTTTCTAAACTGTATTCAGCACTAAATTTACCGACTTCAGATGATGTAAGCTGGTGGAAAATATTCTTACCATCATTTACAGCAGACTTAATGAAATTATTCTGTGTAGCAAATGGATTGCCTGTATTCTTTTTCCAACTAGCTTCTGTATTTAGATTCATCATAAATCCAAGTGGAAGAGTCTGATTATATTTGTATAATTTAAGTGAACTCTGTCCGTTAACAGTTTTATATGACTGCTGACTTAGTAAAGTCATATAATTTGGCAAAGTAGGATTTCCTGTTGTATATTCATATTTCACTGCAGATAAAGCAGCAGTAAGAGGAGTATGACCATAATATGAATATGCGTTAAATGATGTCTGTAATCCAATCTCATCATAATAATCCTGCATAGCTGCTGATGCTACAGAAGAGAATGTTGAAATACTGTTGTACCCAAATCTTGCACCATCATTTCTTGTTGCATGGTATTCGCCTTCTGTTCTAAAGAAGTTGTAATTATCTTTCTTTGCATCGCTTTTGGCTACTTCGTTAAGTTTATCATAAGCTTCTGTTGCTTCATAGTAGCCGCTTCTAGAAGAAGTACTTGGAATACTTGTAACAGTCATGTTAAGAGTCAATTCACAGAATACAAGTAGAATAAGTAAATATGTGAAAAACGCTTTCATGTCACGATATTTTCTGAAACAGAAGAAGATTACAAGGTATGCACCAATAAACAAAATGCTTAAGTAAGCAATTTGTGTCATGTTTGTACTAATATCTAAATCTGTAAATAATTCTGAACTTTTGAAAATTTCTTCAAAAAGTAAAATTAAACCAACAGATACTCCTGCCGAACCGATAATGTGTGCCGGCTTAAATTCCCTAATATGAGTAAATGCTTCATATCCCATAGTTACAATTAAGAAAATATATAAGAATGATTCTCTACAAGGTAAACTATTTGGAAAATGTAAACCATGCCAAATATAGTTTGGAATATTGAAACTAAAACTTAATAACATAATAACAGCAATAACTGTTTTTCCGATACGTTCTTTTTTACTAATTTTTTTGCATAACCAAAATAGTGGTATTAAAATAAACATTGCAACACCACAATAGATGTTAGGATCATGTGGGTATTTCAAATCAGCTATTGGAACACAAATAAGTGATCTAAATAGCATATACATCATTGAAAAATATTCTTCCAAAGCTTCAGGGAATGATGTGTCTGCTGACTTAGTAATAAGCATGTTAAAATACTCAGGAAGAATAATGCAAGCAGCAAGCCCACCACCTAAAACTGAATATATTGCAAAATCCTTAAAAGCTAAAAGTCTTGCTTTTAAAGCACCGATTTCACTGTCAAAATCAGATACACAAAGAAGATATACAAAATATATTACACTGTAAAGACAAAGCATAATACCAATGTAGTAGTTAGAAAAAATACCAAAGGCGAGAGCTAAACAGTACATCTTGTATCTTTTTTGTGTTACTAATCTTTCAAGACCTAATATAATAAATGGAAGAATCCACATACAGTCAAGCCACATAATATTCCAGCTAAATGCTGCAAAATATGCTGACAATGCGTAAAACATACCAAAGATTACAGTGTTAATGTTTTTTGACTTAAATCTTTTTGAAAGATAATAAGTTGTAGCAAAGCCTGCAAGTCCCATTTTCAAAATAATTGAAAAGTTTACAAAATCAGCCATGTTTGTAGGCCAGAGAATTGTAAGTAAGTTAAATGGGCTGGATAAATAGTAGGCTGCAATTGCCACAAAGTTCATACCGGCACCAATTTCCCATGTGTAGAATAGGCTGCCACCACTTTGAAGTTTCTTTTGAAGTATTTCCAAATAAGGTGTGTACTGATGATAGCAGTCGCTTCGTAAGTACATTTCATCACCAAATGGGAAAACTCCCTTCACTGCGTAAACGACAAGCATTGATACTACCGGAATAAGAAATGCCAGTAAGTATAATCGGTTGTTGTCAAACCATGTTTTTAATGAAAAATTATGCTGTTTTTTGGATTTCATTATGAGTCCCCTTTCTGTTGTTAAAAATAAATAATATACTAAACACATAATTTAATATTATCGTAATAATCATTGCGATTAGTTTTGCTAAATATTTGTTACCGTTAATTAGCTTTTCGTTAATCAGCAGAATAATTTCAGTCATAATTAAAGTAGCAAATCTAACATAAGCAAATCGCATAAATTCTGCAAATACTTCAGTAAATCCGTGAGTTTTACTTTTAAAAACCCAGAGTTTGTTAGTAGTATAAGCAAAAACAATGGCACAAATGGTAGAGATTATATTTGAAATCAGTGCAGTACATCCATAGGAAGTTATTAATGAAAAAATACCTATATCAATAATGAAAGTACCAGCACCAAAAAAAATATAGTATACCATTTCGTAGCTTAACAAGCCTATAATTAAAGACTGTAATTTTTTGTTACTAACATGTGCCAACAAAAATTCCCTTAACCTAATTATAGTTTCTTTCATTTGTCTGTTGTCCTTTTAAATTATAAATGGTTTTCAATAGTTTAATTTGTTTATATTTTTAGACTTTTATGGGCTAGGGTAAATTAGTCCATAATCCTATATATTTTACTATAAATTGCCATTAGTGTAAATAAAAACAAAGATAATAGACAAAAATGCAAAATGTATGGATATAAAAATAATATAATTGACCCAGTTTTAAAAATATTTTATAATATATAGTAATTATGGAAACGTTTCCAAGGAAGAAATAATATTACTATACAAATTAAAATTATAAATGTACGGAGGTTAATATAATGGAAAGAAAGTGGTGGCACAACAAAGTTGCATATCAGATTTATCCTAAGAGTTTTAATGACACAAATGGTGATGGAATTGGTGATATTAAAGGCATAATTGACAAGCTGGATTATTTAAAGGAATTAGGCATTGATATTATATGGATTTCTCCAATATATCAGTCTCCTTTTGTAGATCAGGGCTATGATATTTCGGATTATTACAGAATAGATGAAAAGTTTGGCACAATGGAAGATTTTGACACATTGCTTGAAGAAGCAAAAAGCAGGGATATGCACATTGTTATGGACTTGGTTATTAATCATTGTTCAGATAAACATGAATGGTTTAAGAAGGCATTAGAGAATCCAGCAGGAAAATATGGAGATTATTTTTATTTTAGAAAAGGAAAAGACGGTAATCCGCCAAGCAACTATCGCTCATACTTTGGTGGAAGTGCCTGGGAAAAGGTTGAAGGTACGGATTTATATTATTTACATATGTTTGCAAAAGAACAGCCGGACTTAAACTGGTACAACAAAGAAGTTTTAGATGAACTTTATAAAATGATAAACTGGTGGCTTGATAAGGGTGTTTCAGGCTTTAGAATTGATGCCATTATTAACATTGCAAAAGATTTGAATTTTGAAAATCTTGAGCCTGACGGTGAAGACGGACTGGTACATGCCGGCAAGGTGGCAGAGCACGCAACAGGCATTGGTAGCATGCTTGAAAATTTAAAGAAAAATACTTTTGAAAAACATGATGCGTTTACAGTAGGTGAAGTGTTTAACATGAAAAAAGATGAACTGGGAGAATTTATCGGAGAAAACGGTCACTTCTCATCTATGTTTGATTTTTCAGCTCAGTGTTTGTCTTTTGGTGAACATGGCTGATATGATGCACCTGATTTTACATTTAAACAATATAGAAATGCTATTTTTAATGCTCAAAAAGAAAGTGAAAATGTTGGCTTTTTGTCAAACATAATTGAAAACCATGACGAGCCAAGAGGGGCAAGCAGATATCTTCCTGAACATGCAAGAAATGCCCAAGGCACCAAAATGCTTGGGACAATTATTGTTTTGTTACGTGGAATTCCTTTCATATATCAGGGACAGGAAATAGGCATGACTAATACAAGATTTGAAGACATATCTGAATATGATGATATTAACACAATAAATGAATATAATTTGGCAATTGAAGCAGGCAAAACAAAAGAAGAGGCAATGGATATTTGTTACAAACACAGTAGGGATAATGGAAGAACTCCTATGCAGTGGTCAGATGAAAAAAATGCAGGATTTACAACAGGTACACCATGGCTTAAAGTTAATCCGCTGTATAAACATTGCAATGTAGCTGCTCAGTTAGAAGATGAAAATTCTGTTCTGAGTTATTATAAAAAATTGATTGCTCTAAGAAAACATTCTGAATATTCAGATTTGTTTGTGTATGGTAAAACAGTACCTGTTTTTACAGACAAAGATTATGTGTTTGCCTACAAACGAATTCTTAAAGATAAGGTAATATTAGTAATTGCTAATTTTGGCAAAGAGGAAATAACACTAAATATGGAAAAGGAAAAATGGAAAGTATTACTTAATAATATGAAAGAATATGAGATACTAGGAAAACAGCTTGTAATAAAAAGCTGTCAGGCATTGGTGATGGAATAGAAATGTTTACAAAAAATATTGTGCTAAATGTTGTTTTGCTAAAATGGAACATTTATGAAATATAATAGTTATAGCTATATAGTATAAGGCTGTCAGAAAATGTTTTTGATAGAAATTTTTTTAGAAAAAATTAAAACATTATTTTGACAGCCTTATTTTGCATATAAAAAGAAGTTTCTGTATTTTATTACAAAAATGTATGTGATATAATTTTAATTTGTTGAGACATATTCATAGAATAATTAAAAAGTTGAAAAGCTAATTATAGTCTATATTTGTTCCAACTCATAAAAGAAATACTTATAAAATATTACTTTTGTTTGACAACAGTAAAACAATAAAAGACATGTGTTGTTTACAAACAAAGGTTTTAAATAAATAAACTAACTAATTTTTATTAAAAGAAAGAGAGGAAAAATATTATGAAGAGAATTTTAAGTTTTGTATTGGCAATGATAATTGCTATTTGTGGTATTAGTTTTGGTGACTATAAAGAAGTAAAAGCAACAGAGTTAAAAAATATTTATGAAATAGGGACTTATGATAATAGTAACATTTATCTAGGTGGAAATCTAGAAGTTAAAATGATATTTTTAGATGAAAATATGGAATTAATCAAAAATCCTGATTTATCTAATTATACAATATTATGGGAAAAATATAATAAAAATAAAAAAAGTTGGGAATATTATTCAAATAATAAAAATTTAATAATTAAAAATGCTAAAAAAGATGATTTTACAAATTATAAAATAACATTAACAAATAAAAATACAGATGGATATAGTCCTTCATTAACATTAGAAATAAAAGAAATATCAAAAAATCAGTATGAAAAAGAAAATCCAACTGAAGAACCAACTACAGAACACAAATCAGAATTAAAAGATTTTAATTATAATTGTAGAATTTCTGGATTAAAAAATAACTATAATTATATAGGAAAAGAAATTAAGCCTTCAATACAGGTTTATTCAGAAAATTTAAATGGAACAAAAGCAGAAACTAAACTTGATCCTAAATATTATACAGTAACTTATAAAAATAACATTAAACCTGGTAAAGCAAGTATAACAATTAAAGGAAAAACTCCATATTATGGATCAAAAACTATTACATTTAAAATTAAGGCTATAAGTCCTAAATTATCAAAAGTTAAAGTTAAAAATAAGAAAATTAAAGTTACTTGCAAAAAAGTTAAATGTGATGGATATGAATTTAGATACAAAAAATCAACTCTTAAATGGGGTAAATCAGCATCTAAAAAAGGATGGAAAACAAAAACTCAAAAAAGTAATAAATTTACATCAAAGAAACTTAAAAGTGGTAATTATTTTGTTCAAGTAAGAAGTTATGTAAAGAATGGTAATAGTAAAAAATATTCTTCTTGGACATCAAGAGATCAGATGACAGTTGTTGGTAAATCAACAAAAATTGAAAAAGGCAGATTTAAAGAAAAATTTGAATGGGATGGTCAGAAATGTAAATTTTATGCTCCAAAATATGTATCAAAACGTTGGGGAAAATCAAGAGATTGGAGTTGCACTTGGGGTGATAGATCATTATATGGAGTTAAAGAATATAATTATGTTCCTGTAGTAAAATGGATTATATCATATAAAAGAAATACTGGATACATTTGTATGGCTGACAAAAATGGGGTTATAGTTGAAGAAGGTCGTATTGAAAAGATTTATAAATAAGGAGAACTATATGAAATTTTATACTGATGGATCAAGGATCAATGGTAAAGAAGATTTCATTATAGGATGGAGTGCTGTTTGTGAATTAGGAGTTCTTGCTTCTAGTTCACAAATTGGTGGTTCCAATATTAA
>ERZ791821.733-NODE-733-length-24380-cov-3.272148_pt1 | contig 24380 bp, 18 predicted proteins | sample MGYA00510300_ERZ791821 | MGnify/ENA primary metagenome ERZ791821 (study PRJEB30046, sample SAMN00792034) | human gut metagenome | study: EMG produced TPA metagenomics assembly of the A metagenome-wide association study of gut microbiota in type 2... | reverse complement strand
TTTTTATGAAATAAAACAAAAGTCTGCAGAAATTGTTAGCGGATTTTGAAGCTATTTCAATTACCTCATGGTCAGAAAGTTTATTATCAGAAAGACCGGCAGCTTTGTTGGTGATACAACTTAACCCACAAATTTTTAATCCACAATGACTTCCACATATTGCCTCCATTGAGGTGCTCATACCCACAGCATCAGCTCCAAGAAGTTTGTACATTTTTATTTCTGCAGGAGTTTCGTAGTTTGGCCCCTGAGTTTGAAGATAAACTCCTTCTTTTATAGGAATATTAAGATTAGCTGCACATTCCTTAAGGAGATTTCTTAAGTCAGTGTCGTATATGTTTGAACAGTCTGGAAAACGAGGTCCTAATTCGTCAATGTTATATCCACGTAATGGAGAAGGTACAAATGAAGAAATCTGGTCTTCTATAACCATAAAATCCCCTGGTTCAAAATTCTCATTTATTCCACCGGCAGCATTTGTAATAACAAGTGTTTTTGCCCCTAGAAGTTTCATTATACGAACAGGCATAATAACCTGCTTAGGAGTATAACCTTCGTAGTAGTGTAATCTCCCATCTGCAATAATTACATTTTTGTTCTCTATAGTTCCTATAATAAAACGCCCTTTATGCATTTGGTTAGTGCAGGTAGGAAAATCAGGTAAAGAAGAGTAGGAAATCTCAGCATCTATATTAACCATATTTACAAAAGAATTAAGACCTGAACCTAATATAATTGCTATGTCTGGTACTAGGGAAGTCTGTTCCTTAATAATGTTGGTATAAGTTTCTAATATGTCTAAATCATTCATCATAATATCCTCCATAAAAAGTGCAAAAAAATGTCTAAAAATATTGTGTATAACCTTGAATATTCATTGTCTATAATGTATCATCTTAATAGCGAAAAATAAATAGTTTTGGAGGGTGAAATGAGACATTTAATTAATCCTCTGGATTTTTCAGTAGAAGAAATAGACAAGTTATTAAGTCTTGCCAATGACATTGAGAAAAACCCAGAAAAGTACAAAGAAGCATGTAAAGGTAAAAAGTTAGCAACATTGTTCTATGAACCAAGTACAAGAACACGTTTAAGTTTTGAAGCGGCAATGCTTAATTTAGGCGGTAGCGTTCTTGGATTCTCAGAAGCAACATCAAGTTCAGCTTCAAAAGGCGAAAGCGTGGCAGACACAATTAGAATTATTTCATGCTATGCAGATATTGCAGCAATGAGACATCCAAAGGAAGGAGCAGCTTTAGTAGCAGCAAACAATTCTTCAATACCTGTAATTAATGCAGGGGATGGTGGACATCAGCATCCAACACAGACATTAACTGATTTATTAACAATTAAGTCTTTAAAGGGAAGGTTAGACAACATTACTATTGGATTGTGTGGTGACTTGAAATTTGGTAGAACAGTACATTCATTAATTAACGCATTATTAAGATATGACAATGTGAAGTTTGTTCTTATTTCTCCACCGGAATTAAAAGTACCAAAATACATCATTGAGAGAATTGAGGCAGCTGGAGCAGAATATAAGGAAGTTACCAAGTTAGAAGATGTTATTGGCGAGTTAGATTTACTATATATGACAAGAGTACAAAGAGAAAGATTTTTTAACGAAGAAGATTATATTAGATTAAAAGATAGCTTTGTGCTGGATAAGAAGAAAATGAAAATGGCAAAAGAAGACATGCTTGTACTTCATCCATTGCCTAGAGTAAATGAAATTTCTGTTGAAGTGGACAAGGATCCTAGAGCAGTATATTTTAAACAGGCACAATATGGAGTGTATGTAAGAATGGCGCTTATTTTAACATTATTGGAGGTAAAGGATGCTTAACATTGATTCAATAAACAACGGTTTTGTATTAGACCACATTCAGGCAGGAAGAGCAATGGCAATTTGTCATTATTTGAATTTAGATGAGTTAGATTGTCAGGTGGCAATTATAAAAAATGCCCGCAGTGGAAAAATGGGCAGAAAAGACATTATCAAGGTTGAAGGTTCATTAGATGACATTGTTGATTTTGACGTATTAGGATTTGTAGACCATAACATTACAATTGATATTATCAAGGATGGAAAGCTAGTTGAAAAAAGAGAAGTTAAGCTTCCTGAAAAAATCGTAAATGTTTTACATTGCAAGAACCCAAGATGCATCACATCAATTGAGCAGGAACTTGATGACGTATTTATTTTAACAGACAAGAAGAATGGTCTCTATAGTTGCCAGTATTGTGAAGAGCAGCAGGGTAAGTTATGGGAGAATATTAAAAGTAAATAGAATTTAATATAAACTATTTCAAGAAGAAATCACCGTTTCTGACGGTGATTTCTTTTTTTAGAGAAAAAAGTGTCGTTCATTACAAAAAAAGTACCGTTTATCGCAGAAGTGAAAAAACAGGTGAAAGTATGTTATAATATTTATGAAAAAAAATTAATTAAGTGTTATTTTATACTGATATAATTTATTGTGACAGTTGCTTATAAAATAAATTGGGATTGAGGATAAAAATACTAAAATTATAAAATGACATTGTGTTTATTAAGCATTAATGCAATGAATATAAGTATAAAAAGCAAAGCAGGAGGTAAGAATATGAAGACAAAATTAAATTCAAAAATTTTAATTAGTGCGTTATTATCTTTTTCAATGATAGTAATGTTGCTATCAGGAGTTAGGGCTACAGAGAATGAAACCTTAACATCATCAAATTGGGAGTATGGAGTAAATGGCGAAAATGTATACATAATGAAGTACACAGGCACAGAAGAAGATGTGGTTGTACCAGCAGTAATCGATGGAAAGAAAGTTGTATCCATTGGAGAAGATACATTTACAGACTGCAAAACATTAAAGAATATTACACTATCTGAGAATATAAAAAATATTGAAAGCAATTCAAGGGAAGCATTTCCTTGTTTTAATGGATGCGACAACTTGGAAAATATTATTGTTGATGACAATAACAGTGAATTTTCCAGCGAAGATGGAGTTTTATATAGCAAAAACAAAGAAGTGATTTTTTTGTATCCAAGAGGTAAAAACGTAGCAGAATTTGTTATACCTGAACATGTAAAATATTTAGGCAGAAAAGCGTTTGGTCAATGCGAAAATTTGAAAAAGGTAAGCATTGCTAATAGTATTAAAGATTTAAGTGATGGAGTCTTTGAAGGCTGTAGTAGCCTTGAAAGCATTAATATACCTGAAAGCCTTGAAAGCATTGGTGTAGGTGCCTTTAGTGGCTGTAAAAGTTTGAAGGAAATTGTAATTCCTAATGGAACAAAAAGTATAGGCATATATGCATTTTCTAATTGTAAAAGCCTTAAAGAAATAGCAATTCCATCAACTGTTGAATCCCTTGCAGAAATAAATGACGGAAATATGGTTGAAGGAATTAATGGCAAAAATGCAAGTGTTAGTTCTTGTTTTGCAGGCTGCACATCTTTGGAAAAGATAACATTAGACAGTAAAAATAAAAAATATGCCAGTGAAAATGGTATGCTTTTTAATAAGGACAAAACACATCTTTTATGCTATCCAGCTGCAATGCAAGGCATAGAAGTTATAGTAAAAACAGGTGTTAAAACAATTGCAAAAAATACTTTTTGCGAAAATAAAAACATACAACGAATAAAATTCCCAATAACTGTTACAAAAGTTGAAGATGGAGCAGTTAATAATTGCAGTAATTTAGAAAAAGTTACTTTTTGCGGAAATAAACCAAATGATTTAGGCAAATTTGTTTTAGGTAAAGATGATGTTGTAATATGGTATTCCAACAAATACAAAAATAGTTGGAGCAACTATAATTTATACAAAAAGCAAGAGTACATTGAGCCACGTAGAACATGCATTGGTATGCCTACACCTGTTCGTTCTGTAAAAAAAATAAAACTTAACAAAAAGAAATTAGTATTAAAGAAGGGCAAAAAATATAAACTTAAATATACTATTACACCTAGCAAGGCTACAAATAAAAAGGTGACATGGAAAACTACAAATAAAAAAATCGCAAAAGTGTCAAAGGGAAAAGTAAAGGCACTAAAAAAAGGAAAATGCTACATTGTGGTAAGAACAAAAGACGGTGGGAAAAAAGCCAAGTGCAAAGTAATAGTTAAATAAACTGTTTGTAGCGATTTACATAGTATATTATACTAAGACTTTTATTTATAAAAATATTTATTACATTGTTTGTAAAAATGTAATAAAAAATGACAAAAAGTTTAAAATGTATTGCCACTAAAATAATATGTTGATATACTAAATGAGAAAATTATGAAATACGGAGGATGAAGAAATGTATTGCAAAAATTGTGGAAAAGAAATTGATGATTTGGCAGTTGTATGTCCTAATTGTGGAGTGGCAACAGGTAATAATCAGCCGGCTTCTGATGATACAGGAAGCATAGGATGGGGATTGTTAGGATGTTGTATTCCAATTGTAGGATTGATTTTGTTTTTGGTATGGAGAGATACTAAGCCTAAAAATTCAAAAGCAGCAGGAATCGGAGCATTAGTTAGTGTTTGCGTTTCAGTATTATGGTACGTATTAATGATTGTTGTTGGAGTTGGAGCAGGAGTAGCTTTTGGCGTATAAAATGAAACAGTGGTTTTATAAATGGCTACCAATTATTTTTGGCTGTCATAGACGTTCAGATCGTTCTTTTTTCTATAAAGGAAAACAGTTTCCAATATGCGCAAGATGTACAGGTGAACTTACTGGTATGATATGTGCAATATTTGGATGTTATTTTCTAATAAATATTCATATATGTGTTTGGGTTGCACTTTTATGCCCACTAATAATTGACGGCGTTATTCAGGCAAAAACAAAATACGAAAGTACAAATACAAGACGTGTAATAACAGGTTTTTTGTTTGGAATAGCATTAATGATGATATTTATTGTTTCAACAAAATATTGCCTAATGATAGGATTTGAATACGGCAGAAAATTAAGATAAAAGAATGAGGTGTTTTGAAAGTTTCAAGATACTATAAAAAGAAAAAAGGAATTGGCAATCGCCAATTCTTTTTTTGTGTAATGATAGTCTATTATTGCATAAAAGGGTACCATTATATTTGTTCAAATAGAAAAAAATATAATGGTACCCTTCAAGAAGCAAATGTTTATTGTTTATTCCTCATTTTCCGTATCGTATTCAGTTGTTTCGTCTTCTTTAGGAGTGACAACAACCTTTACTAAGTCAATTCGTTTTTCGTCCATTTTTATAACTGTTAATTTGCAATTGTCAATTACAACACTGTCACCCTTATTAGGAAGACGGTCAAGATGTTCAATAATAAGACCACCTAATGATTCATAATCTTCTGAATCAATTTCAGTGCCTAACTGGTCGTTAAAATCATCAAGATTAATAGAACCTTCAACAATATATTCGTTTTCGCCAACAGGTCTGATAACCTGTTCCTCAGCTTCGTCAAATTCATCATGTATATCGCCGATAATTTCTTCAACAATATCTTCTAAAGTAATAAGACCTTCAGTCTGACCGTATTCATCTAAAACAATACACATGCCCGGTTCTTTATTTCTCATTTCCATAAGAAGGTCATTTAATTCTTCTTTTTCGTGAGTGAAGTATGGCTCGCGCATAATCTTTGTTATATCAAAATTGTTTGGGTTTACACCCATTAACATCATATCTTTAATATTTATAATGCCGATTACGTTATCTGAATCTTCCTTGTAAACAGGCATTCTTGTGAATTTGTCTTTTCTAATGACGTTTAATAAATCATTATAGGTAATATCTAAAGGAACCATTGTAATGTCAACTTTTGGTATCATAATATCTTTAGCACATGTATCACCAAAATCGAAAACGTTGTTAATCATATCCATTTCGTCTTCTTCAATTATGCCTTCCTCCTGACTGACACCAACTAAAGTTCTAAGTTCATCCTCAGTAATTGATTTAGAATTTAAATTAACATTAACCCTAAAAAGTTTTAAGAATAAACTTGAGAATAAATTTAAAACAAAAATAATAGGTGTAAGTACAACCATAAAGAAATTAATTGGTTTAGCATAAGCTAGCGCAATTGATTCTGCATGAATTGATGCAACTGTCTTAGGAATAATTTCTCCGAAAATAATAATTACAAGTGTAAGAATACCAACGCCAATACTAACAATCCAACTTACGTTAAAAACACTTTGCATAAAAATTGTTGTTAAAGAAGAAGCGGCAATATTTACAATATTATTTCCAATTAAAATTGTACTAAGCATTTTTCTTGAATTACCTAAAATCTTATCAAGAATAATGGCCTGTTTGTTGCCTTCCTCCACAAGCATTCTAAGTCTTACCTTGTTAGTAGTGGTAAGAGCTGTTTCGGCTGAAGAAAAAAACGCCGAGAATAATAATAAAATAAGTAATACGCATAGCAGAGCTATGTCACTGGGTCCCATAACTTTCTCCTTATAAATTAATAATATTTCAAGTCCCTGACTTGTTAAGGAAGATTTTACATAATGAACCTGTTAAAGTCAAGAATTGTAATAAATTATATTGCCCACAAATATAATTTATTATAAAAATATTTGGGGAGGAGAATACCTAAATTCTGATTACGGTCTTTCAATGTCAATACCATTATTAAAAAAGTACAGGTAGAATAAGGCATTTTGACACTGTAATAAAATAAAGAAAAAATGAAAAAAGGAGTAAAATGGGCAAAATTATTTTATCTTTTTTAAAAGACTTACTTTTAGAAATGATTGTAAGTTTTGTGCTAATAGTAGCAGTTGCATTTATTGTTTTAAAAATCTCACCAGCCTATAGCACCATACAAATTTTAATTCTTGCTACATATGTCATAGCTACCTTTGCAGGCGGTTATGTAATAGGAAAAGTTATGGATAAAGGGAAGTTTATGTGGGGAGCCATATCAGGTCTCATATATGCTGTTGTCATAGTTTTAGTTTCGATAATAGTGAACGGTCAAATTAATAGTGAAACAATAGAAATTATAAAATTATTACTGGCATCTGTAGGGGGTGGAACCATCGGAGGAATGGTTAGTTAAAAAAACGTTTGAAAAAAACGTTTTATGTGTTATAATACCATAAGAATTATGCGTAAGTATCTTTTTACGCAAATAAGTATTGGAGGAAAACCATGAAACATATCAAAACATTAAATCAGAAAACATTAAAGGACACAATGAAAAAAGGCGGTTGTGGTGAATGTCAGACATCATGTCAGTCAGCTTGCAAGACATCATGTACAGTAGGAAACCAGACTTGCGAAAACAAATAATTTAATATTGATTAATTTACACTATAACAGAGTTGAGCACTCAACTCTGTTATAGTGCGTTAAAAAGGGAGGAAAATTACAGTGATTCATCAATATAAAAGCAATGGGTACAACATTGTATTAGATGTCAACAGTGGAGCGGTTCATGTTGTTGATGATGTTACATACGATGTTATAGAATTGTTTGAAAAACTTGATGCTGAAGCTATAATTTCAAAACTTAGCTCAAAGTACAAAGAAGAAGAGATAAGAGAAGTTATTGACGAAGTTGAACAGTTGAAGAAAGATGGACAGTTGTTTACTGAGGATATATATCAGCCTTTCGTAGAAAAGTTTAAGGAAACACGTCAGACAGTAGTTAAGGCTCTATGTTTACATATAGCTCATGATTGTAACTTAGCATGCAAGTATTGTTTTGCAGAAGAAGGTGAATACCATGGCCGTAGAGAATTAATGAGTTTTGAAGTGGGTAAGAAAGCTTTAGACTTTTTAGTTGCAAATTCAGGAAACAGAGTTAATCTGGAAGTTGACTTTTTTGGTGGCGAACCATTAATGAACTGGGATGTTGTAAAGCAGTTAGTTGAATACGGTCGTTCACTTGAAGAACCAAATAATAAGAAATTCAGATTTACATTAACTACAAATGGTGTTTTATTAAATGACGAGATAATGGAATATCTTAATAAAGAAATGTCAAATGTAGTTTTAAGTTTAGATGGTAGAAAAGAAGTAAATGACAGAATGAGACCTTTTAGAACAGGTAAGGGTAGTTATGACCTTATTGTTCCAAAGTTTCAGAAACTTGCAGATAGCCGAAATCAGACAAACTATTATGTAAGAGGTACATTTACAAGAGATAATTTAGATTTTTCTGAAGATGTGAAGCATTTTGCAGACTTAGGATTTAAACAAATGTCTATTGAACCGGTTGTTGGACCGGAGGAAGATCCATACTCTATAAGAGAAGAAGATTTACCTAAAATTATGGAAGAGTACGATAAATTAGCTCTTGAATATATTAAGAGGGAAAAAGAAGGTAATGGCTTTAACTTTTTCCATTTTATGATTGATTTAAATCAGGGACCATGTGTTTATAAGAGATTATCAGGATGTGGTTCAGGTACGGAATACTTAGCAGTTACACCTTGGGGAGATTTTTATCCATGTCATCAGTTTGTTGGCAATGAAGATTTCTTAATGGGGAATGTAAATGACGGAATCGTTAGAAACGATATAGTTGAAACATTTGGTGATTGCAACGTATATTCAAAAGAAAAGTGCAAAAACTGTTTTTCAAAATTTTATTGTAGTGGTGGATGTGCAGCAAACTCATACAATTTCCACGGTACAATAAATGATGCCTATGACATAGGTTGTGAAATGCAGAAAAAAAGAGTGGAATGCTCAATAATGATAAAGGCAGCTTTAGCGGATGCTGACTAAGAAAGAGGTAAAAGATGAAAATTAAGATGAACAAAACAAAGGGAATAATAGCATTTATTATTTCTCTTGCCGTACTTGCTTTTGCAGGTTACGTTATTATGTTTGGTATATGGGATCGTGGCCAGGCAAAATACATTACTCAGGGTCTTGACTTAAAGGGTGGTGTAAGTATTACATATCAGGTAGCAGAATCTGATAAAAGTAATTTAACAGCAGATACTTTAGAAAAAACAAGAGCAAAACTTGAAAAGAGAATTGCTGCATTTAGTACAGAAGCAACAGCATATAAGGCTGGTGAAGACAGAATTACTGTTGAAATTCCAGGTGCATACGATGCTGATGAAGTATTAAATGAATTAGGAAAACCGGGTATTTTATATTTCTGTACAGCGGCAAAGAGTGGGTACACACCAACAAAGGCTGAATTAAAGAATAAGAAATACATTAAGGTAGATAAGAGTTATTATCAGGTATGGTTAACAGGTGATACAGTAGCCAGTGCTGAAGGACAGGCTACAACAAACGATAAAGGTGTAAATGAAAACATCGTAAATTTACAGTTCAACTCAGAAGGAACAAAGGCTTTTGGTGAAATGACAAGTTCTCATGTTGGCGAACAGTCATTTATCATTTATGATGATGAAGTTTTAAGTGCTCCAAAAATTCAGGCTGTCATTACAGGTGGACAGGCACAGATTACAGGTGATTTCACATTAAAAGAAGCTCAGACACTTGCTACAAACATCGGTATTGGTTCTTTGGAAGTACAGCTTGATGAATTAAGCCATAGCGTTCAGAGTGCTAACTTAGGTAGTGATGCTTTATCAAAGAGTATTCAGGCAGGTATTGTTGGTTTTATTATAATTATTTTATTCTTATTATTGGTATATAGAATTCCAGGTTTAGCTGCAGGCTTGGCTTTAATATCATACATTGAGTTAATGCTTTTAGCACTTAACGGATTTGACTTAACACTTACATTACCTGGTATTGCAGGTATTATTCTTAATATTGGTATGGCAGTTGATGCTAACGTAATTATTTATGCACGTATTAGAGAGGAAATTGCCGCAGGTAAGAATGTTAAGAGTGCTATTGGAATAGGATTTAAGAAAGCAACATCAGCAATCGTTGACGGTAACGTTACAACATTTATTGCTGCATTAGTATTATGGATTAAGGGTTCAGGTACAGTTCAGGGATTTGCAACAACTCTTATGATTGGTATTTTTATCCAGTTATTTACATCTCTTGTAATTTCAAGAGGTCTTGTATGGATGCTTTACTACATGGGATTCCAGAAGCCTGTATTCTACGGTAAAGAAAGAGTTAAGAAAACAATTAAATTTGTTGAAAAGAGAGCTGTATGGTTTGTTATATCAATTGCTGTTATAGTAATAGGAATTGGCGGAATTATCTTTAACACTGCTAAGGGTAATGGCCCATTTGACTTTAGCATTGAATTTAAGGGTGGTACATCAATTCAGGTACAGTTTGATAAAGACTATACAATTGATGAATTTAATAAAGAAGTAAAACCTGCAATTGCAGATTTACTTTCAACAAATGACATACAGGCTCAGAAGGATACAAATAATAAGGGATTATTCACAATCAAGACAAAGAAACTTGAAGGTGAACAAATGGATAAATTTAAAGATTTATTAATTAGCAAATATCAGGCTAAGGATGACAAGCAGAACTTTAATGATACAGAAATTTCAGATACAATCAGTTCTGAAATGAAAACAGATGCTGTTGTTGCAACAGTTATAGCAACAATTTGTATGTTAATTTATATTTGGTTCAGATTTAAGAATGTACATTTTGCTTTAGCAGCTGTTATAGCTTTATTACATGACGTACTTATTGTTGTAGGCTTCTACGGCTTATCAAGAGTAACAGTAGGAACAACATTTATTGCATGTTTGCTTACAATTGTAGGTTACTCAATTAACGCTACAATCGTAATCTTCGATAGAATTAGAGAAAACAAGGCTATAATGAAACGTGAAGATACAATGATTGATATTATTAATCAGAGTATTACACAAACACTTACAAGAAGTATTTATACTTCACTTACAACATTTATAATGGTATTTATGATTTTTGTAATGGGTGTATCATCTATTAGAGAATTTACATTACCATTAATGGTAGGTATTGTAGCTGGTGCTTACTCATCAGTATTTGTTACTGGTTCTTTATGGTACATTATGAAAGGTAAGAAATACGATAAATAATTAAGATTTTATTGAGCGGTATCATCTATTGATGGTGCCGCTTTTCTTCTTTAAAATGGTGATTAACTATGAATGAAAAGTGGTTTTTACAAACAAAAAAAGCAGATTTTAATGGTATTGCAAAAAAATATAATATTAGTCCTATTACTGCAAGATTAATGAGAAACAGGGACGTTGTCTCAGAAAAGGAAATAGAGCAATATCTTAACGGAACTATAAATGAAATAAGTTCTCCATGGTTGTTTAAGGACATGGACAAGGCAGTTAATATTTTGAGTATAAAAATAAATAATGAAAGTAAAATCAGAATTATATGCGACTATGATGTTGATGGTATATGTTCCGGCTATATTTTACATACCTGTTTGAAGTATTTAGGCGCTGATGTGGATGTGGTTGTACCACATAGAATTGAAGATGGCTATGGAATTAATGAAAGATTAATACAACAGGCATACGACCAGGGTGTTGATACTATTGTTACATGTGATAATGGTATTGCTGCCATAAAACAAATAGAATATGCAAAAGAATTGGGAATGACTGTTGTTGTAACAGACCATCATGAAGTTGTTTTTGAAGAAAATAATGGTAAAAAAGAATATATTTTACCAATGGCAGATGCAATAGTTAATCATAAGCAAAAAGATTGTCAATATCCTTTTAAAGAATTATGTGGAGCGATGGTGGCATTTCAGTTTATGCGTGCCCTATTTGAAAATATGCATGTAAGCGAAAGATTTATATTAAAATTATTACCTTATGGTGCTATGGCAACTGTATGCGATGTGGTAGAATTAAAGGGAGAAAACAGAATAATTGTTAAGGAAGGTCTGGAAGCTTTAAAAACAAGTAATGATATAGGAATTAATGCTTTAATTAATCAGTGTAAGTTGAATAAAAAAAATCTTGATTCCTATCATTTTGGCTTTGTGCTTGGACCATGTTTAAATGCCAGTGGCAGACTTGACACTGCTAAAAAAGCAATGGATTTGCTTGAATGTGAAGATGAAAAACACGCAGAAGTTTTAGCCGGGGCTTTGAAAAAATTAAATGATGAAAGAAAAGATTTAACAGAAAAAGGAACTAAAGAAGCTATTGAAAAAGCAGAACAATTAGATGATTCAGTTTTGGTTATATATTTGGAACATTGCCATGAAAGTATTGCTGGAATTATTGCAGGTCGTGTAAGGGAAAAATATAATAAACCAACCATTGTTTTAACAGATGCTGTAGAAGGCGTAAAGGGTTCTGGACGTTCCATTGAAGAATATGACATGTATGCTGAGCTTACTAAGGTAAAAGAATTATTTACTAAATTTGGTGGCCATAAAATGGCTGCAGGTGTGTCCCTTCCAAAAGAAAATATAGATATTTTACGAAAAAAACTAAATGAAAATTGTAATTTAACTCAAGAAGATTTATATTTAAAGGTATGGATTGATATGCAACTCCCCCTTGAATATGTTACAATGAATATGATACAGGAGTTAAGTATTATCAAACCATTTGGTAAAGGTAATGAAAAGCCAATATTTGCTGAAAAGCATTTAAAAATAAATAAATTACAAATATTGGGTAAGAATGGTAACGTATTGAAACTTACCATTACAAATAGCAGTTCATATACAATGACTGCAATGATTTTTAGCCGTGTTATTGATTTTATGGAATTTTTGAAAAATAAATTCGGTCAGGAAGAAATTAACAAGGCTTTAGTAGGGGAGAAAAACAACATTGAGATAATGGCTACATATTACCCGACAATAAACGAATTTAACGGTAATAGCCAAATACAAATCGTAATTGACAGATTTTGCTAAAAGCATTCATAAGGAGGACAAGAAGAATGAATGAAGTAGAAAAATATATTAGAAGTATACCGGATTTCCCTGAACCTGGAATTATCTTTAGAGATATTACAACAGTAACACAGGATCCAAAGGGATTAAAGATTGCTATAGATTCAATGTTGGACAAGATTAAAGATATAGATTTTGACGTAATTGTTGGTTTAGAGGCAAGAGGTTTTATATTTGGAATGCCTTTAGCTTACTTACTTGGAAAATCATTTGTATTAGTTAGAAAAAAAGGTAAATTACCATGTGAGACAATTTCAGAAAGCTATGATTTAGAATATGGAAAAGCTGAAATTGAGATGCATATAGATTCAATTAAACCCGGTCAGAAAGTTATTTTAGTCGATGACTTAATTGCCACAGGTGGTACAATTGAAGCAGCTATTAAGTTAGTTGAAAAATTAGGAGGAGAAGTTGTAGATAACCTGTTTTTAGTTGAACTTGCAGGACTTAAAGGAAGAGAAAAACTTTCAAAATATAGAGTAGATGCAGTAGTAACATACGATGGAAAATAAAAAGGATTGAGATATGACAGATTTAAACAAAAACATTAAAATTGAAAATCATGGAGTAATCCCAAAAGAAGAAGAACAGGCAACTCCTGAAGAATTATATGCAAGATTAATTGAAAAAATAAAGCATTATCATCCATCAGCAGACGATTTAAGGATGATTGATAAGGCATATAATTTTGCAAAAAAATCACATGGAGACCAGAAAAGAAAGTCAGGAGAACCATACATTATTCATCCAATTCATACAGCTTTAATATTAGCTGATTTAGAGTTGGATAAAGAATCAATTATGGCAGGTCTTCTTCACGATGTAATGGAAGATACGGCCGCAACCCGTGAAATAATGATTAAGGAATTTGGCGAAGAAGTAACAGACCTGGTTGATGGCGTAACAAAACTTACTAAATTAGATTACGATGTTGATAAGGTGGAAGAGCAGGCAGAAAACTTGCGTAAAATGTTTTTGGCAATGGCAAAGGACATTCGAGTTATATTGATTAAGCTTGCGGATAGATTACATAACATGCGTACGCTTATGTATATGACACCTGAAAAACAGAAAGAAAAGTCAAAAGAGACAATGGACATTTATGCACCAATTGCTGACAGACTAGGTATTTCTAAAATTAAGATTGAATTAGATGACTTAGCTTTAAGATATTTAGAGCCTGAAAAATACAAAGAATTAGTTGACGGTGTTCATGAAAGATTAGAACATCGTGAAGAGTTTATGAGTAACTTAATTGCTGAGGTGGCAGGCTATATTGAAAAGGCAGGTATTAAAGCAACAATAGATGGTCGTGTAAAGCATTATTTTAGTATTTACAAGAAAATGACTATGCAACACAAGACTTTGGATCAGATTTATGATGTTTTTGCAGTAAGAATTATTGTTGACAGTGTAATGGAATGTTATGGGGCGTTAGGTATAATACACGAGAAATACACTCCTGTGCCGGGAAGATTCAAAGACTATATTGCAATGCCAAAGCAGAATATGTATCAGTCACTTCATACAACATTAATTGGACCAAATGGGCAACCATTTGAAATTCAGATTAGAACATACGAAATGCATAAAACTGCTGAATATGGTATCGCAGCTCATTGGAAGTATAAGGAAAATATTACAGGTGACGGCGATAATGAAGAGCAGAAAATTGCCTGGTTAAGACAGATTCTCGAATGGCAGAGAGACATGTCAGATAACCATGAATTTATTAATCTTTTAAAAGATGATTTGAACATGTTCTCTGAAAGAGTGTACTGTTTCACACCAAATGGTGATGTAAAGAATTTACCAAGCGGTTCTACACCAATTGATTTTGCATACAGTATTCATAGTGCAGTAGGTAATAAGATGGTTGGTGCAAGAGTTAATGGCAAGATGGTTAATATCGACTACAAGCTCCAAAACGGTGACAGAGTGGAAATTATTACATCTAATAACTCTACAGGTCCAAGTAGAGACTGGTTGAAGGTTGTTCAGAGCACACAGGCAAAAAATAAAATTAATGTTTGGTTTAAACAGCAAAATAAAGAAGAAAATATAGTAAAAGGTAAAGAACTTATTGAAAAATATTGCAAGGCAAAGAATATTAATTTATCAGAAATATTAAAGCCTGCATATATGGAAAAAGTTCGGTTGAAATACAGTTACAAAGAGTGGGATTCTCTTATTGCTTCAATTGGTCATGGTGGCTTAAAAGAAGGTCAGATTGTAAATAAACTTCTTGATGAATACGAGAAGGAACACAAGGTTGAAATAACAGACGATGATGTATTAAAAGACACAAACAATAATAAGGCAAATGTTCCAAGAAAAAGTAATTCTAAGAGCGGTATTATTGTTGAAGGTATGGATGACGTAGCAGTTAGATTTTCTAAATGTTGTAGTCCTGTACCGGGTGATGAAATTGTGGGCTTTGTAACAAGAGGACGTGGTGTTTCGATTCATAGAACAGACTGTATCAATATTATGAATCTTCCTGATATTGAAAGAGGTAGATTAATTGAGGCAAGCTGGGCTGCTGACGAAGGCAAGCAGGACGGCAAATATATGACAGAAATTGTTATTTATGCAAACAACAGAGTCGGTATTTTGACAGACTTGTCAAGAATATTTACAGAAAGAAATATTGATGTAAACAGCATCAATAGTAGAACAAGCAAGTCTGACATTGCCACAATTACAATGACATTTGCAATACAGGGTACAGAAGAATTAAACAGTTTAATTGCAAAAATTCGAACAATTGACAGTATCATTGATATTGAGCGAACAAGCAGTTAAACGTTGTAATTGACATTTTGTAATGTGAAAAAATGAAGACAATTGTTATGTTATGGAAATTAATTTCTTCACTGTGGCAACTGACAAAATTAGAAGAAAGTGCTCTAACGCCGTGGGTTCATCAAGGCAGCGTAGTCGGCTTGATAGAACCGCTACGAGCGTTTGGCAGCGGGAGCGTGCTTTCGTTAATTTGTCAGGTGGCACAGTGGGTATAGTGTAGTGGATAACAATTGTCTTCCATTTTTGAAAAGGAGAAATAGATGGGAAATATCAAAATTAGAAGCGTATTAGTTAGTGAATGTTATACTAACTGTTATTTATGTATGAACACAGATACAAAAGAGGGATTTATTGTTGATCCCGGTGATGATGCTTTAAAAATCAGTGTTAATGTTAGTAACATAGAAATGATTCCAAAAGCAATTTTGCTTACACATGGTCATGCAGACCACATTAGTGCTGTAACGGAATTAAAGGAAAAATACAATATTCCCGTATATGCTTCTGAAGAAGAAGACAGGCTTTTAGTAGATACAAGAGCAAATTTATCATCAATGTTTGGAAATCCTGTAAGCATTTGTGCAGACAAATATTTAAGAGATGGTGATAAGTTTACTATTGCAGATAAGGAAATTAAGTTTATTTTAACGCCTGGTCATACGCAGGGAAGTGGTTGTTATTATATAGCAGAAGATGAAGTTTTGTTTAGTGGTGACACACTTTTCCATCAGAGCAGAGGTAGAACAGATTTTCCAGGGGGAAGTGAAGCGGCAATTATCAGATCAATTAAAGAAAAATTGTTAGTGCTTCCAGGCGAAACAACTGTTTATCCGGGACATATGGATATGACAACTATAGATAACGAAAAGGTATATTATTAATGATAGACATTCAGATAGAACCTAAACAATTTGAATATGATATTCAGTCAATGGTGCAGGCTTTTTATGTGGGACAGCCTTTTAAAATTAATGAAGATTTAGAGGAGTCATACAGAACACTAAAAGTGATTTTTCAGGAAGAAAAAATTACTGCATCATTGTACGATGAGGCCAAGAAGCTTTTTGAAGACGAAATTTGTTGTGACTTTCAGGATAGAAGGGAGACAAAAAACGCTCTTAAAAAGCTTTTGTACTGTTTAATGAGAAAAGATATAGGACAGGACCTGCCTTGGGGTAATTTAACAGGTATCAGACCGGCAAAAATTCCGGGTATGTTAAAAGAACAGGGACTTTCAGATGAAGCAATAAGAAAAGAAATGAAAGAAACATATTTTATTTCTGATAACAAGTTGGACCTGGCAATGGATGTTTCAAACATGGAACATAAGGTACTTTCAAATGTTAATTACAAGGGCAATTATAGTTTATATGTGGGTATACCATTTTGCCCAACAACTTGTCTTTATTGTTCATTTACATCCTATCCTTTAAACAGATATAAGGAAAAAGTAGATGCTTATGTGGATTCAGTTATTAAGGAATTGAGATTCCTAGGTAAGCAATTACAGGATAAAGAACTTAATTCAGTATATATTGGTGGTGGTACGCCAACCACACTTGAACCTGCGCAGTTAGACAGATTAGTAAATGCATTAAAAGATAATTTTGATTTCAGTAATGTAAAGGAGTTTACTGTTGAAGCAGGCAGACCGGACAGCATTACAAGAGATAAATTAATGACTTTAAAAAAACAAAATGTTTCAAGAATTTCCATTAATCCACAGACAATGAATCAGGAAACTCTAGACATTATAGGTAGAAAACATTCAGTCAAACAGGTAATACAGGCTTTTAATTTGGCAAGAGATTGTGGCATGGATAACATAAATATGGATTTTATAATCGGTCTACCAAATGAAACAGAGGACATGGTTAAATATTCAATGGAACAGGCTTTGAAGCTGGCACCAGATGGTATTACAGTACATTCCCTGGCATTAAAACGTGGTTCAAGACTTAACATGAACAGACAAAAATATTCAGATTTAAATTTTGATAACAATACAAAGTTAATGGATATTACAAAAGAATATGCTTATGAAATGGGTATGAAGCCATACTATTTGTACAGACAAAAAAATATGGCAGGTAATCAGGAAAATGTAGGTTATTCATTGCCCGGTAAAGAAGGAATTTACAACATACTTATGATGGGAGACTATCAGAATGTATGGGCATGTGGAGCAGGAGCAGTTACAAAACTACTTTCTTCTGACAGAAAAAGTGCCACTAGAATTGATACATTGAAAAATGTAGACCAGTATATTGACAGAATTGACGAAATGATTGACAGAAAAAGAAGTTATTTTGTAAATTAATAAAAGATACAACACTTGTGTTCTTTTCTATTTAATAGTAAAATATACAAGTTAGAAAAATATAAGGAGCAAAAACATGGCTTTAAGTAAGAAACCGGTTACAGGAATGAAGGATATTCTTCCTGAAGAAATGAAAATAAGAAATTATGTACAGAATGTAATTAAGGAAACTTATAATGCATTTGGATTTACTCAGATTGAGACACCTTGCGTGGAACACATTACAAACCTGACAAGCAAACAGGGTGGAGAAAACGAAAAGTTAATTTTTAAGATTTTAAAAAGAGGAGAAAAGTTAAACTTAGAAACAGCTACGGAAGAAATGGATGTAGTTGATAATGGTTTAAGATATGACTTAACAGTTCCTCTTGTTAGATATTATTCAAAAAATGCCAACGATTTACCATCACCATTTAAGGCATTACAGATGGGAAATGTTTGGCGTGCAGACAGACCACAAAGGGGAAGATATCGCCAGTTTATGCAGTGCGATATTGATATATTAGGTGATCCAAGTAACTTAGCTGAAATTGAACTTATTTTAGCAACAACAACTACACTTGGAAAGTTAGGATTTAAGAATTTCCAGATTAGAATTAATGAAAGAAGAATTTTAAAGGCAATGGCTTCATACAGTGGTTTCCCTGAAGAGTCATTTGACAGCGTTTTCATTATTCTTGATAAGATGGACAAGATTGGTTTAGAAGGCGTTAAGGAAGAATTAATTAAATACGATTTCGCCCCTGAATCAGTTGAAAAATATATACAGTTATTTGAAAAGATTGAAAATCAGGCAGATCCTATTGGATACCTAGCAGATAAGCTTGGAGATTTCATGGGTGATGATGTAAAACAGTGGATGGATGAAATTATAGACAGTGTTAAGGCTACAAAGTCATCTGATTTTGAAATTGTATTTGATCCAACATTGGTTAGAGGTATGTCATATTATACAGGAACAATTTTTGAAATAGCAATTCCTGAATTTGGCGGAAGCTGCGGTGGCGGTGGTCGTTATGACAAGATGGTTGGTAAGTTCACAGGTCATGATGTACCGGCATGTGGTTTTTCAATTGGATTTGAAAGAATTGTTTTATTATTAATGGAACAGGGCTTCAAAATCCCTGAAGATTATGACAAGGTTGTATACCTTATTGAAAAAGGTGTTGAAGGCGACAGACTTTGTGAAGTTATTGCACAAGCACAGGAAGAAAGAAAAACAGGTACACAGGTTCTTGTAACAAGAATGAACAAGAATAAAAAATTCCAAAAAGAGCAGTTAAAGACACAGGGCTTTGAGAACTTTAAGGAATTTTATAAAAATCCGTTAAAATAGGAGGAAAAGTTATGGCAGAGTCAATGCAGGGACTTCACAGAAGTCACAGATGTACAGAAGTAAGTAATAAAAATATTGGTGAAACAGTTACAGTTATGGGCTGGGTTCAGAAAAGAAGAAATTTAGGAAGTCTTATTTTTATTGATTTAAGAGATAGATCAGGAATTCTTCAGTTAGTATTTGACGAAAATGATAGAGAAGTTTTTGAAAAAGCTAAAAATCTTAGAAGTGAGTTCGTAATTGCAGTAGAAGGTGTAGTTAGAAAGCGTGGCGGCGCAATTAACGAAGATTTAGCAACAGGTGATATTGAAGTTACAGTTAATACACTTCGCATTTTATCAGAATCTGATACACCACCATTTCCTGTTGAAGAAAATATTAACACAAGAGAAGAATTAAGATTACAGTACAGATATCTTGATTTAAGAAGACCATCATTACAGAAAAATATTAAGTTGCGTAGTGATGTTACAACTTTTATTAGAAAGTTCATGCAGGGTGAAGGTTTCCTTGAAATCGAAACACCAACTTTGTGTAAAAGCACTCCTGAGGGAGCTAGAGACTATTTAGTGCCAAGTAGAGTACATCCGGGAGAGTTCTATGCACTTCCACAGTCTCCACAGCTTTACAAGCAGTTACTAATGTGCTCAGGATTTGACAGATATATGCAGATTGCAAGATGCTACAGAGACGAGGATTTAAGAGCCGACAGACAGCCTGAATTTACACAGGTTGATATGGAATTATCATTTGTTGACATTGATGATGTTATTGATGTAAATGAAAGATTATTACAGGCTATGTTTAAGGAAATTTTAGGCGTGGATATCCCACTTCCAATGCCAAGAATGACATGGCAGGAAGCTATGGACAGATTTGGTTCGGATAAGCCTGATACACGTTTTGGCATGGAATTAATTGACGTTACAAAAGTAGTTGAAGGTTGTGGCTTTGTCGTATTTACAGGTGCTATTGAAAACGGTGGTACTGTTAGAGGTATTAACGTTAAAGGTCAGGGACATATGCCAAGAAAGAAGATTGACAAGTTAGTTGACCATGCAAAAGGAAATGGAGCAAAAGGTCTTGCTTATCTTTGCATTAACGAAGATGGTACTTATAAGTCGTCATTTGCAAAATTCATGACAGAAGAAGAATTAGATAATTTAGTAAAAGCAATGGAAGGTGAACCTGGAGATTTACTTTTGTTTGCAGCTGACAAGAACAAGATTGTATGGAACGTATTAGGCGCACTTCGTTTAGAACTTGCACAGCAACTTGAATTAATTCCGGAAGATAAATGGAATTTCTTATGGGTTGTAGAGTTCCCACAGTTTGAATGGTCAGATGAACAGAACAGATATCTTGCAATGCATCATCCATTTACAATGCCTATGGAAGAAGATTTACAGTATCTTGATACAGACTTAGGAAAGGTTAGAGCTAAGGCTTACGATATTGTGTTAAACGGTACAGAACTTGGTGGTGGTAGTGTTAGAATCCATCAGGAAGACATTCAGGAAAGAATGTTTAAGGCATTAGGCTTCACAAATGAGGAAGCTCATGAACAGTTTGGCTTCTTACTTGATGCATTTAAGTATGGTGTTCCACCACACGCAGGACTTGCTTACGGACTTGACAGATTAGTTATGCACATGGCAAAAGAAGATAACATTAGAGAAGTAATTGCTTTCCCTAAGGTAAAAGATGCTTCATGTTTAATGACTAATGCACCAAGCCCTGTTGATTCAAAACAGTTAGAAGAATTAGCAATTGACATTGTTAAGCCGGAAGAAGAATAATTGTGGAAGATTATTACAAAGAGCAGTAATGTTTTAATAATCGAAATCAATTCTAGATTTAGCAGATAGAAATTATATAGCTAAAATATATAGAATACCGATAGTTTTCCTAGGCGCATATTAAATATGTGCTAAAGAGAATTATCGGTATTTTTTGGAATAATAATTTAATTCGAAATTTCTTAGTATATGAATGAGGTCCCGCTATGTATGCACATTTTATTACATATAGCGAAATTTTCTAAGCTCATCCTGAAGCTTGCCGGCATATTCAGCAAGCTCATTATACTGTTTCACTATATTTTCCTGAGTTTCTTTCAAATTTTGAATTGCGTTTTCTTTTTCTGACAAAAGATTTTGCACATCAATTAAGCAGTTGCTTTTTTCTGATATAACTGATTTTAAATAATTAATGTTTTCAGTTAAAGTATTGATTTTTTCTTTGTCCTTATGAGAAGTGTCGGTACTTACTAATTTTTCCTCAGGACTTAAGTAGTAATAACTGTCATTTAGAACAATACCTATTTTTTTATTAGCCTTAAAAACATCGAAGCCCTTGTTGGTGGAAACATTACGTTTTATGAGACAACTTTTTTTAGGACAACTTGATAATATATAATAAATTTCATACTTATTATTACTTTTATTGTGATTACAGTAGAAAATATAAAGCTCGTTTTGGCACATTAAAGGTGAAATATTTACTATTTCCATTTGATGTGAAGAGTCCCCTAGGGGGATAGACAAAAATTCCGTAAATCTGTCCCTGTTTAAAACCGCAAGTTTCATTTTATTATCTGTAGAAATATAATACACATATTGCTTATTACAGGAAAAAACGTCAAAATCTCTTCCAACATCATTAAATAAAAGTCCTCTTGGAATAATTTTCCCTCTTGCCGCAGTATACATATAAACTTTTTCGTTTTCTATGTACAAAATAATTGGTTGTCCGTTTTCAAATGCTAAAATTTTATACAATGAATTACTCCTTTTTTGAAATATTAGTATGGTTAAAGGTTAGTACACAGATGTAATTAAAATACAGGTGAATCCCGTTATTGTATATATATTTATTAGCTTTGTTTTTTAGAACAATAAAAAATGAAACGCATAAAATATATAGAGAAAGACTAAAAAAGGAGATAAACATGGAAAAAGAAAAATGTTGTTGTGAGCACAAATGTGGATGCCGCAGAGATGTTTGTAATGATGCTATTTGTGGAATGCCTGAATTTCTATCAATATACGCACCGGTTGTGTATGATGAAGTGGGAGTGAATGTTTGTAGGGAAGTAACTGTTCCGGCAGATGTATTAGCTAATTTCCCAACTACAGAATGTGTTTCCGTTGATGTAATAAATATTGACTTAGCAGACACAGATGATGCAGTATCTACAATAGATGACTCATTGAGACCAAATTGTTTCAAAATTACCTTAACTAATATTTCAGTTACTTTAAAAATCAAATTATACGACAAGTGCCATAAATATTTAGGTTCAACTACAATTACAGTAAATTATTTACCAGGTAGCACAACAAGTACGGATTACGATTATTATAGCGAAAAAACAAATCCTTCAAATGTAACCTTTGAGTTGTTTGCACCTTACGGTGTTGGCATAAACGAGGGTGGAGATTATTATTTCAACATTGTTGGTATGTATGAGGATAATAATACTGTAGTAAATGGAGTAAACTTAAGCGGAACAGCTAAAGCTATGAACTTTGATGAAGTGACAGGTGTATTTTCAGCAGGACTTTCTTTATTTGTCAGAACTCTATACTACGAAGTATATGAAATCCCCTATATTGGCAAGTCAAAACCTGTAAAGGTAAATTTAAGAGACAATTCAGAAAACGCATGCATTAAATTCGTTGAAAGTGGACTTTTGTCAAAAGAAATAAAACCATTAGAACTTGCACCACCAAAATGTGAGGGCAGACTAAAGAAAGAAAAAGAGAAATGCTGTTATAATGACTGTAAATTACAAATCAAGAATCCATGTGATGAAAAAAGACCAAAAAAAGATTTTGTAGATGAAGAAGACGAAAAAGATTAAGAAAATAGTTATTTTTTTAACAAATTACTACAAATTCCAAAAAAATAATTTAAAAATACACTGTATTATGGTAAAGTAATATAAGATTAAAGTTGCATCGGAAGATGCAGCCGGTCTTAAGGACATTAGGAGGTAGATATATGTTTTCATTTGATGAAGTAAAAAATGCAGATGCGGAAATTTATGCTGCAATGGCAGACGAAATGGGAAGACAGCGTTCTCATCTTGAACTTATTGCATCTGAGAATTTAGTAAGTAAAGGCGTTATGGCTGCTATGGGTAGTCATCTTACAAATAAGTATGCAGAAGGATATCCTGGAAAAAGATATTATGGTGGATGTGAATATGTAGACGTTGTAGAACAGTTAGCAATTGACAGAGCAAAGGAATTGTTTGGATGTACATACGCAAATGTTCAGCCACATTCAGGAGCACAGGCAAACTTAGCTGTATTTTTTGCTTTAGTTAAACCGGGAGATACAGTAATGGGAATGAGTCTTGATGCAGGTGGACATTTAACACATGGTTCAAAGGTTAATATTTCAGGAACATATTTTAACATTGTATCTTATGGTGTAAATGAAGACGGTTATATAGATTATGATCAGGTAAGAAAAATAGCTGTTGAAAACAAGCCAAAATTAATTGTAGCAGGTGCAAGTGCTTATGCAAGAAAGATTGACTTTAAGAAGTTTAGAGAAATTGCTGACGAAGTTGGTGCATATCTTATGGTAGATATGGCACAGATCGCAGGTCTTGTAGCAGGTGGACAGCATATGAGTCCAATTCCATACGCACATGTTACAACAACTACAACACATAAAACATTAAGAGGACCTAGAGGTGGTCTTATTCTTTCAAGTGAAGAATTTGCCTTAGAACACAAATTAAACAAAGCAGTATTCCCTGGAATTCAGGGTGGTCCATTAATGCATGTTATAGCAGGAAAGGCTGTATGTTTTAAAGAAGCATTATCAGATGATTTTAAGGCATACGCAAAGAACATTGTGGATAACGCACAGGCTTTAGCAAAAGGACTTACAGACAGAGGATTTGATCTTGTATCAGGTGGTACAGATAATCATCTTATGTTAGTAGATTTAAGAAGCAAAAATATAACAGGTAAAGAATTTGAAATTGCACTTGATGCAGCAAATATTACATGTAACAAAAATGCAATTCCAAATGATCCACAGAAACCTG
>ERZ791821.726-NODE-726-length-24620-cov-3.825931_pt1 | contig 24620 bp, 20 predicted proteins | sample MGYA00510300_ERZ791821 | MGnify/ENA primary metagenome ERZ791821 (study PRJEB30046, sample SAMN00792034) | human gut metagenome | study: EMG produced TPA metagenomics assembly of the A metagenome-wide association study of gut microbiota in type 2... | reverse complement strand
ATTTGATTTTTTCTTATTCATGCAACCATTCCTTCCTTTTGTTTTTCATCTGCTTAATTCCTGCAGCATTTTTCCAGGATCATCCGCTGCTTTTACTTTAGCATTAGCTTTTACTATTATTCCATGTTCGTCAATAAAATATGTTGTTCTGACCACACCATGGATACTTTTCCGTAGTTTTTTTTTACTTTCTTTCTAAGATATTCGCTTAATTTATGTAATTCTCCATTCTGATCCGGTAATTCAAAATCTGGTGCTTTTGTTCCTACTTCTAACATTTTCTGGGGAACACTGTCTGTAGCTGTAATACATCCGTGAAAAGGCAAGAAGGATGTTGACAGCATAAACTGTCCGTATCCGGACAATTGAAAAAGCGTGCTTGTTATCTATACAACTAACAAGCACGCTAAGAAACAAAGTTAAATCAAATTTCTTTCTTCCACCCCTATCACACAATCCATCTCCTGATAATCTGCCGGACAGCAATCTGTCAGAATCTTTGCATTCACAAAAGCAGAAAATGTCACAGAACTGATACATCCGAATTTCGAATGATCTGCAAGAATATATCGATTCTTACATCTCTCAATCGCTGTTTGTTTCACCAGGGCTTCATTCGCATCTGGTGTTGTGAATCCTTCTGCTTTTGTGATTCCATTTGCTCCAAAGAAGCCTTTCGTAAAATGATACTCCTGCAGATTCTTCATTGCCTGAGCACCGATCACTGCTTCTGTAGAACTCTTGAGTTCTCCGCCGATCAGAAACACTTTGATTCCCTTCGCTGCCAGTCTCTGCGCATGTGAAACAGCATTGGTCACAAAAACTGCATCGGTATGCCCAAGAGCATCAATCATATAACCTGTCGTTGTTCCGGCATCAAGATAAATAAAGTCTTCCTCCTCGATCAGTTCTGCCGCATATTGAGCGATTTTTCTTTTCTCTTTCACATAGAGTTCGCTCTTCTGCTCAACTGTCGGTTCATATGCCGAAACAGTTTCTCCTTCTTCCAGTGCAACCGCTCCGCCAAATACCTTGATGAGCTTTCCGGCTTTATGAAGTGCAGTAATATCTCTTCTTACCGTAGACTCTGATGTATCTAAAATTTCTTTCAATTCTGTCGCTGTGACACTTTTCTTCTCTTTCAGTAGATCCAATATAATCTGATATCTTTGTTCTGTAAGCATTTTAGTATCTCCTTTTAAAAAAGAACCTGAAGCCATGAATCTCAAGCATCCGCTTCCAGATCCACAACTTCAGGTCCTGATTCTTATATTTCTTTTATTGGTTTTGACAGATTATCTTATTCGGCATTTCATCCAAATGGTGATTGCTTTATGCAACTTTCTTCTTAAGGAGTCCAAGCAGTACTGCGGAGATGACTGTTCCTACTACGAGGGAAACAAGATACATTACTGCATTTCCAACAACCGGGAATACGAAGATTCCACCATGTGGTGCCATCAGTGTACATCCAAACAACATTGACATTCCACCGGCAATTGCTGAACCGATGATACAAGATGGAAGTACATGCAGCGGATCAGATGCTGCAAATGGGATTGCTCCTTCTGTGATAAATGCAAGACCCATGATAAAGTTTGTCGGGCCTGCATCTCTTTCTTCTTTTGTAAACTTATCCTTAAACAACAGTGTGGAAAGGGCGATGGCACATGGCGGAACCATTCCTGCAACCATAACTGCTGCCATAATATCATAATTACCAGCTGCGATTGATGCTGTACCGAACACATAAGCTGCCTTGTTGAACGGACCACCCATATCGATGGACATCATTCCTCCAAGAATCAGTCCTAATACTACTTTACTTGAATCTCCCATGCCTGTCAATGCATTATTCAGGCCTGTGTTGATTCCACCCATGATTGGCTCGATTACAAACATCATAGCAAGTCCGATCAGAAGAACTCCGATCAATGGATAAATAAGTACCGGCGCGATTTTTTCCAATGCATCCGGAAGCTTATCGCATACTTTACGAAGAAGTACAATGATATATCCTGCAAGGAATCCGGCTACAAGAGCTCCGAGGAATCCGGATTTTCCGATTGCTGCCATCATACCGCCTACAAGACCAACTGCAAGCGCCGGTCGGTCACCGATTGCCATTGCGATAAATCCTGCAAGTACCGGAAGCATGAATCCAAATGCAGTTCCACCGATTTGTTTAAATACTGCTGCTACCGGAGTGATCATACCAAAGTTTGCTCTCTGATCAGCCGGAAGTGCATTCAGATCTACACATATTCCGTCGATCAAAAATGCGATTGCAATCAGTATACCACCACCAACAACGAGTGGAAGCATATGAGAAACACCGTTCATCAGCTGCATGTAGATCTGATGTCCGACACCGCCGCTTTTCTTTCCTGTAGAAGAAGAGGCTGCTGCCGGATTATTTCCATGGAAGACCGGAACATTTCCTGATTTTGCCTGTGCCACCAGCTCATCTGCCTTGCTGATTCCGTCTGATACCTGACAGATGATTACTTTCTTTCCGTCAAAACGGTCCATCGGAACCTGTGTGTCTGCTGCAACGATAATACAATCCGCATCAGCAATTTCCTGGTCTGTCAGCACATTTTTCGCTCCGCCGCTTCCTCTTGTCTCGATTTTCACGAAACAGTCGGCAGCTTTTGCTGCTTTCTCGATTCCTTCCGCTGCCATATATGTGTGTGCGATACCTGTCGGACATGCTGTTACTGCAAGAATCTTGAAATCACTCTCTGCATTTCCTGTATCTGCCAGCTGCTCATCAATGTCAGCTCTCTCATCATCTGCTTTATCAATAATAGAAAGGAATTCCTCCGCAGATGTTGCATTTCTCAGAGCTTCTGTAAACTGCTCATCCATCAGCATCATAGACAATTTACTAAGTACTTCCAGATGAACATTATCCTCTGTATTTGGTGCTGCGATCAGGAATAACAGTGTTACCGGTTCTCCATCCAGAGAATCGAAATCAACACCATTTTTAATGACCATTGCTGCAAGTCCCGGCTTGCTTACGCAATCACCTTTTCCATGTGGAATAGCAATTCCCTCACCAATTCCTGTTGTGCTTTCCTCTTCTCTTAAGTAAACCTGTTTTCTGTAGGCTTCTGTGTCATTGATCTTACCACTTGCACACATCAAATTCACGGCCATATCCAAAGTTTCCTGCTTATTCGCCGGATTCTTGTCAAAGGCAATGCTTCTTTTATCGAGCAAATCTGTAATTCTCATCCTACCGCTCCTCCTTTACAACCTGTTGATATACTCCGGCAATCTCCTCTTTTGTTGCCAGATTCTCTGAAAATGCACTTGCACTTCCTGATGCAACTCCCATGTGGAATGCATGTCTGTATTCATGTTTCTCCATCCAGCCTGCCATAAATCCGGCTACCATAGAGTCTCCTGCTCCAACACCGTTTTTTAATTCCCCTTTCGGCGCCTGAGTGTCATAAACACTTCCATCTTCTGCTACAAGGACTGCACCTTCTCCTGCCATGGATACAAGAACATTTCTTGCTCCTTTTTCCTGCAGTTTCTTTGCATATGGTACAACAGATTCTCTTGTCAGAAGCTCCACATCAAAAATCTCTCCAAGTTCATGATTGTTCGGTTTGATTAAAAATGGATGATATTCAAGAACGTTCAACAGAAGATCTCTCGTTGCATCTACAACAATCATGACGCTTTTGCCGTCGAGCTTCGCCATAATCTTCTGATACATGTCATCCGGCATAGAAGTCGGAATACTTCCTGCCAGGAATAAAACATCACCTTCGCCAAGTTTGTCAAGCTTCTCCATCAGCTTCTCTACATCTTCCGGAGAAATCACCGGTCCACTTCCGTTGATCTCTGTTCCGTCGATTGATTTTAACTTCAGGTTGATTCGAGAAACACCTTCATTGATCTCAATAAAATCGGATGCAACCCCCATCTCTTTGAGTCTTCTTTCAATCTCTTTTCCGGTAAATCCGGCTAAAAATCCAAGTGCAGTATTCTCGATGCCAAGATTACCAAGCACTGTAGAAACATTGATGCCCTTTCCACCAGGAAGGATCAGCTCCGAACTCGTTCGATTTGTAAGTCCAAGCTTAAAGTCCTCAACAGAGACAATGTAATCCAATGACGGATTAAATGTTACTGTGTAAATCATTTTACATTCTCCTTCTCTCAATCCAGTCACTTTAAACTGCTGCCACAGTTTATTTGCAAGCTTTATTCAGTCAAACTCGGTCAGTCTCGATAACCTGCTTTCATTTATGACTGCTTGTTTTTCTTTATGTTTGTATTATACGTTCAAACTCGTTCATAGTCAATCAAACTAATCAACAAAATTCATGACTGTTTTTGGTTGAATTTGCACAATTTTAGTTTTCTGCCTTCAAAATAAGAACTCCGCCAGCACACAGTTGCTGACATCCATCCCCCGATGCGTCAGTCGGATTCGATCTCCACTAAATTCCAGCAATTGTTCTTCTTCTAATTTATCAAGAATTTCCCCATAAACATCATCCACATTCTTTCCAAAATAGTTCTGAAAATCTGTTCTCGAAACTCCCTCTACTTTTCGAAGCCCCAGATACATGAACTCTTCCATCTGCGATTCCACGGAAAGAATTTCTCTGTCAATAAGAATCGACTCGCCATTTCTAATCTTTTCAATATATGCTTTCCGATCTCGAATATGATCAAACCGCTCTCCTTTGATCAATGAGGAGGACCCTGCTCCAATCCCAAGGTATTCCGTTCTTTCCCAGTATCCCAGATTATGCCTGCATTCTTTTCCCGACTTTGCATAATTGGATATCTCATATCGATGCATTCCTGCTTCTGCAAGTCTTTGTATTGTCAATTCTCCCATCGCATACTCTTCTTCCTCTGACGGAAGTTTCCATGCACCGCGGTCTAATTTCCCTTTTTCATACCAGTCGTAGAATACTGTTCCTTCTTCCAATATCAAACTATATGCGGATATATGTTCCGGCTCAAGTGCCAGAACTTTTGAAAGTGTATCTTCGTAGCTTTCTATCGTCTGTCCCGGAAGCGCAGACATAAGATCGATATTTCTGTTTTTGAAACCTGCCTGTTCTGTCAGTCTCCATGTCTCAAGGAATTCCTCATAGGTATGAATCCTTCCAAGCATCTTCAGTTCTTCGTTCTGTGCAGACTGAAGTCCGATACTCAACCTGTTTACGCCTGCTGCTTTCATAGCACGAAGCTTTTCAATATCAACGGTTCCCGGATTCATTTCCATTGTGATCTCTGCATTCTCATTTACTGAAAATGTATGATAAATTGCATTAAAAATCTGTTCTATCTGTTCCGGTGTCAGAAGAGACGGTGTTCCGCCTCCCAGGAAAATGGTCTGAACTTCATACTCTCTAGATAATTCCTGATAACTCTGAATCTCCTGAACCATAGCACTGACATAAGCTACCTGTTCTTCCTCTGTTCCACTTGCTGAAAAAAAATCACAATAATTACATTTTCTTACGCAGAACGGAATATGAAGATATAATTCTAAATTTCTCTTTTTCATCTTTAAATACAGAAAGATACTGTCTGATAAAAACAGTATCTTTTCCTTCCTTCTTTTATCTAGTTCTCATCCAGCTTCAGGACACTCATGAATGCACTCTGTGGAATCTCTACGTTTCCAACCTGACGCATTCTCTTCTTTCCTTCTTTCTGCTTTTCAAGCAGTTTCTTCTTACGTGAAATATCACCGCCGTAACATTTTGCAAGAACGTCCTTACGCATTGCCTTAACTGTCTCTCTCGCAATAATCTTACTTCCAACTGCTGCCTGGATCGGAATCTCGAAAAGCTGTCTTGGAATCTCTTCTTTCAGCTTCTCGCACATCTTTCTTCCACGCTCATAAGCGCTTCCTTCGAATACAATAAAGGAAAGAGCATCCACTTCTTCTTTGTTAATCAGAATGTCAAGTTTGACAAGCTCGGAACGTACATAACCAAGCATCTCATAATCAAAAGATGCGTATCCTCTGGATCTTGATTTCAATGCATCAAAGAAATCGTAAATAATCTCATTGAGTGGCAAATGATAAGTAAGCACAGCTCTTGTCTCTTCGATATATTCCATTCCCTGATAGATTCCACGGCGTTCCTGACACAGATCCATGATTGCTCCGATGTACTCGGATGTTACCATGATCTCAGCCTTTACCATAGGCTCTTCCATATATTCAATCTCTGCAGGATCCGGCATATTTGTCGGGTTCGTCAGGTCAATCACATCACCGTTTGTCTTATGGATCTTGTAAATAACACTCGGTGCTGTTGTAACAAGATCAAGGTTGTACTCTCTTTCCAGACGTTCCTGAATAATCTCCAGATGAAGCAGTCCTAAGAATCCACAGCGGAAACCAAATCCAAGTGCCACGGATGTCTCTGCCTCAAACTGAAGTGCCGCATCATTAAGCTGCAACTTCTCAAGTGCATCTCTCAAGTCCGGATACTTTGCTCCGTCTGCCGGATAAAGTCCACAATATACCATCGGGTTTACTTTCTTATATCCCGGAAGTGGTTCTGCACAAGGATTCTCTGCATTCGTGATCGTATCTCCGACACGGGTATCCTTTACATTCTTAAGACTGGCTGTGATATATCCTACCATTCCTGCTTCAAGTGCGTCACATGGAATGAACTGTCCCGCTCCAAAAGTTCCAACTTCTACAACTTCTGCTTTCGCACCTGTTGCCATCATAAGCATCGGTGTACCTTTTTTGACCGTACCTTCCTTGATACGGCAGAATACAATAACTCCCTTGTATGAATCATACTTGGAGTCAAAGATCAATGCCTGAAGCGGTGCATCCGGATCTCCGACCGGTGACGGAATCTGCTGTACAATCTGCTCGAGAACTTCATGTACATTCAGTCCTGTCTTAGCAGAAATCAGTGGTGCATTCTCCGCATCGATTCCGATCACATCTTCTATCTCTTCTTTTACACGCTCCGGCTCTGCGCTTGGAAGATCGATCTTGTTGATAACCGGCATAACGTCCAGATCATGATCGAGTGCCAGATATACATTCGCAAGTGTCTGTGCCTCAACTCCCTGTGCCGCATCAACAACAAGAATCGCTCCGTCGCAGGCCGCCAGACTTCGGGATACCTCATAGTTGAAATCGACGTGTCCAGGTGTATCAATCAAGTTGAAAATATACTCTTCTCCGTCATCTGCCTGATATACAGTACGGACTGCCTGTGCTTTGATCGTGATTCCACGCTCTCTCTCCAGATCCATGTTATCGAGAACCTGTGACTGCATTTCTCTGCTAGTCAAAAGTCCTGTCTGCTCAATGATACGATCCGCCAGTGTAGACTTACCGTGATCGATATGTGCTATAATACAAAAATTTCTAATATGACTCTGATCAATTGTTGACAATACTTCTTACCTCCATCTATCTTTCTGACTGTTTTACAATAAAAAGTTCTACCGCAAGATTGTCTGTCAGCAATCCTGTCTTTACATCCTGCTCCAACTGTGCCCCTTCTTCCATCACACGGCGCAACTGTCCCATCTTAAACCGCTTCGCCTGTTCCATGTTCTTTCCTGCCACAAATGGATGTAAGCCTGCTTTAGACGCAATCTCTTTTCTTCCATACCCCTGGTTTGCAAGTGCCTTGACATGAAAAAGCATCCTGTACTGACGTACCAGCAGAAAAAGAATACGCATCGGCGGTTCTTTTAAAGCCAGCAGTTCATAATACAGATCCAGTGCTTTCTGCTGATTTCCGGCTGCAACCGCATCTACCATCTCGAAAATATGATTCGTGATCTGCGTCACACAGACAGCATCAATATCTTCCTTCGTGATCGTATCCCTCTCCAGTGCATAACAGAATACTTTCTCCAGCTCTCCCTGGATATTTTCCATATCTGTTCCAACTTTATCCAGAAAATACACGATCACAGACTCCGAAATCTGCTTCTGCTCTTTTCGGACCAGACCTGCAACCCAGCGTTTCAAAGTTCCTGCATCCTGCGTGGACAGCTCTGCAATATATCCTTTTGATTTCACTGCTTTATAGAGCTTATTTCTCTTATCAATCTCTTCTTCCACAAAGATAAAACAGGCTGTCTCTGGCATGTCCTTAATATAATCCGCCAGATCTGCCCCTGCCGCAGTTTTAAAAAATCCAGTATTCTCAAATACGATCAGTCTGCGCTCTGCAAAGAAAGGTAAGGTCTCTGCAAGATCGATTGCTTCTTTCACTGGCGTATTCTTCCCTTCATAATACGAATAGTTCATCGTATCACCTTCCGGAATCATTGCCTTCACAAAACGGTTCTTATACTGTTTCTTCAGATATCCTTCTTCTCCGCAGAGAAGATATACCTGCTTAAATTGTCCTGATTTTAAATCTTCATTTAAGGTCTTCATAACTATTCTATTATAAATGAATAACCAATACTTTGACAAGAGCCTTTTTATCACCTATTCCTGTTTTATAAATACTTGTGAACCTTTATTTTTCGTCCATCGCTCCTTAGTGTAATTGCACCGCATTCCTGCGTGGACAATACTTCACTTCCGATTTCCCTCAGGCGTTCCAGCGTCTCCTCATGTGGATGTCCGTAGCGGTTCTCTATCCCCGCTGAGATTAATGTTAATCGGGGTTTCACAATCTGAAGAAATTCTTCACTTCCCGATTTCCTGTGATTTTTCTGTCTCTCCTCTGCTTTTTTCTAACATTTGCAAAAGTTCTTCTTCGGTTGGTTTCGGATTTGTATCAAAATTAAGATATAAGAAGTCCTCCTCATTCACTTCGCAGACCTTGATACTCTTATCTGTTTTTTCTGCCTCTTTATAAAATTCCAGATCCTTCTTATCAATCACTTGAAACTTTGATTTATTTAAGATGGTTCGATAAGTCATTGTTTTCGGATTATACACGATACGAACCGGATGCCTATATCCTTCCTTCCCTGCAAGTCTTTCGGATTCTTTCCAGACTGCTGTATTAAACGGAAGATTCTTCCAATCCATGATGGGATACTGCCCTTCCATAAAGATCAGGCATTTTTTACGATCAAGTCTCTTTACTTCTCCCGGTGTCATCAATCCTCGCCCTGCTCTCTGATTATTCAAGCTTGAATTTCCATGTGCACCGCTGGTCACTCCATCCGTTCTTGTATCAATGGTCATTTCACCAAGCAGCTTTGAGATATATTCATGCGTAGAAAATGCTGCTGGTCCTGAACCAAGATAAATCATAACTGCACAGTTATCTAAGAATACCTCCCATTTTTCCTGCGGAAAGACTGCTTTGATCTGTGCAATAGACTGTAAAATAGGAACAATCGACAGATTTCTGCTTCGAATTGTTCCCATCAAAACCTCTGTATTGGTTGGTTTCGGGCCAGCATAGAATTCATCTGCCCATAATCTCACATGGATTGGCAAGCTTCCATGACATTTATGATCTGCAATCCGAATCAATACATCAAACAGCTGGGTATAAAACATGGAAATCAAAAAATTAAAGGACTGATCGTTATCCGGCATTACCAAAAATAATGCTGTTTTCTTATTTGGATTTCCATCGACTCCTAATCCTAGGCTTGGGATATCGATATCATCATCTTCAAACAGTCGTTTAAGTGCGGCTGTTTCACACAATCTGAGCATAGCATTTACCATAATGATAATGGAACGAACTGTCTCTGTTGCACCTTCTTTTAATTTTCGGTAATCTCTTACTGGTGGATAGTCAGCTCCATGCGTCTCTGCAAGCCTATCCATTTCTATCTGTAACTCTGTCTTATCCTCTCCTTCCTCATCTTCAATATGCTTTGATTCCATATTTACAAGTTTTAATATGTTATTCAGTGTAGGCTTTCTATTTTCTTCCTTTGCTGTCAACCATTCATGAAAGAACATTGACTGCAGATAGAGTGCTACTCCATCATCCCAGAAAGGCTCCCCTTTTTGAGCATCCGGAGGCTTGACCGATGCTTGCATGTTTGTAATCAGTCGAATAACGTCTGTTTCCTTCTCAAGATATTGCATCGGATTTATATCGGTCTGACTCTTCTGGATTGATTAGATTAAAAGATTTGACCGTTACGCCATGAGCCTTTAAATAATTTCCGTGTTTCCGTAACAGATCTCCTTTGATATCCAGTATTACATTTGTCATTCCTGCCAATAGAAGATTCGGTGTCAGAACAGAAGTTGTTTTATAGGAACCGGAACCTCCAATTACAAGCATATTCATGTTTGACAGAGCATGATTGGACACTGCAATTCGTTCACTCAAATAGGTATTGTTCTTCTCATTCTTAGAATCTCTTAATGTTTTACTTAATTTATTTACATCAGCCCATTGTTCAGAACCGTTCTCCACTCCGAAATGATAGTTTCGATTCTGATCCAGATAATATGCAATGAACATGATCCAAGCAACGAATGCAGCACTCATGAATGCCGGGGTTTTCTTCGTCCACCAGTTGCGGAATGGATGTGTAAAAATATACAAAAGCTTTTGTTGATAATTGCTCATGGTAACTCCATCTAATTTCAAAAGACCACATCCGAAATAACTTAGAATCATTAATATGATAAGTGCCAGAATAAAAGCCCACCATGGCGTTTTCCTTTTTTCAACCATCTTTGCATCCCCCTATTACTACTTTGCTTTGATCGGTGGAGTTGGTGCTTTTATTTGTTTTTTCACTACTGTTTTTCCGATTGCTTTTTCCATTCTCTGCTGGGCGGCCTGCGTTGCCAGCTTTTCTTTCTCTGAAATACTATAATATTTTTCGAACAGTTCCTTTCCTATCGTTCCTATCTTCATGATCGGATCAGCAAACATGGTAGCCTTTTTTATCAGCATAAGGACTTCTTCCGCTTCTCTAATTTCTTCGTTCATCTCTGGTTTTCCTCCAAACCGCAGTTTCTTTTAAGAGTTATCCACATTTTCTTCTGCCCATGTACCGAATTTCGGTACAAACTATAATTTAGGTTCTATTTCGTTTACCTTTTCCCTGCGATTCGTCTCCTCTTTTATTTGCGTGTTCCTATTGCGTTACTGTTCATAATTTTATAAATACTTGTGAACCTTTATTTTTCGTCCATCGCTCCTTAGTGTAATTGCACCGCATTCCTGCGTGGACAATACTTCACTTCCGATTTCCCTCAGGCGTTCCAGCGTCTCCGCATGTGGATGTCCGTAGCGATTTTCTATCCCCGCTGAGATTAATGTTAATCTGGGTTTCACAATCTGAAGGAAGTCTTCACTCCCTGAATTCTTCGACCCATGATGTCCTGCTTTTAAGATTGGACAGCTTTCCAACGTTCCGCTTTCCACCAGCTGTTCCTCTCCTCTTCCTTCCAGATCTCCTGTCAGAAGCATTTGAAATGCCCCATCTTTCAATTCAAGTACAACAGATGCTTCATTTCCTGCTTCCAGACGAGGTACCTCCTCCATCCTGCCACGTGTACACTCATTTTTTCTCGTTGTCAACGGAGCTATGCATTTTAAATATGTTCCGACTTCTTCTCCTGAATAAATTGTCAGCACTCTCGTCCCGTTTTCTTTCGCCATTTCTGCAAGATGGAGCAATTTCTCATCCATATATTCTTCCGGCGGAAGAACAAGCGCATCGATTTCCACTCCCTGTTTCTGATTTTGCAGAAGTTCCTGAATTCCATTGATGTGATCCGCATCACCATGTGTCACAAAGACATACTCCAGTTTTCTGACCCCTTGTGATAATAGAAACGGCTCTATCCGGTAAGTACCGACAGAAGACAGATCACTGCTCCCTCCATCCACCAGCATTTTCTTTCCTTCCCTGTCTCTTATAAAAATACAATCCCCCTGTCCAACATCCAGAACAGTCACCTGAAGGTTTTTTGAATCATTATTGAGTATTCCGCATCCGCAGATCGATCCTGCTATGACAATACAAACAAGAAGTGAAAATCCCGCCTGTTTTCTTCGGTTATCTGTCTTATTTTTCATTGCATGAAACAGGAAGCACAAAAACAACAGCACACCATAGTAAATAAGCACCCACCATAACTCTGGCTGTCCGGTCACGATCCTGCTACCCGGAAGCGCTGATGTCAGCTCACATAATTTATCATAGAAGGACAACAGGCGATCACAGCTTCTGAATCCAATTTTTCCTACGGTTCCCGATAATTCTGAAAACAAAATTCCACCTATACCTGTCAACATCACAAATGGAAACAACGGAATTAAAATAACATTCAAAACGAGTGCATACGGTGGTATCTCAAAATAATAATACAGCATGATTCCCAGAAGCATTCCATTAACAGCTAAACTAATCTTAAATCCTTCCCATGCTTTCAAACGTGTTTTCTGTTCAAAAATTGGATACAATAATAAAATCCCAAGAATTGCACCAAACGAAAGTAAAAATGCTGCGTCTAACAGATACAGCGGTTGATATATGCTTAAGATAGCTGCTGTAACCGCCAGGCTTGTAGGTTGATCCACATCTCTCCCGGTAATTTCTGCCCCCATGCGGATAAAAAACATAAGAAGTGCACGAAGACTGGATACCTGTGGACCTGTCATAACCAAATAAAAAAACAGAATCCCTCCTCCGGCAATTCCGGAAAACAGAAATGAATTTCCCATTTTTCTTAATAACCGGTAAACAGACATTCCGATCAGTGACATGTGTAATCCCGAAATTGCAAGCAGATGTCCTAATCCATTCTTCTGATACAATTTTTTCATCTCCGGATCAAGTCCGCTCTTTTCTCCCAACAAGATTGCAGAAAGCATCGCGCCATGTGTTTTTCCCATCTGGCTTACAATCTTCCAGTTCCAGTAATTTTTCAGCCGGTCCAGCTGATTCCGTATGCTATTCCATCGTGATACAATCCAGTTCTTGTCTTTTTCAGACAAAACTATCTCAACCTGTTCTGCCTTTGTTAAAACCCCAACATGGATTCCCTGTTTTTGATAATAACTTTTTTGGTTAAAATTACCCGGATTCCTTGGCGGATGAAACGACTGTTTTGTCCCCCACACATTCAGCTTCTGTCCTATTTTCATTCTGATTTTTTTACCGGATTTATTATTTTTTATTGTTACAAGGATTTTCTTTTCTTTGATTATTTGATTCTTATTCTTTTGATCTGTACAAGAAACAACCGCATCTTTCAGATAAATTGCAGTTGATTGTGATTTATTTTCAATTTTATAAACCGTGCCCTCGCAAACCACATCTTTCTCATCTGAAATCAATGTTTCTGCAAGGGACGGTTTCTGATCTTTTGTATTCTGCAAAAAACTCACTCTTACAAGCTGTATGGCAAGCAGTATAAGACATACCATACAGAGCGGGCGTTTTCTCATTCTTTGTTATCTGCTGCTATCCAGTCCTGCTCTTCATTCAATGGCTGTGACAAGTCCACCTTTTCCATGTATTTTGCATTCGATTCACCATTGATCGTAATCTGTACCTGCCTTACTCCTGCTCCCTCTACAAGAGAATCCACAATAGAATAAATCGTGATCTCAGGCAGTACATCATACGCACTGATCAGAAATGTGCTGTCAAAATTCACATAACAGATTCCATCCTTTGTCGTTACACTCAACAGATTAGCCGCCGGATTGATCGTTGGATATGCCCCCTCCTCAGATGGACCTTGCATCAGCTTTTCTACAATCAGTTTTTCTTTCAAGACATTACTGCTGTAATGAACATCAACCTCTTGCTTGACTAGTTTGGATCCATTCTGATCTGCAAAATACAATGTCAGTGTATCCGTTTGATAAGAACTTAACGAGGATCCTGTTGCATCAACAATGTCATCCTCATTCATTAAGCCAACATCATTTCCCTCATTATCTTTGAGCGGTTCCCCTTCCACACGGACAGATACTGCATCAATTCCATCAATCTGAAGCAGTGACTGCACAATTGCTGCCCGCATCAGTTTCTCATCTAAGGATTTCACTTCATAATATTCTTCACTGAAATCAATCTCAAGGATACTGCCCTTCAAAGCACAGCTGAGTAATTTCACCTGTTCCGGAATTGCCTGTGTATATTCAATTTCATTCGTTGGTTTCTTCATCTCATCGATTACAGATTCCGCCTTTTTTATCGCAGAATTGCCGCTGATCTTAGCTGCAACCTTTACAAGTCCTGTCTTGTCTGTATTCATACAGTAAATGTAAGATTCGCCTTCCTTTACTCTATAACGATCCCCACACGCAGTTACTGCGAGAGAAAGAATCAGAATAAGCAACACTGCGATTCCTTTTCTTTTTTTCATAACTTTTCTCCTAAGAAGCTGTATAGATCAGTGGAATTCTCACAGTAAATGTTGTTCCTTCGCCTTCTTCACTATATACTTTAATCGCACCTCTATGTGCAATCACAGCATTTCGCGCAATTGCAAGTCCAAGTCCTGTTCCTCCGATCTCTCTGGAATGAGATTTATCCACACGGAAGAAACGTTCAAAAACATGCGCCTGATCCTCTTTCGGAATTCCAATTCCTGAATCTTCTACTTTTACATAGAAAAATTTGTGGTCTGCATTCAATGATACATGAACCCATCCATTATCATGATTATACTTTACTGCATTTTCTACCAGATTGGAAATCGCAAGTGACAGCTTTGTCTCATCAATCTCCGCCGTAACCGGACGAAAACTCTCCATTACGATCTCCACATTCTTTTTCTCTGCAATTGGTTTTAATCTCTTCAAAATCTGTTCCAGAAGTTCATTGATATTAATGGATTCAATATTCAGCGTCTGCCCCTTCTTGTCCATCTTCACAAGTGATAAAAGATCTGTAATGATCTTATTCTCACGGTCAATCTCTTTTGCAATATCACCCATGAATTCCTGATACATCTCAACCGGAAGGTTCTCCTGCTCCAGAAGTGAATCGGCCAGTACTTTCATCGATGTCATCGGGGTCTTCAGTTCGTGAGATACATTGGATACAAATTCCTCCCTGGAATCATCCAAAAGCTTCAGCCTTCCCATCATCTTATTAATTGCTTCACTGATACTTTTCGTTTCTGTAAATGTATCCACATGCAAAACATCGTCGCTATACCCTGCACTTACATTCTCGATCGTAGCTGCAATCTGATGCAGCGGACGTACTACACGATCTGCTGCAAACACTGCAACAATCGTCAGAAAAATCATCACAAGACCAATAATCACGCTCCCCTGTGTATATAATACATCCAGAGAATCCTCAATACTATCAGTTGAAACACTTGCCAGCATTACACCGCGAATCTGATCATCTCCGGGTATTGCAATCGGTGCAGTCACCTCGATATAATGATTCTTCTTATCATAATTATTCGTGCTCGTCCCCTTCATACAGCGCACTACACTTTCAGATACATCCAGCTTTCCCTCATCCAGACTGTAAGTATCCTTGACTACCCTCAGCTGATCATCAATTACCATAACTCTTCCGTTATAAATGTTAGTCAGCTGATTCAGGCTGTCATTGACCACCTCTTGTGAAGTGTCCTCAAAATAGTGGCTCGCACTGATCTGATTCGTTAAAATTGTACATTGATTCTGAATTTCTGCTGTTCGAAGTGACACAGCACGTGACTCATAGACTTTTACGATTCCAAATAGTGCTACTACGCTGGGCACAAGCCCGGCAAGAAGCACCATAATAAAAATTCGGAATCTAAGATTGTTAAAGATCTTTTTCTTAAATGAAAATGTATTCTTACCCCTGGAAATAATAACCCACTCCCCACTTCGTATGTACGTATTTTGGTTCACTTGGATTCTGTTCTATCTTCTCTCGTAAACGACGGATATGTACATCTACAGTTCTTGCATCACCCGGATAATCATATCCCCAGATCAGATTCAGCAGATTCTCTCTACTGTAAACCTTATTCGGATTCATTGCCAGAAGCTCAAGCACATCAAATTCCTTCGCTGTAAGATTGATCTCACGTTCTCCGATGAAAACACGGCGTCCTTCACAATCAATCTTCATATTACCTTTCACAAGCACCGGACTTCCGGCCGGCTCTTCCTTGCGTTTCGCTGTCCTGCGCATGATTGCCTTGATTCTTGCCTTCACTTCAAGAATATTGAACGGCTTTGTGATATAATCATCCGCACCATATTCCAGACCAAGGATCTTATCCATATCCTCGCTCTTGGCAGTCAACATAACAATCGGCATATCTGAAAATTCACGAATCTGCTGACATACCTGGAAACCATCCAGTTTCGGAAGCATGACATCAAGAAGTACAAGATCATACTCACATCTTCTCGCATATTCTAATGCTTCTTCTCCATCATAAGCGCAATCCACTTCCATTCCTTCCTGTTCCAGACTGAACCGGATCCCCTTTACGATTAATTTTTCATCATCAACAACTAATATCTTCTTGCTCATACTCCTCTTTCTGGCCGTTCTTCTGCCTGCCCGCTCCTATACCATAATATCGTCTTTTATCTTATTAAACACGCCATCCTTGATTCCCTCGATCTTCTTGAGATCCTCTATACTCTGAAAGTTTCCATGCTCCTGCCTGTACTTCAGAATACTCTCTGCCTTTGATGCTCCGATTCCACTCAAGGTCATCAATTCTTCTTTTGCGGCTGTATTTATATTAATTTTATCACTGACTGATCCACCTGCATTTCCATTCGGATCTGCCCACTGACCGGAAACAGATTGTGCTGACTCCTCTGCTTCTTCCTGCGTTGGCACATAGATCCGCTCTCCATCACTCAAAGCTTCTGCCTGATTGATCCAATCTGCGGCAGCATCTTCTGTCATTCCACCGGCCGCTTCCAATGCTTCGTAAATCCGTGCATCTGTCCTCAGTTCGTACACCCCCGGAGCATTCACAGCTCCACATACATGAACATATAACGTCTCCGGCAGTCCTTCTTCTGCATCTGTGCCACCCTGAGATCCTTTTTCTGACTCTGTTTTGGAATTTGAGGAATTCTTCTCTACATCAGATTCTCCCTCCAGTGTGAACTCTTCAAGTTCTTCCGCTGCGTCATGATTCTCTGCACAGCCACACAATCCCATGGTCAAAAAAGCCAAAGTTAAAGTCAATACAATTCCTTTTAGCATCTGCCCTTTACGGCATCTGCATATTTTCTTCCATCCGTTCTTCATCCTATTGCCTCACTGTTCTCAGACAGTCAGACTTCCCCTTAAAACCGGACATAAATATTGTAACGAATTTTTCTCAAAAATACAATAGACAATTTAACGCTTTGTTACAGACTTGTTACAATACCCGCAAAACTTTCTATTTCCATTGGAAAAGAACAATTCCACCGACTGCGATCAACAATCCAATCAGTTTTCTCCATGAAAATGGTTCTTTTTCCATCCCGAACATTCCGGATAGTGAGATCAGATAAGCAACCGCCAGCTGGGAAACAACAATGAAAAGTGCTGATCTTGCAGGTCCTAGGGCATCCACACTTTTAATGACAGTCCATGTGATCCCTGCTCCGATCACACCTCCCAGCAACATATAGCGCGGCTGGACTTCCATAAGTGCTGCAACAGAGTCTCTTCCAGTTGCCAGCCAGACAAGCAGGCACAAAAAAAATGCTGAAAGTTGCACCCACCCATTGCTTACCCAAATTCCTGTCGTCTTTGTCACCTGCGCGTTGAACACTCCCTGTACACTCATCAGCGCACCTGATAGCAGTGCAATCAAAAAACCGGCCATAAGCTCATACCTCCCTATAGAAATAGTATAAGCAAATGCCGGCTTTTTTATGTATAAGATTTCTTATGCAAGTGCACGTTTCAGTTTTTCGATCATCTCATCAATATGCTTTTCTTCTACGATCAGCGGTGGAACAAAACGAATCACATTTCCCTGCGCCTGAATGATCAGAAGTCCTTCCTCAATTGTCTTCTTATTCACTTCGGCCAACGGTTTTGTGATCTCGATTCCCTGCATCAGACCTTTTCCTTTTCTTCTGACTACACAGTCCAGTTCATCCACAAGCTCATCCAGTTTTTTTGTCAGATATGGAGCAACCTGATTTACATGTCCTACAATATCTTCACGTTCAAAAATCTCGATCACTGTCTTAACAGCTGTACATGCCAGTGGATTTCCTCCATAAGTTGCGCCGTGATCTCCCGGCTGAAGAGAATATTTTGCCACTTCTTCCGTCATTGCAAATGCACCGACCGGAATTCCGTTTCCGATTGCTTTCGCCATAGTCAGAATATCCGGTTTTACACCAAATCCCTGCCATGCAAACATATTTCCGGTTCTTCCCATTCCACACTGCACTTCATCACAGATCATCAGGATTCCATTTTCATCACAGATCTTACGGATTCCTTCCATAAATTCCTGTGTCGCAAGATTGATTCCGCCTTCCCCCTGCAGCGGTTCCAAAATAATTGCACAAGTCTTATCATTTACCAGTGCTTTCACACTGTCAAGATCATTAAACTCTGCAAATCTTACACCTGGAACAACCGGCTCAAACGGTTCACGATAAGAATCATGTCCTGTCACAGAAACTGCTCCGAAGCTTCTTCCATGGAAAGAATTCTGCATCGCGATAAATTCATATCTTCCTGTCTTCTTCGTATAAGCATATCTTCTGGCTGCTTTCAAGGCACCTTCATTTGCCTCTCCGCCACTGTTTGTAAAGAAAACTCTGTCCATTCCGGAAATGCGGTTTAATTCTTTTGCTGCCTCTCCACAGCTCTCGTGGAAATAAAGATTTGATGTATGGTATAACTTGTCAATCTGGTCTTTTAATGCCTGATTCAGTTCTTTATTATCATATCCAAGTCCAGACACAGCAAATCCTGCTGCAAAGTCAAGATATTCTTTTCCTTCTGTATCATACAGATACATTCCTTCTCCGTGATCCAGTGCAATCGGAAATCGATTGTATACATGGATCAGGTTCTCTTCCGCCGCCTGTATTTTACTGTTCACCATCATAATACCTGCTTTCTTTCTGACTTAAAATTGCTGTACCGATTCCTTTGTTTGTAAAGATTTCAAGCAACAGACAATGTGGGATTCTTCCATCCAGAATATGAACACGGGATACACCACTTTCAATCGCATCAATACAATTCTGAAGCTTTGGAAGCATTCCACCTCCAATATATCCGTCAGCAATCAATTCCTTGGCTTCTTTGACCTCCAGTTCAGAAATCAATGTAGAAGGATCTTTGGGATCTTTATAAACACCTTCAATATCTGTCAGGAATGCAAGCTTCTCAACTTTCATTGCACGGGCGATTGCGCAAGCTGCATCATCAGCATTGATATTATACGTATTGTATTCCTCATCCATACCAACCGGGCAAATGATCGGAAGGAAATCTTTTTCCAGAAGGTCATACAAAATCTCTGCATTTACTTTCTTGACATCTCCTACGAATCCGATATCCTGTCCGTCTGAAAACTTCTTCTCAACCTGGAGAAGATTTCCATCCTTTCCACTGATTCCGATCGCACGCACGCCAAGACTCTCTACAAGCTGTACAAGACTCTTATTCACACGTCCCAGAACCATCTCAGCAATCTCCATTGTCTCTGCATCTGTCACTCGAAGTCCGTTAATAAACTCTGCTTCTTTTCCAACTTTTCCAACCCACTTGCTGATTTCCTTACCACCGCCATGCACGATGATCGGTTTGAATCCACACAGTTTCAGAAGTGTAACATCCTCGATTACTCTGCGTTTCAGACTTTCATCCACCATGGCACTTCCGCCATATTTTACTACGATGATTTTACGGTTAAAGCGCTGGATATAAGGCAGTGCCTCAATCAGTACCTGCGCTTTATCCAGATATTTCTGCATATTGCTTGTCATTTTTTCTGTCTCCCTTTTTTATCTTTTCAGCGTCTTTAAAGAAATAATAATTTCTCTATAAATCAACTTCTGTAATCCGCATTGATATCAATGTATCCATGTGTCAGGTCACAGCCCCACGCAGTAGCTTCTGCATCTCCGGCTTTTAAGTCAGCAATGGCTGTCACTTTTTCCTGTGAAAGGATCTCTGTTGCTTTTTCTTCGCTATAATCTGTTGCTGTTCCATTAGCAATGATCTGAAGCTTTCCTGCACAGCTCTCGAAGAAAAGATCTACCTGCTCCGGATCAAACTGCGCTCCGGAATATCCCATTGCACAGAGGATTCTTCCCCAGTTTGCATCGTGTCCTGCGATTGCAGCCTTTGTAAGATTCGAGCATACAACAGATTTTGCAAGAACTTTTGCCTGCTCTTTTGTCTGTGCTCCGACAACCTTTACTTCAAAAAGTGCTGTTGCACCTTCTCCGTCTCCCGCCATTGCCTTCGCAAGTGTCTCATTTACATAATGAAGAGCCTCTTTGAATGCATCGAATTCCGGTGTGCCTTCTTTGATCTTCTCATTTCCGGCCATTCCATTCGCGAGAAGAAGTGCTGTATCATTTGTTGAAGTATCTCCGTCAACAGAGATCATGTTATAAGTATCCTCAACATCACTGCTCATTGCCGCCTGAAGTGCTTTTTTGGAAATTTTTGCATCCGTTGTAATAAATGCAAGCATTGTACACATATTCGGATGAATCATTCCGGAACCTTTCGCCATTCCTCCGATCGTTACTTCTGTATCTCCTGCCATAAATGTAACCGCAACTTCTTTTTTCTTCGTATCAGTTGTCATGATTGCTTTTGCAGCTTCTGTTCCACTTGCCAGATCAGCTTTCTTTCCCTTGGCAAGTTCTGTAATTCCGGCTTTGATCTTATCGATTGGGATCTGCATTCCGATGACTCCTGTAGAACCTACAAGAACACCTTTCTCATCGATTCCAAGAACTTTTCCTGCCTCTTTTGCTGTCTCTTCACAGTATTTCATACCTTCCTCTCCGGTACACGCATTTGCAATTCCGGAGTTTACAATAACTGCCTGTGATTTCTGTTTGCTCTCTACAATCTGTCTGTCCCACTTCACCGGAGCTGCCTTTACTACATTCGTTGTAAATGTTCCGGCAACTTTACACGGTTTCTCACTGTAAATGATCGCCATATCTGTACGTCCCTGGTATTTGATTCCTGCTGCTGTTGCTGCTGCTTCAAATCCTTTTGCTGCGGTAACTCCGCCTTCGATTATCTTCATATAACTTGCTTCCTTTCTGCTTATTGTTCATTGAATGCTGTAATATTTTCTTCATTTAAAATAAAATCATAATAATTCACATCAAGTCGTTCCGTCCATCCGATTGTATTCCAAAATGCATTTCCTACATTATTCTGTGCAAATGCGATCAGGCAGACTTTATTAATTTTCTCTTCCTGAAGAGCTTTCATGCTATGCACGACCATGTCTTTTCCGATTCCATGTCTTCGGTATGCCTCATCCACACATACATGATAGAGACTTCCCTGTCTTCCATCATGACCACAGAGAATACTTCCGACGATTTTTCCTTCTTTCACTGCGACAAAACTCGTTGTCGGATTCCGTCGCAGAAAACGTTCGACACCTTCTTTCGAATCATCGATACTGCGGATTCCGAATCCCCGGATCTTCTTCCACAATTTATATACTTCATCATAATCCTCTATTGTCATTACACGTATCATACATACCACCTTTATCAATATATCCTATGGGAACATCGGAACGAGTTCAAGTCCTTCACTCTCCGGAAGACCAAACAGCAGATTCATATTCTGAACCGCCTGTCCTGCGGCACCTTTTACAAGGTTATCAATAGCTCCCATCATAATGATCCGTCCTGTTCTCTCATCGATCTTAAATCCAATGTCTACATAGTTGCTTCCTTCTACCCATTTGGTCTCCGGACACTGATCTTTCTCCAGAACACGAACAAATTTCTCATCTGCATAATATTTATCATAAATTGCTTTTACTTCTTCATATGTAACTTTTTTCGTAAGCTTTGCATACTCTGTCGCAAGAATTCCACGATTCATTGGAACTAAATGCGGTGTAAAGTTTAATACAACTTTCTCTCCTGCTGCATATCCGAGCTGTTCTTCAATCTCCGGTGTATGGCGATGTGTAGCTACTCCATATGCTTTGATATTTTCATTCACTTCACAGTAAAGATTCGGAAGCTTTGCTCCTCTTCCTGCTCCTGAAGTTCCAGACTTCGCATCGATGATCAGAGTGCTCATATCGATCAGTCCTTCCTTCGCAAGCGGATATGCTGTCAGGATAGAACATGTTGTATAACATCCCGGATTGGCCACGATACGTGCATCCTTCACTTTGTCTCGGTTAATCTCGCACAATCCATAGACTGCTTCATCAATATACTGCGGTGCTTTGTGTTCGATTTTATACCACTCTTCGTAAACCTTCACATCTTTCAGACGGAAATCTGCACTGAGATCAATGATCTTTGTCTTTGAAAGGATTTCTTCATTAATCAGAGATGCACACAGTCCCTGCGGAGTTGCTGTGAAAATCACATCTACCTGCTCTGCAAGTTCATCCATGTTATCATCCATGCATTTTGCATCTACAATCTGAAACATGTTTCTATATACATCTGCATATTTCTGATCTACATAACTTCTGGATCCGTACCAGACAATCTCTGCATCTTTATGTCCCATCAATATTCTTACGAGCTCGCCGCCTGCATAACCGGTTGCTCCAATAATTCCGACCTTAATCATCGTTCTCAAGTCCTTTCTTTTACCATTTCCATGGGAGCCAATAGAAGTTCCCTGGGAATTGCATATTTACTGTACTGTGGTAACGTGTTACCGCAATCATTTCTCCTTATAATATACCACTTTAATCGGGATGTAAAGTATTTCCTGAAATTGAATGTATAAAAATACACTTCCCGTGCTTTACTTGCATAATAATACATCTTCCATGTATGATATGCAAGCGTTTTTTCAAAAAAGTTTGTATATAGTATTTTCCTACTATATAAAGATATATAAAGAAGGCGATGATTGGCCTAAATATTTTTTTGATTTTCTTCTTATTTCATTCTTTTCATCATATCTTGTATATTTTTTCTTATAGCCTATTGTTTTATGCATTCTTTTTGTTTATTATGTGTGTCTTTATGCATTTTATTCATTTTTTTAAAATAATACTTGCATAATTATAAAATGTGGTGTATAGTATGTTTTAGCTTGTTAAAGCAGAAATCTTTAGAACTCAAGAAACTGAGAAACAGAAATTGATAAAATACATTTAGGAGGCAATAAAATGAGTAAAGAAAAAGTTGTATTAGCATATTCAGGTGGTCTTGATACTACAGCAATTATCCCGTGGCTGAAAGAAACATTTAACTATGACGTTATCTGCTGCTGCATCGATTGTGGACAGGGAGAAGAACTTGACGGACTGGATGAAAGAGCAAAACTTTCCGGAGCTTCTAAATTATATATTGAAAATATCATTGATGAATTCTGTGATGACTTCATCGTTCCTTGCGTAAAGGCCGGAGCTGTTTATGAGAACAAATACCTTCTCGGAACTTCCATGGCTCGTCCGGCAATCGCTAAGAAACTGGTTGAGATTGCACGTAAAGAAGGCGCTGTTGCTATCTGCCATGGTGCAACAGGAAAAGGAAATGACCAGATCCGTTTCGAGCTTGGTATCAAAGCTCTTGCTCCGGACATCAAGATCATCGCTCCATGGCGTATGACAGATGTATGGACAATGCAGTCCCGTGAAGACGAGATTGATTACTGTAAAGCTCATGGAATTGATCTTCCATTTGACGCAAAGCACAGCTACAGCCGTGACCGTAACCTGTGGCACATCAGCCATGAAGGACTTGAACTTGAGAATCCGGCAAATGAGCCAAACTACGATGATCTTCTCGTACTGAGCACAACACCAGAGAAAGCGCCAGACAAAGATGAATACGTTACAATGACATTTGAAGCAGGTGTTCCAAAGAGCGTAAACGGAAAAGAGATGAAAGTTTCTGAAATCATCACAGAACTGAACCGTCTCGGTGGAAAACATGGAATCGGAATCGTTGATATCGTTGAGAACCGTGTTGTTGGAATGAAATCACGTGGTGTTTACGAGACTCCTGGTGGAACAATCCTTATGGAAGCACATGACCAGCTTGAAGAGCTCGTTCTCGACCGTGCTACATATGAAGTTAAGAAAGATCTTGGAAATAAATTTGCTCAGATCGTATACGAAGGAAAATGGTATACACCACTTCGTGAAGCAATCCAGGCATTTGTTGATGTTACACAGCAGTATGTAACAGGAGAAGTTAAGTTCCGTCTCTATAAAGGAAATATCATCCGTGCCGGAGAGACATCTCCATACTCACTGTACAGCGAATCCCTTGCAAGTTTCACAACAGGAGATCTGTATGATCATCATGACGCTGACGGATTCATCAACCTGTTCGGACTTCCTCTGAAAGTTCGTGCTATGAAAATGCAGGAAGTAGAATCACAGAAGAAGTAAGAGGAATTTGTTGAACTTGGATTCATACAATTAAATCGAATACTTTCATTAGAATGATACGCAAGGACAGCCCTACTATTACCATGGGCACCGGCCCGCTCTACCTCATCCCTTTGAAAGTATGTAACATAAGAGCCAG
>ERZ791821.711-NODE-711-length-25106-cov-4.200032_pt1 | contig 25106 bp, 13 predicted proteins | sample MGYA00510300_ERZ791821 | MGnify/ENA primary metagenome ERZ791821 (study PRJEB30046, sample SAMN00792034) | human gut metagenome | study: EMG produced TPA metagenomics assembly of the A metagenome-wide association study of gut microbiota in type 2... | reverse complement strand
TGGATATTAAGAGAAAGAAAAACGAATCCAGCTGATTGGTGGTCTGATTGGAATCTGTGTGGCTGTAGTATCTCTGTTTTATTTCTTCCATGCAGAAAAAGCGGAAGCAGAGAAAAGAATGGTGGAGATTGTAAACTATGTGAAAGTGCAGTGTTCCACCTACACCCATTATAATGAATCTTCGGAATCCAAAAGCCTTCTCCGCGCCATTGAAAGTGCCAGACAGATGAGTACGAATATCGATACGGAAATAGAAAACGGCGGTCAGCTAAGTCAGGAGTTCCTGAAAGAAAATCTGCAGACTCTCTGGGTGGATGGTGTCATTGTACTGGATGCCGAGGGAAAGACGGATTGCGAATACAGTACGGATGAGTCTCTGACAGGTGAGATTACGGCGTATCTGCAAAAAGACATTATCATGGATTTTGCCGGATATGAAGAAAGAACTTATTCAGAACGGTTTAACAGGAAAGACGGATCACATATTGACATTGCAGCCTGTGCCAGAAAAGATGCACCAGGTATCGTTGCGACCTATTATTACACATCTCCTGAATTTGCCAGAAACTATACGTTGACGATACAGGGACTTTTAAATGGTTATAGTATCCAGACAGATGGAACGATTATTGTTGCAGATGAGGGAATCGTTGTTGCCAGCAATGATGAGAAACTTCTGTGGCAGAACACCGCCGGCAATGAGGTGGTTCAGGCAATGAAAAAGCATACAGACAGTCAGCACATTTTCCATTTGAAGAATAAAGGGACCGGATGTTACGGAATCATGCTGAAGCAGCGGGATTATTATATTTATGCGTATCTTCCGGATACGGAAGTATTTCATAACCTTCCATTAAGTGTGATAAGCGTTATTTTTCTTTATTTACTGATATTCGGTATGTTCTTATTCTGGGGATACAGAACTAATCAGGCACATCAGAAACAGGAGCTGGAAAAAGAGAAAAAATACAAAGCAGAACTCCTGATAGCAGCAAAAAAGGCAGAGGCGGCCAACGAGGCAAAAACGGAGTTCCTCCAGCGTATGAGCCACGATATCCGGACACCGATCAATGGGATCTGCGGTATGCTCGATATGGCTGATCATTATGCAGACGATATGAAGAAGCAGACGGAATACAGGGCAAAGATCAAAGGAGCATCCCATCTGTTGCTGGAACTGGTAAATGAAATCCTGGATATGAGTAAGCTGGAGTCGGATGAAGTGGTTCTGGAAGAAAGTCCATTCAATCTGAGCAGCATTTCCAGGGAAGTACTTGTTGTGATCGGGCAGATTGCCACAGAACAGAATATCCGGATCGTGTGGGAGAAAAAAGAAATCACACACCGGCATCTTATCGGAAGCCCGGGATATGTGAAACGGGTGATGATGAATATCCTGTCGAATGCAGTGAAATATAACAGAGCAAACGGACAGATCTATATCAGCTGCAGGGAAATCCCATCCGAACAGCCGGGAATGACGACAATGGAATTTGTCTGCCGGGATACTGGAATCGGAATGACTGAGGAGTTCCAGAAATATATTTTTGAACCATTTGCACAGGAACATACAGGAAGCCGTACAAAATTTGCCGGAACAGGACTGGGAATGCCGATTTCAAAGAAGCTGATCGAGAAAATGGGTGGAACGATTACCTTTGAAAGCAAAGAAGGCGTAGGGACGACATTTGTGATCCGGGTTCCGTTCCGGATCGATACAGACAGAAGCGACAGAGTTGAAACCGGAGAAAAACAGGAAGCGTCTATCCGAGGAATGCATATTCTTTTGGCAGAAGACAATGAGCTGAATATGGAAATCGCAGAATTTATGCTTCAGAATGAAGGTGCTGTCGTGACGAAAGCATGGAATGGTCAGGAAGCTGTTGAGCTGTTTGAAAAAAGCAGATCTGGTGAGTTTGATGTGATTCTTATGGATATCATGATGCCGGTCATGAATGGGTATGAAGCCACAAAGATGATCAGGTCTCTGGACAGAGAGGATGCAAAAGAGGTATTGATCATTGCAATGACAGCAAATGCGTTCACGGAGGACAGAATAAGAGCAAAAGAAGCAGGGATGGATGAACATATTGCTAAGCCTGTTGACACGGAATTACTGGTAAAAATAATTCATAAATTGGTGTAATATCATTGATATGGCAGTGTCAAATAAACAGTGAAATATAGGATAAAGGGAACTCAGAAGGGGGACTTCTAATGAAAATGAAAAAAAGGAGCAGGGTCTTGTCAGCACTTTTAGTGATGGCATCAGTCATATTGTTATTGTCAGGCTGCGTAGGGAACCGTGCGGAAAAAGAAGATGCGGAAACCATTACGGTGTATTTATGGAGCACAAATCTGTATGAAAAATATGCACCGTACATCCAGAAACAGCTTCCGGATATCAACGTTGAATTTGTAGTAGGCAATAATGATCTGGATTTTTATAAGTTTCTCAAAGAAAATGGTGGATTGCCGGATATTATAACCTGCTGCCGGTTTTCACTGCATGATGCAAGCCCGCTGAAAGACAGTCTGATGGATCTGTCCACAACCAATGAGGCAGGTGCTGTCTATGATACATACCTCAACAATTTTATGAACAAAGATGGAAGCGTAAACTGGCTCCCGGTGTGCGCAGATGCCCATGGGTTTGTGGTGAACAAAGACCTTTTCGAAAAATATGATATCCCTCTGCCGACAGATTACGCAAGCTTTGTCTCTGCCTGCCAGGCATTTGATAAAGCAGGAATCCGTGGATTTACCGCAGATTATTCTTATGATTATACCTGTATGGAAACCCTGCAGGGATTGTCTGTATCAGAGTTATCGACTGTGGAAGGTCGTAAATGGCGTACCGCCTACAGTGATCCGGATAATACAAAGAAAGAAGGACTGGACAGCACCGTCTGGCCGGAGGCTTTTGAACGCATGGATCAGTTCATTCATGATACAGGACTTAGCCGGGATGATCTGAATATGAATTATGATGCGGTGATGGATATGTTCAAAAGTGGTAAGCTTGCCATGTACTTTGGCAGCTCTGCAGGTGTAAAAATGTTCCGGGACCAGGGCATTGACACAACATTTCTGCCCTTCTTCCAACAGAACGGCGAAAAGTGGCTGATGACCACACCATATTTCCAGGTGGCACTGAACCGTGACCTGACAAAGGATGAGACGCGCCGGAAGAAAGCAATGGAGGTACTGAACACCATGCTTTCGGAAGATGCACAGAACCGGATCATTTCTGATGGGCAGGATCTGTTAAGCTACAGTCAGGATGTGGATATGCATCTTACAAAATATATGAAAGATGTAAAACCTGTGATTGAAGAAAACCATATGTATATCCGTATTGCGTCAAATGACTTCTTCTCTGTTTCCAAGGATGTGGTTTCGAAGATGATCTCAGGCGAATACGATGCAGGGCAGGCATACCAGTCATTTGATTCGCAGCTTCTTAGTGAGGAATCCACTTCTGAGAAAGTAGTATTGGATTCACAGAAGTCGTATTCCAACCGCTTCCATAGCAATGGGGGCAATGCCGCTTATTCGGTTATGGCAAACACTCTGCGTGGCATCTATGGTACAGATGTGCTGATCGCAACAGGAAACAGCTTTACAGGAAATGTGCTGAAAGCCGGTTACACAGAAAAAATGGCAGGCAGCATGATCATGCCAAACAGTCTTTCCGCTTACAGTTGTAAAATGACCGGGGCGGAACTGAAAGAGACCGTCAGAAACTTTGTAGAAGGCTATGAGGGAGGTCTGACTCCATTTAACCGCGGCTCCCTGCCTGTAGTCAGCGGTATTTCTGTGGAGATAAAGGAAACGGATGATGGTTATACATTAAAGGAAGTCAAAAAGGATGGAAAAACAGTTCAGGATAAAGATACTTTTACAGTGACCTGCCTGGCGACACCGCAGCACATGGAAGCTTATCCGGCAGATGAACATGTGGGATTTGACGCAGGGGATACCTTCGTAAAAGATACCTGGATAGATCATGTGTCAGATGGTAATGCCGTTCTTGCAAAACCGGAAGACTATATGACTTTGAGGTGAGAAGAATGGGTGCTAAGAATCATAATACAAAAAGAGAAAGACCGGTCAGGGGAAAATGGTTAAGGGTAACTGTCTTTACGGCTGTCCTTATAGGAGTCGTTTTCGCTGTGTTTCAATATTATAAATTTGTGTCGAAAACGGTTTATGAGGAAAGTGTTTCTCATCTGACGGAAGTATTTCATCAGTCTGATAATATGTTGAGGGAAGTGACAAATCAGAATCTGACTTACCTCCATATGTGGGCTGAGAATCTGCAGAATCTTTCTGATGAAAGAGAAATCCGTGATTATATAGAGAAAGCACAGGAAGATGCAGGCTTCTTAGATTTCTATTTTCTGTCAGCTGATGGAAAGTATAAGATGGCCACAGGGGAAACCGGGTATCTTGGATTACAGGAAAAAATTGAAGAGGAGATCCGGCAGGGAAATGATATTGTAACAAATGCATCAGTTCCGGGAAAATCCCAGCTGCTTGTATTTGCTACTCCCAGAGCTCATGGAAACTATCAGGGATTTGAATATGATGCGATCGCAATTGCTTATGAAAATGCTGATATCGTAAATGTGCTGGATATTTCTGCTTTTAATGGAAATGCCCAGAGTTATGTCGTTCATTCGGATGGCCGTGTTGTGATCGATCATTCTTCGGAGTCATGGGGGAAGGTGTATAATTTCTTTGGAGTGTTAAGAGAGCATTCCAAGATGTCTGAAAAAGAGATCCTTGCACTTTCAGAGGAGTTTAAAGAGGGACATAACGATGCGGTGATGGTAAATCTGGATGGAAAGAACTACTATCTGGTCTATGAAAAATCAGATATTCAGGACTGGATCTTTCTGGGACTTGTAAATGCGGATATCGTAAATGCCAGTATGGACCGTCTGCAGTTTAGTACGATACTCCTTGTGGGTGCGGTTGTGCTCTGTATTGCCGCATTTCTTATCAGTCTTATTATTCAAAAAAACAGGAGAAGCCTTAGGAAAAAGGATGTGGAGATCCTGTACAGGGATGAGCTGTTTCAAAAGCTGTCAATGAATGTGGATGATGTGTTCCTGATGCTGGATGCAAAAACATATAAGGCAGATTACATCAGCCCGAATGTGGAAAAATTACTCGGATTTACGGTAGAACAGATTCAGAAGGATATTCGTATTCTGGCAAAACTGCATCCATGGGATTCAGAAGATTCGAAGAAGAATTATCTGGAAGGGATCCGGACTTCGGAACAGCAGGAATGGGATTTTGAATATGTTCATCAGAAAACAGGAGAACAACGATGGTTTCACATTGTGGCTATGGGCAGTGAGGTGAACCGGAAAAAGAAATACATTCTGGTTATGTCGGATCGTACCTCTGACAGGAAAATGAATCAGGCACTTTCAGAGGCAGTACATGCAGCGGAGACAGCAAACCGGGCAAAGAGTACGTTCCTTTCCAACATGTCTCACGATATCCGGACACCGATGAATGCGATCATCGGTTTTACCACCCTGGCTGTAAGTAATATTGATGACAAGAAAAAGGTCCAGGATTATCTGGGCAAGATTCTTTCGGCCAGCAACCATCTGCTCTCACTGATCAATGATATACTGGATATGAGCCGTATTGAGAGTGGAAAGATCCAGCTGGAAGAAACAGAAGTCAGTCTGTCGGAAGTGCTTCATGATCTGAAGACCATTGTCAGCGGGCAGATTCATGCAAAGCAGCTCGAACTTTATATGGATGTCATGGATGTGACGCATGAGAACGTCTATTGTGACAAGACGCGGCTGAATCAGGTGCTTTTGAATCTCTTGTCCAATGCGATCAAGTTTACGCCGGCAGGAGGGACTGTTTCTGTCCGGCTTAGACAGTATCCGGGAACAAAAAGAGGCAGTGAAATGTATGAGATCCGGGTAAAAGATAACGGAATCGGCATGAGTCCCGAATTTGTACAGAAGATTTTTTCTCCGTTTGAGCGGGAACGGACTTCTACTGTCAGCAGGACCCAGGGCACAGGGCTTGGCATGGCCATTACCAAGAATATCGTGGATATGATGGGCGGAACCATTGAAGTTCAGACAGAACAGGGAAAAGGCACCGAATTTATTGTCCGCCTGGCATTGCGGATCCAGCCAGAACATCACCGCACAGAGAAGATTGTAGAGCTGGAAGGTCTGAAAGCATTGGTTGTAGATGATGATTTTAACACCTGCGACAGTGTGACAAAGATGCTCGTGAAGGTTGGAATGCGTTCGGAATGGACACTTTCCGGTAAGGAAGCGGTTCTCCGTGCACGACAGTCTATGGAACTGGGGGATGCGTTCCATGCGTATATCATTGACTGGCGGCTGCCGGATATGAACGGCATTGAAGTCACCCGTCAGATCCGCAGCCTTGGCGATGATACACCGATCATTATCCTGACTGCATATGACTGGTCAGATATCGAAGTAGAAGCCAGAGCCGCAGGGGTAACTGCATTCTGTGCAAAACCTCTGTTCATGTCAGATATCAGAGAGACTCTGCTGATGGCCATCGGCCAGAAGCAGACGGTTACAGATGATACGATTCTTCCGGATGCAGGTTCAGATTTCAAAGGCAGATGTATACTGCTTGTGGAAGATAATGCATTGAACAGTGAAATTGCGGTGGAAATCCTTAATGAATATGGTTTCCTGGTTGATACAGCGGAAAATGGAGAAGTGGCAGTGGAGAAAGTTAAGAATTCCGTACCGGGTAATTATGATCTGGTGCTTATGGATGTGCAGATGCCGGTAATGAACGGATATGAAGCCACTAAGGCGATCCGTGCTCTGGATGATCCGGCGCTGGCAGGGATTACGATCCTTGCCATGACGGCCAATGCTTTTGAAGAAGACAAAAAAGAAGCACTGGAATGCGGCATGGATGGATTCTTATCCAAGCCGATAGTTATGGAGGAATTGCTTGCCGCATTACAGAAGAATCTGAATTAGGTGTTTGTAAGTATGACAATACAAAGAAAAGAACCAATGTATAAAAGTAGAAAAAAATTAACCGTATTATGTGCAGCCATATTTGTGTTTTTGGGAATGTGGATGATATTATCAGTACATTGCCGGGCTGCCGAAACGGATAATGATGAAACACAGACAAATGAACAGAAGATCATCCGTGTCGGTTCATTCGAGGATACCTTCGATTATGTCGATAAAAACGGTGTCAGACGAGGATATGGCTACGAGCTTATGCAGGCTCTGACAGGCTATACCGGATGGAAATTTGAGTATGTGAAATGTGACTGGTCCAACTGTTTTGATAAACTTGAAAACGGTGAGATTGATATCATGGGTGATATCTCTTATACCGATGAACGTGCACAAAAGATGCTTTTTTCAGATGAACCGATGGGCGAGGAAAAATACATTCTTTATGCGGATCTGTCCAATAGGGATAGCGGGACATCTGATTTCAAGTCTTTGGATGGAAAACGTGTAGGTGTGCTCTTAGGTACAGAGCCTGAGAGTATGCTGACGGAGTGGGAGAATAAGAAGGGTATATACACAGAGCATGTAAATGTATATAATAATGATGATGTCGAAAAGAAATTAGCGAATCATGAGATCGATGCTTTTGTATCTCTGGAGGAATCCATCTGGTCTGAACAGGGAATATCATCGGTTGCCACTATTGGCAAATCAGGTATATATTTTGCAATAAATAAAGACCGCAGCGATATCAAGACAGAGCTGGACCGGGCAATGCGTCAGTTGGATCAGGACAGTCCGTTTTTTAAGGCAGATCTGTATAAGGAGTATTTTACCCTTGATTATAATCAGATCCTTACAGGAGAAGAAAAGTCCTGGCTGAAAGAACATGGCGCAATCCGGATGGGATTTTTGAGTACTGATCCGGCAGTTTTTTCCATGGATGAAGAGACTGAACAACTTACCGGTACGTTGGCAGAATATGTATCCTATGCCAAAGAATGCCTGGGAAATCAGACGCTGGAATTTGTTTTGCGGGAATATGATAACTATGACGAGCTGATTCAGGCACTGCAGGACCGGGAGATTGACGTGATCTTTTATGCCGGCAGAAATCCGTATCTCGCAGAAGAGAAAGGATATGCACTAACGAATACAGCCTGGACCTACAGCCTGATGGCGGTAACGGATGAGAAAAATTTTGACGAAAATGAAGTGTATACAGTAGCTGTGCCTAAGGAAAAAGAAGCTTTAAAACAGCATATTGCTTTCAGTTATCCGCAATGGAAGCTTGTAGATTGTGATTCGCTGGATGATGCGGCAGATATGGTCACGAACGGAAAAGCAGACTGTTTCCTCATGGGAGCAAGCCAGGCATTGATATATGATAACAGTCAAAATTTCAAAAGCATTCCACTTACCAAAACAATGGAGGCATGCTTTGCAGTAAGAACCGGAGAGGGAAGTCTTTTATCAATACTGAATAAAACATTGAAGGCCATGCCGTCGGATATGCTTACAAGTGCACTTGCTATCTACGACAGTACTGCAGATAAGGTGACATTTTCTGACTTTGTAAAAGACAATATGCTTGCCTTTTTTATCTCGGCAGGTGTTTTGGTACTCACCATCATTGGTATTATCCTTATACTTTTACAGAAAGCAAGGAAAGCAGAATCCGTCGCAAAGCTTGCAGCAAATGATACACAAAAACTCAATGACAAACTGGAAATCGCTTTGCAAAAAGCAGAGACGGCCAGTCTGGCAAAGACCCGTTTCCTTAACAATATGTCACATGACATCCGTACTCCTATGAATGCAATTCTTGGCTATGCACAGCTTATGGAGGATGAACTGAAAGGAAAGGATCTGCCCGAAACTTCAGAACATTTAAAAAAACTTCAGCAGTCAGGGGACCTTCTTCTGTCGATCATAAATAATGTACTTGATATGGCCCGGATTGAGAGCGGAAAGATGGAGATTGATGAGAACTATGCCCGAATCGAAGATATCCGACAGACGTTGTTTGAAATGTTTGAGGATGAAGCAAAGAAAAAGAAGCTTGCATTTCGTTACACAGTAAATCTAGAGCATGAACATATACTGACAGATATTACCAAGGTGAATGAAATATTTGTCAATATCTTAAGCAATGCCATAAAATATACTCCATCCGGTGGTTCTGTTATGCTAAACATAGACGAATTAGCATGTGATGAGCCCGGGTACATGATCGTAAGGACCAGCGTGAGCGATACCGGAATCGGTATGAGCCGGGAGTATCGGACAAAGATTTTCGACGCATTCACACGTGAGCGGAACACCACAAAGAGCAAAATCACAGGAAGCGGCCTTGGAATGTCAATCGTAAAAAAATATGTTGATCTGCTCGGTGGAACAATAGATGTAGAGAGTGAACTCGGAAAGGGCAGTACCTTTACTATAACACTAAAACACAGGATAGCGGATAAAAGCTATTATGCAAAAACCCCTGCTGAAAATCCAGAAACCTGTAATGAAATACTTGAAGGAAAGAATATCCTTTTGGCAGAGGACAATGATTTGAATGCGGAGATCGCAGAAGTGATCCTTGAGCGTGCCGGACTTAAAATAGAACGTGTTGAGGATGGCATTCAGTGTGTAAACAGAATAATGAAAATGCCGGCAGGTACATATGATATGATCCTCATGGATATCCAGATGCCGCAAATGGACGGTTATAAAGCAACACGGGTAATCAGGCACCTGCCGGATAAGGATAAGGCATGCATACCGATCATTGCAATGACGGCAAATGCATTTGAAGAAGATAAGCGAAAGGCTATTGAGGCCGGAATGAATGATCATATAGCAAAGCCGATTCAGGTTGATAAGCTGCTGTCGACATTAAAGACTATATTGACGGAAAATATAATTTTATAAGAAGTGGTGAAAGAAATGAAAATATCTGACAGAGTCATCCTTCCTTTGGTTGGAAGTGCCTTTCAATCGGGAAAAGCAGCAGAAGCAATTGAGAAAATAGAAGATAAGGAACTGGCGCAGATTGCACAGGGAGAATATTATTTCTTCTCGGCGCAGGCGGAAAAATGTGTGGAGACGGTAAAAGATTATCTGGATCACGATGATGTGATGCTCCGGCTATCGGCGGATATGCTTTACACATTTGCGAATCTTACACTTGGAGATCCTCAGGCAGCACAGCGTACAAGGGAAGATGTACATCAGTGTTTGACCCAGGCAATGCAGGAGGATGCACCTGTGAATGTAAAAGCGGCCTGCCTGTTCGCATTTTATGTAATCAGCATATTTCTTCATATACCGCCGGAGGAAGGAACACCGCCGCTTCAGCAGTACATTCCGTATCTGCCAATCGGACAACGGTTATTTGCGGTGAGCCTTCTGGCGCATGAGATTTATCTGAGACAGGATTATGCTAAGGCAAAAGGTGTTGTGCAGGGTGCATTTCTGATGGCAGACGGAGTATACCCGATCTCCATGATTTATCTGGGCTGTGTGCAGGCAATGTGTCAGATCAATCTGAAAGAACAAGAAGAGGCGATTCAGACGGTGAGCCAGGCATGGGAGTGGGCAAGATTTGACAAATTCATGGAACCATTTATCGAGTATCATGGTCTGCTGCAGGGAGTTTTGGAAGTCTGTATCCGGAAAAAAGAGCCGGAAATGTACAAGAAGCTTGTAGATGGTGTACTTGCATTCAGCCGTGGCTGGATGAAGATTCACAATCCCAAGATGCAAAAGGCAGTGACGGATCTTCTGAGCCCGCTGGAATTTTCCATAGCCATGCTGGCGTGCCGTGATTGGACGAACCAGGAGATTGCAGAACATTTGGGACTGTCTGTGAATACGGTGAAGCATTATGTCTCCGGAATTCTGGAAAAACTACAGATTGATAAACGCGATAAGATTAAAGAATTCGTAAATCAATAGAATAACAGGATACGAAAAAGTGTCTGTTTTACAAAAGGAATTGTAAAACAGGCACTTTTTGGGCTTTCAACGGGCATGTGAGGAATGTATTTTTTTTGATACAATATGTATAGAGACTTATTTTTGAGAAAAAAATGAGGAGGGATAATACATATGAAGAAACGTCTGGTCAGTATGATTTTGAGCGCGGTGCTGTTTGCAACATCAGTGCCGGTCGCAGCATTTGCTGAAGATGCGAATACGCAGAATCCGGTTATGCATTCGGAGGAAGGAACGTCTCAGGGTTCGAATGCGCGGAAGGAATCCGGCATTGACTATAAGAAAAATGGAGGAACGTTTGCAGAAGGTTACACGGCTCCGTCTAATTACGATGAGCCGGTGACAGAGCTTCCGGGAGCGGAGCAGATCACAAAAGCGGGATATGAATTTGCCGGCTGGTATGATAATGAGGAGTTTAACGGAGAGCCGGTTACTTCGCTTAGCACTGCGGATCATTCCGGCAGTGTTGTCCTCTATGCAAAGTGGACGGAACGCTATTACTATGTGGATATTCCACAGACGGTCAATGCGGATGGGGATAAGCTTACGATAAAAGCGGATGCAGGTGGATTATATGACAAGGATCATGTGAGCGTGACAGTCCAGTCTGAAAATGACTGGAAATTAAAGAGTGGATTACATAGTCTTGCATATGAATTGAGAAATCCGCAGAGTGGTTCGGCACTGGAAAATGGTTCGGTTGTCGCAAGTCTTACGAAAGATGAGAGCCATAAGCAGCAGGAATATGACTGCAACATTTTGAACAAACCGAACTATACAGGTGACTATACAGATCACCTGACTTTTGACATTGCATTTCAGGATACAGCGTACAACATTACATATGAGACAAATGGCGGGACTATCACGAAGAAGAATCCGCAGCAGGCAGATCAGATGATCACAGTAACACAGGAGCAGTACCAGGCAGGAACCGTTCTGAAGGATCTGCCGGCACCGGTGAAAAAGTCCAGTACATTTCTTGGCTGGTGTTACGATGAAGCATGCACCAGATATGTGGACAGTAAGGACCGTCTTCTGAGTGATGTGACATTGTATGCCTCTTATGCAGACAACCAGCCGATGGAAGAAGTGTCAATGGCGACTTATGCCAGAGCAAATGATGTGGCAACTGATTTTACGATTCCGATGACGGATACAAGTGCTGCCATGACGCCTGATCAGGTGCGAAAAAATTTCACGATAAAAAATGTGACAGATTCTTCCGAAACGGTTACGGTAGATGTGACTGAAGGAGCAGACCATACATTTACAATCAGCAATCCGAACGGATGGACACCGGGGGCAGCCTATAAGCTGGAGCTTCAGGAAAAGGCGTTATATTTTACAGGATTTGACCCGACGATCCGTGTCTATGATTTTACGGTCTATCGTGAAGAAGTCAAAAATGTAGAGTTAAATAAAGAAATCAAGTATATTCATAAGAAAGAGCTTTCCAATCTGACTGTAAATGGAAAGAAAGTAGAGGAAGTTTCAATCGCGGCAATGACGATTGGAACAGACGGTTCCCTGACCGAAGAAGGCAGTGATACGACCGGAACATTTACTTATAAGAAGCAGTTAGAAGTCGGCGACCAGGTCGCAATTTATTCCGGTGATGTGATCCCGACCATGGATATGTCCTCTGGTGACAACAGTGATGTGTCATTTATCGAGATTACAGGAGCGGATGGGGACAAGTATACATATCGCGGCTCCAGACCGGAAGATGTGCTCTTTATGCCGGATGTGCTGCCGCTTTCTATGGACAAAGATCAGGACGGTGACCCGGATAATAACAGTGTAACGATTAATGTCAGCGACCTGACCTTTGGTGATGATGCTATGAGCCGGGCTATGGATCTGGACAGTGAGACAACCGTAGATGAGGGCGATTATCTGGCACTTTACACAGGTACAATGGGAGAAAATGGAAACGGAACCGTGTCTCTCTATGGAGAGATTACGAGTGTTCTGTTATCAGGAGAAAGATACATAGTAAGCTATATGCCTGTGAGCGAAGAAGATATGCGCCAGACCATGGATGTGTACCAGAAGGAAAATGTAGAAGGGGAGGACCTTCTGGAAGATATCGATGTGCAGGCGCTGGAAGAGGATATTGAGACACAGGCAGTAGACAGCGGATTTGCATCCGATGTGGCAGAAAGAGTTGCCGACGCGGCAATGGAGACAGAATCTTTTGAGGAGCTTCAGGAATCTCTCAAGGAAGATATGAATGCAGACATCATGGTTCAGAGCCAGGGCTATGGTCAGTTGAGAAAGGCAAGAGCCGCAGGCGGGGCAGGCGGTTCCCGTGTGGAATTAGGAGTACCGACGGTAAAAGCAAATCTCGGCACGACACTAAAACATTTTGACGGAGATGTGAGTGGACTAAGGCTTGCACTGCAGATCGGCGTGCCGATTACAGTTCATGTGAACCGGGGCGCAGACATCGAGATCATGATCACGGCGACATTTGAACAGGAAGTGCGAGTATCCATCGATGTGGACGGTTCAGCCGTGTGGAAAACATGGGGATTTATTCCGTACATTGCAGATTACCGTGTAACGGCATCTCTGGAATTATATGAATACACAGGAATCGGACTGAATGTCAACTTTAAGACTGCAGAAACCGGAAACCCAGTATCTGATTCCAGTTCGAAATTACGAAAAGGTGTCAACAAGATTACCGAAGAGCTGAAGAATATGATGGAGAATGGCGAGGATTATCTAAATTCTGCATCAGGTCTCGTCAGTGGCGGAGATGAAATATCCGTATCCAAGTCTCTGGCAGAGAGGTACTCGGAACTTCTGGCAGACGAGGCAGACTGGGTGGAAATCTACAAGCGTCCGCTGGTAGACCAGCATTTCCGTGTGCTTTTGATCATTGATATTCAGGTGAAGCTGGAATTCGTTGTCTCCGCAAATGTGAACATTTCCATCGGAATGACGTACTGGTATAAGAATGCGAAAGAGTATGTCTTCTGTGTACGGGTCAAAGAGCGGACAGCGACCAATGATACGATAGATCTGGTAGAGGAGCAGTATGAATTTACGGCATATGCCATGGGAACTCTTGGCATCAAAGCCGGTGTGAGACTGACGGTGCGTGTGGGATTATTATCAACGTCCATCGCCAGTGTCGGTATCTCGGCGGATGTGGGCGGTTATGCACAGGTCTGGGGTTACCTCTACTACGAATTGAAATATACGGCATCGGCAGGACGAAGCAGCCGTGCTATGGGAGCTATGTATCTGGAAATCGGTATTTATCTGGAAGTGAAGTTCGAGGCACAGGCACTGTCCAATGCATTTACCTATAATCCGACACTTTACGAAAATGAGTGGCCGCTTTATAAGGTAGGTGTTTTGGAAAATGTACTGGATTTTGCTTATACCCAGGATAAGGTTGCCGAGATTAATATGAAGCGAGAGATTCAGTCGGTTCAGATCCCGGATGAATATTTCAAGATGCAGTACATGGATATGAAGACCGGACTGGACGACGGAAAATATTACGAGAAGATTTACGAAGATGATACAAAGTATTTCAATATTTCCATGACGAACAGTGCGTTTACGTATGATCCGGCGACCAATATTATCCGTGTAAATCCAGGTGATGAGCCGGAGCAGGACGGTGAGATGATCATTACATGGAAAAACCAGGAAGGTACCTTTAATACGAAGCCATGTGCAAGAAAGATCAAGCTTCACTGGGACCGCCTGCGAGATGGTTACTATATTGCATTCCAGAGTAATGGCGGATCTTTCGTCGATGCAATTACCGGAAAATATAACGCAGAGATCAAGAGGCCGGAAGATCCGGTAAGACTCGGATACACATTTGCCGGCTGGTATGAGGACATGGATCTCACCATTCCATACACAATTCCGGAAACCATGCCGGAAGAAGACAGACTTGTCTATGCAAAATGGGAAGCAGCCGATGTAGGTTATACAGTCGTAGATTATATAGAAGGAACGAATGGAACCTATGAAGCGCAGACTCCGGTGAAAATGAATGGCAGGACGGAAGAGGAAGTAAGCCCGGTTCCAAAAGAGCGGGAGGGATTTGTAACACCGCCGCAGCTTACGGAGACTGTAAAAGCAGACGGCAGCCTGGTCATCAATTACTATTATGCAAGAAATAAATATACACAGACATTCAAGTCCGAAAAAGAGACGGAGAATGGAACGGAGACAGAAGTGATCGCAGACGGAAATTACCGATATGGAACCATGATGCCGACACCGGCAGTCTACAGACCGGGATATGAATTCCTTGGCTGGGAGGACGAAGAAGGCGCTGGGGTTCCAAAGAAAGTTCCATCTGAGAATAAGACCTACATTGCAAAATGGAAAGCACTGGAAGGCATTACTTATACCGTGAAATACTACGTGCAGAATACGGATAACAGCGGATACAGCTTAAGTGAGACTGCGGCTCTGACCGGACAGATGGGAGAGGAAGTCACAGCAAAAGCAGCAGATCTTGACGAGAAAGTCTATCACTTAAAAGGTGAACTGCCGAAGGGAACGATCAAGGCAGATGGCAGTCTTGTACTGAAAGTGTACTATGATCTGAATGAGTACAAACTGACCTTCGATGCAAAAGGCGGAGAATCAGACCAGACAGAAGTGACGGCAAGATATGGTGACAAGATTGCATCACCGATGCCGACAAGAAAAGGCTATGTATTTGAAGGATGGTATACAGACGAGGCATGTGAGAACGCATTTGGCCAGACGATGCCGGCAAAAGATATGACGGTCTATGCAAAATGGGAGAAGCAGAAAGTCAACTATACAGTCCGGCATCTAATGGAAAAATTACCAGATGCAGAAAAAGAAAATCCGGGTGGAGATAAAGAAGAGTATCCGGACTTAGATAAACCGGTTGAGGAAGAAAATTCATATATCTTATATGAAGAGGAAGTCTTTGCGGCATATCCGGAAGATAAAGTGACGCCGGACGTGAAGCGTTACGAAGGCTTTACTTCACCGGAAACACAGACCGTGGCAGTGGACGGAAACGGCAACACAGTTATTGAATACAAGTATGCGAGAAATATCCATAAGCTGAAGCTGGTAGACCGCGGGGTCGATGAAAATAATATGGAAGGATTCGGAATGCCATTTGGTGCGGCAATTACAGAAGTAGCGATCCGGAGTGGATATTGCTTTGAAGGCTGGTATACAGATAAAGATTTCAAGAATCGATTCGATGGAACCATGCCGGACAAAGATCTGACGCTCTATGCAAAACAGACACCGGTGATGAGCAGCTATACCGTCTATCATTATAAAGAATCTGTAGATGGTTCTTACTTTGGCCTGACGGACGAAGAAGTATTAAGCGGCCTGACAGAATCAGAAGTGACTCCGCAGCCAAAACAATATGAAGGATTTACTTCACCAGAGGCCAAAACAGGACAGGTAAATGGCTGGGGCGGACCGGATATCTGGTATCACTATAAGCGGAACAGCTACAATCTGACTTATGTCCTGAACAATGGAGAAGATAACAAGACTTCAAAAGTCCGCTATGAGGCAGATATTACAAATACTCCGTCGCGGACAGGCTATGCATTTGCAGGCTGGTACACGGACGAAGCACTGACACAGCCGTACGTACAGACGACCATGCCGGCACATGACCTGACACTCTATGCAAAATGGGAAGCCGGAATGAAGACTTATCAGGTGAGACATTATCAACAGTCTATTGGCAATTCAGAGCAGTATGATCTGGCAGAGACAGAAAATGTCACAGCTAAAACAGGAGAACATCTGACGCTGGCAGTAAAAGCGTATGAAGGATTTACAGCACCGGAGCCGGTTAGCTATGATGTAGTAGATGATGGCGAGATCACATATGTAGATTACAAATATACGCGTGACCGTCATCAGGTAACGATCTATTACAATAACGGTAATGACAGCGAGACAAAAGAACTTGCATATGGTGAGAAATGGGAGGAAAAACCATATCGTGCCGGTTATGCATTTGCAGGCTGGTATACAGACGCAGAGTTTAAAAAAGCATTTGACGGAGTGGTTCCGGCACGTGACATCACACTTTATGCAAAATGGGATGTGCAGAGTGTAAACTACACAGTCAAGCATTGTCTGCAAAATGCCAATGATGACGGATATTCGTTGGGAGCACAGGAGAACTTCAATGCCGATACGGATACGGTTGTCACACCGGAAGTAAAGAACTTTGATGGATTTACAGCACCGAAGAAACAGCAGGTGACAGTCGAAGGTGATGGAAGAACAACGGTCATTTACCGTTACACAAGAAATGTGCATACGCTGACGCTTAAGAACTACGATGGTAAGACAGATAAGACGGTAGAAGCAAGATATGAAATGTCCATACCGAAGCCGACAAGAGCCGGTTATGCATTTGCAGGCTGGTATACAGATGCAAAATGTACGAAAGAGTACAAAGCGAATATGCCGGATCAGGATCTGACACTCTATGCAAAATGGGAAGCAAACATTGTCAACTATGTAGTAGAACATTATCAGCAAAATGTACAAGGTGATGGTTATACGCTGAAAGAAAGCAGTCATGCACGGGCGGCTGTGGATAGCGAAGTGACACCAGAAGTCATGAAATATAAAGGCTTCGAGGAACCAAAGACAGAGAAAGTTACCATTTCCGGAGACGGACAGACGACAGTGAAGTACTACTATAAGAGAAAGGTACATACAGTCACATTTGACGCAGATTCCGGAACATTCGCTGCAGAAAAGGGCGAGGACGACAGTAAGATTGTCGTGACCGGACGCTATGGTGCGAATATCACAGTGCCGAAAGCGCCGGCAAGAACCGGATACCAGTTCCTTGGCTGGGACAAAGACGTTGAAATGACGATACCGGATAAAGACCTTACCTATAAGGCACAGTGGCTGAAGATGGAATACACACTTCAGTTCAAGACAGGCGGAGGAACAACGATTGAGCCAATCAAAGGAAATTATGGTGACAAGATAAATACACCAGAAAATCCGACAAGAAAAGGATACATTTTCAAAAACTGGAGTAAGAATGGCAAGAAAGTCGATAACCTTCCGACGACTATGCCGGCAGAAAGTCATATTTACACAGCAATATGGGAGCGGGAGACATACCAGATTACTTATGACTTAAATGGCGGAAGCATGAAGTCCGGGGAGAAGAATCCGACGACTTACAACGTGGACACCACCGTATTTAAACTGAAAAATCCAGTCCGCGCCGGATATACATTTACAGGCTGGAGTGGAACCGAAATTACAGGAGTAAGTGACAATGTGTCTGTAAAACAGGGCTCTATAGAAAAACGGGAGTATAAGGCGAACTGGAGAGAGAATACATATCAGATTACATTTATCTTAAGCGGTACGGAGGCAAAAGGCTCCATGGCAGCAAAGACGGTCAATTACACGGAAAATGTAACACTTCCAAAATGCGGATTCACCTGCAAAGGCCACTCCTTTAAGAGATGGTACACCGTGGATAAGAAGGGCAAGAAGACTTATTACTCTGACCGGCAGAAGGTGTCAAAGCTGACCGATGTAAACGGCGGTGTTGTGACACTCTATCCGGAATGGGAGGCAAATGTGTACAATGTTACATTTGACTATGGTGACGGAAGAGCGAAGACAGTTAGAAAGACCAAATACGGTGATAAATACCAGTTCCCGTCAGATCCGACTCGTTACGGCTGGGAGTTCAAAGGCTGGAAAAAAGAAGGAGCCAACACAGCATTTGACATGAGTACGAAAGAACTGCAGCTTCAGGACGCAAAAAATATTACCTTATACGCAAGCTGGAAAGCGAATCAAAAATATTCTTACAGACCATCAAATTCCGGCAATACATATCGTGTGACAGATAAACATGAGTATACCAGATTTACTTATTATGTAGACGGTAATCAGACTTCTGTAAAGACAACCGGAGACCGTGGACTGGATCCGGCAAGATATCATTTGAATATGAAGAATATTTCCTATAATGCAGTACATCAGAATTATTCAAAGATGAGGATTAGGATTAGTTACAAGATTAAAATGGTAAAAGATGGTTATTCAGATCTGAGAATTTCCTACCATACGAAATCCGATAATAAGGATCACACAGAGTGGAAGAAAAATACGGAGGATCTGAAGAAGAAAAACGGTAAAACGATTACCTGTGAATATACACTTACGACCGGAAGCAAGATTGATGTGGACAGTCTGACGCTGGAATTTGATGCACATGGAATAGGACCGGATCGATATGATCTCAGCAATCTGAATGTAGATATTACATTTGAGTAGGAGGAAACAGATGAAAGAACATACAGGAAAAAATAAAATATTTATTGTCATTATCATCTGTCTGTGTGCGGTCATCATTGCGGGACTGATTTATTTCATGAAATTAAAAGGAGGTTCAGATTCGGCATTTAAGCCGGATCTGGATCCAAATGCGAAGACCCAGACGGCAGACGATACCGGAGAAAAGCCGACAGGAATCCGGATACCTGGCTATCCGACCATTACGATCGAGGCAGACAAAAAAGACGTGCAGATGAACCTGATGAATCCGGAAGGAAACCCATGTTACTTTACATTTGAAATCGTGCTTAACGACACAGATGAGACCATCTACACATCGAAGATGGTGGAGCCGGGGAAGGCGATTACAGAGGTGACATTAGAGAAGGCACTTGCAGCGGGAGAATATCCGGCGACCATCAAGATTACGACAGCATCACTCACCGATGGCTCTGCTATGAACGGGGCAAATGTAGAGACGACAATCATTGCACAGTAACGGGAGGGAGAACGATGAAAAAGAGAAGTATAAGAACAGGAATTCTTTTTGCACTACTGACTCCGGTGCTGTTAATATGTGCAGAAAATCCAATCTATGCAGCCACCACCCAGACGGCGGGAAGCGCGACAGTCAGTTATCATGTGGACCCGGCTTACCAGGTGACGATTCCGGTAGATACAAGCATGCGGTTTAATGAGACAGAAACCTCTTACGGGAATATTGTAGTAGAGCAGGCGCAGATTGAGGATGGAAAATGTATCCAGGTGTCATTGCTATCTGATCTTAACTTAAAGAATTCCAACAATTCAAAGGCAGTGATTCCTTATCAGATTCTGGCGCAGGATGAGGCGGGAAGCCGGCCATTTACATCAGCGCAGTATACAAAAGCCGGGGAAGAGACCCCTCTTACTATCGCGATTAAAAAAGAAGACTGGAAGAAGGCGGTGGCCGGAGAGTACGCAGATACGGTGACATTTACTATATCATACGTGGACAAAAGTGAGTAAGGGGGCGTGCATATGAGGAAAAAGACAGAAAATTTGGATATCATTGTGGATAAAAAGACTGTCCGCATTACAACGGCAGTGTTTGTGACAGTGATGACTATGCTGGCTGCAATCGCAGCGATGTTTTTTATGACCATGTCCGTTCTGGCAGCAGATGCAGGAAGCTCATCGAATTCCCAGAGCACCATCAGTACAACCGTGCCGGACTCCCATAATATCCGTGTGGAAAAAAGTCACGCAGATGTAGTGATAGAAGGGGAAGAAGATCAGATAGAAGGCAACATAGATAACTTTGTTGTGGATCGTTTTGCCGAGCCGAAGATACGGATCACACCGGAAGAAGGATGGAAGGTTTCAAGGATTCTTCTGAACGGGGAAGACGTTACGGAACAGTTCCAGGACGGATATCTGACACTGGAAGAAGTCTGCGAGGATACGACACTGGTCATTGAGACAGCAGAATATACCAGCGGCGGCGAAAGCAAAGACCCAGATAAGGATAAAGATCCGGGAAAAAATCCAGATAAGGATAAAGATCCGAATAAAGGAACACCGGGCACTGGAAAGGGACATGAATCAGAAAAAAAGACACCGTTAAATAAGCTGAAAAACCAGATAGCAGCAGTCACAGGAGACGAAGCAAGACCGATGCTTTATGCACTGTCAGCAATTGCAGCAGCTGTGATCAGTGTGACGGTTATAAGAAGAAAAAATAAATAACAAAAGGGCGTATCGGTACAGATATCAAAAGATTTTATCCCCCTCTCAGGTGTCATGCATCTGGGAAGGGGATAAAATATTATACAGGCATGACCTTTTCCCGATTAGCCGGTACATATTCTGGAAATGTAAACCCCTCGTATTTTGCAACAGAAAAAAAGATAAACAGTATATAACAGTTGACAACAGTACTATGCTGTTATATACTGTTTACAACAGGAGGAAACATATGAAGATTATAATCAATAATTCGTCGATGGTACCAATCTATGAACAAATTATGGAGCAGATCAAAGCACAGATTATCTCCGGAGAATTAAAAGAAAATGATATATTGCCGTCCGTGAGAACGATGGCAAAGGAACTGAAGATCAGTGCACTTACTGTGAAGAAAGCATATGACAATCTGGAAGCGGAAGGCATGACAGTCACGGTTCATGGGAAGGGAACTTATGTTGCGGCATCCAATACACAGCTGATGGAAGAAGAACGCAGAAAAGAAGTTGAGACAGATCTGGAAGCAGCGATCCAGAAGGGAAGGCGCTGCGGAATGAAAGAGGAAGAGATTCGTTCATTATTTGAACTCATCATGGAGGATGAATACTTATGTTAGAAATCAAAGGGGTTAAGAAAAGCTACGGCGAATTTCAGTTAGACTGTTCATTAAATGTAGAAAAAGGAAGAATTACTGGTCTGGTCGGAGAGAACGGAGCCGGTAAGAGTACCTTATTCAAAGCAATGCTCGGACTTATTTCTTATGATGGCGGCGAGATAAAGATCATGGGAAAAACACCGGAACAGTTAGGTGAAAAAGAGAAAGAAGAGTTGGGAGTTGTTCTGGCAGAAGCCGGATTCAGCGGTTATTTGAAAGGGAAAGATGTTGAGGCAGTTCTGGCAAGATTGTATCCAGGATTTGAAGCAGAAAAATTCCATCTGATGTGTGACAGATATCAGATTCCGTTGAATAAATTTATAAAAGAGTATTCAACAGGTACGAAAGCAAAATTGAATCTGATCATTGCATTGACACACCAGGCAGAATTTCTAATGCTGGATGAGCCGACAGCAGGACTTGATGTCGGAGCAAGGGAAGCGATGCTGGACATTTTAAGAGAATATATGGAAGAAGAGCCGGAGAGAAGCATCCTGATCAGTTCACATATTTCTTCGGATCTGGAGCATCTGTGTGATGACATCTATGTGATTCATAAAGGAAAGATTGTACTTCATGAAGAGATGGATAAGATTCTTGAAAAATATGCGGTGCTGAAAGTCAGTGAGGCGCAATATCAGGCAGTGGATAAAAGTTACATTTTGAAAGAAAAAAAAGAGAACTTTGGAATTTCCTGCCTGACGAACGAGAAGCAGTATTATATAGAAAATTATCCGGAGATCGTAGTGGAGAGCGGCTCACTTGATCAGGTGATTCTTATGTTGACAGGAGGCGAGAGATAATGAAAGGAATCAGAGGACTGCTGGAAAAGGATTTTCGGTTGTTTTTCCGGCAAGGCAGCAATCTTTTTCTGGTGTTGGTAGTTTTAGCATTATTCTTTATACTAACGGGAAAAACAGGAGCTACCTTCATTGCAATGTATATTCCATCCGTTATGGCAGTATATTCAGGGAATACGATCAGTTATGATGAAAATGAACATGGCTACACGTATTTATTTTCTTTACCTGTAAACAAAAAAATATATGTCAGAGAAAAATACATGTTTTCCTTTATTATGACAGTGTTTGGATGGGGGATTGGAATAATCTGTGCAGGAATTGCTGTATTCATAAAGCCGGGAGAAGTTTTTGATTTGGAAATGTTGGCAATGGAGCTGATCACAATTTTTGTGTTTCAGGCGATTGCGGGGATTGTGATTGCAATTCGGTTAAGGTTTGCAGGAGAGAAAGGACGATTTGCACTGCCAATTGCAGTTTTAATTGTTTTTGCAAGTTGTTATATAATTGGATTTTTTGTGAGGGCCAACTCGGGATTAAAAGAAAGTATTTCGTATATGATAGGAGAAACAGGCGATTTTGGAATCGCGATTGCACTGATTGTATTAAGTCTGATTGTATGGTTTGCTTCGTATAAGTACAGTATGAGAGTTATGAAAAAGAAAGAGTTTTAACAATTATAAGGACTCAGACACAAAGCATTCTGATATTCCAGGAGGGTTCGCACAATTGACAAAAGAAGGATATTTCCGACTGACCGGAAGACTGAAGCGAATCCTGTGGTCGATCGGAGCAGATAAGACACCGTCAAGAGTTTATCCGATGGAAATTGAAAATGTATTGAGCAGGCATTCTGCCGTGGATAAATGTGCGGTAGTAGGAAGAAATAGAAACGGCAGAAAAATCGAAAATATAAAAAATATAGAAAAGTAAGAGCAAGAAAAATTTTGTTTGACTTTTTGAAAAAGAGGCAATATAATTACAAGAAACGAGTAGCAAGTAAGCGTAAATCCAGTTTACCGGCTACTCGTTTTTGTTTTGCAAAAAGTAAATATCGCCATGAAAAAGTGTGTAGCGTGTCAGCGTAAGTCCAGCTTATATGACAGGGTACGCACTTTTTTTGTGTCAAAAAGAAAGGAGTTTAAACGAAATGGCGGAAAGCAACAAGATGAAGGAGATGCCGGTGAATAAGCTGATGGTCCAGATGGGAATCCCGATGATCTTATCCATGGCATTGCAGGCAGTCTATAACATAGTAGACAGTGCGTTTGTGGGAAATATGAGAGTAGGCAGTGAAGCAGCACTAAATGCTTTGACACTGGTATTTCCGGTGCAGGAATCAGAGATGGGAAAAAGAATCATTACAATCAGCAGAGAATTTGGAAGTGGCGGACGTTTTATCGGAGAAGAAACAGCGAAGAAACTTGGGATTACTTATTATGATAAAAATATCATTAATGAGATTGCAGAGAAGTCTGGTTTATCTCCGGAATATGTCCGGGAAAGTGCAGAATTATCTCCGAAGAAAGGATTATTTGCATATGCATTTGCCGGACGTGATATCACAGGAAAATCCATAGAAGACATGGTGTATGAGGCGCAGAGAAAGGTTATTTTAGAACTGGCTGATAGGGAATCTTGTGTAATTATCGGAGGAAATGCAGATTATATCCTGAAGGATCGGGATGATGTATTGAACGTATTTATCCATGGGGATATGCCGGAAAAAACACAGCGTATTATGGACTTATATAATGTAGGAGAAAAGGAAGCTGTCAAAATGATGGCAGATACGGATAAAAGGCGTATGACGAATTATAATTTTTACACCGATCAGAAATGGGGAAAGGCAAGTAATTATACGTTGTGTCTGAACAGCTCGCAGCTTGGATATAACAGATGTGAGAAGATTATTATGGAGTGTAGTTGTAATCCTTGATGAGGCAACTGCTTACACAGATCCGGAAAACGAGGCGATCCTGCAGAATTCTATCGTAAAACTGGGAGCAGGGAACACGCTTTTTCTGTTCATCCATCTGCCGGACCAGAAGATCCATGGCAGTTTTGGCAATCGGAGAATCGGGATGATTGAAGTATCTTGATATGGTAGTTTTTGAAAAATGTATGTATTCAGCAATATCTGCAAAAGTTACCTGTAATATCTTTTGGTATAACAATTCTCATGAAAAAACGCAATGCTAAAATAACCGATTACGTAACTGGTTAATTTAATACACAAAAGTGTTGACAGAAAGAGATGGATATAGTATTATCGAACTATAAAGTAACCGGTTACGTAACCGGTTATACACGAAGGGTTAATAGAGGAATGGAGGAAGAAGTGCATGAAACTTATCTACAGGATATGAACAGCAAATATGTTTATCCAATTATCTTTCAATTAAACAGAAATACTTTGATCAATGTCAGAAGTCAGTGAGTGAAGAAAAATAACGATACGAACAACAGGAGAATTTGCATGAGTGAGATGTTAGAAAAGGCTAGAAAATATGAAGAAGAACAAGGAAAGCAGATAAAAGCAGAAGACAGACCGGCTTTTCATGTGAGTCCATATGTCGGATGGATGAATGATCCGAATGG
>ERZ791821.701-NODE-701-length-25342-cov-5.196583_pt1 | contig 25342 bp, 23 predicted proteins | sample MGYA00510300_ERZ791821 | MGnify/ENA primary metagenome ERZ791821 (study PRJEB30046, sample SAMN00792034) | human gut metagenome | study: EMG produced TPA metagenomics assembly of the A metagenome-wide association study of gut microbiota in type 2... | reverse complement strand
GGGCGTTATAGTACCAGCCCAGAAAACGGCCGACCTTGTAGGCGTGGTCAGCGGTCAGAGTGATGCCAGCCTCCCCACGGAAGCCATCAGTTCCAAAATACTTTCCCATTCTTGATTACCTCGTTCCCAAAAGCGAACTTTTATTTAGTGTATATGCTTTCCCCCGTCGCACGATGCTACCTGCAAAAAAGCATTGTCATCCGCATAGTGCATCGGCTCCGGGACACTGTGGATCAAGTATAGCACAATTCTTGAATCAAATCATCCCTTCTGCAGATTTTCCCCATTCAAAAATGTCAAATTCTTGTCTCACACAACCAAACACCTATATAGAACCTCTGCACAACACGTCCCGGATGCTGCACAGCACTTTCGGATCTTCAGCAGCTTTCTGTTTTCTTTTACATTTCTATGCAGCTGCTCCGCATCCTGTCTTTCAAGCACAACACCCTTCCTCTCACGGAGACCCGCAAAAGGAAGGGTGTTGAAATCAATATCCTGTTGTTATACTGATCACAGCCTATTCGCACCGGCAAAGCCGGTACCAGCTGTTACTCAGCACGACACCTCAAGCACTTTTGAGCGTAAGAACGCAATTAGCAGTTCTCAGCGAAGTACTTAATGGTACGGACCATCTGAGAGGTGTAGGAGTTCTCGTTGTCGTACCAGGACACGACCCGAACCTGATAGGTATCGTCGTAGCTACGCTAAATTTTTCACATTTTTTTGTGATCGTTCATAATTTTGAAACAACAGTTACAGTACCACAGCATACCGTTGTCGTACCAAAACCGGCTTGTTTGTACCAAAATTATACCACGTTTAGGCGTTATTTTCAAGTTTTTTCGCATTTTTGTGTTTTAGATTTTTTTGCATTTCCGCACTTTTTATGCGTATGGATTTTCATGTGATATCGTGCTTGTTCTTCGGAGCGTCCGGGACCCAAGGCTGCCGCCGAGGGCGTTCGCCCTGCCCAGATGCGCTCCTCAGGGTGGTGCGATGAGGGGTTGGATGATGGATTGATGGGTGTATTGATGGACTGGCTTTGGCGATGGGTTTATTTCTGATTTTTGAAAGAATACTTTTGAAGTGATTGAAGTTGTTTTTGATGTGCTGACTGCCTTTGATATCTCCTTATCTGTACCGCTCGATTGCTTTGCCTGTGCTCTCCCCTGCTGTTCTTTTGCTGAAATTTTACCGGATGTAATTTCGAGGGATAGAATGAGAAGCGAGTGTATTTGTTTGATATAAAATAATCATTCTGTTATAAAACCGCATGGATGGGATTTTGTAACCACACCCACACGGTTTGAGGTCTGAAAAGTTTATTTCAGCTTTGCGAGGATCTCGTCTGCGCTTACACCGCTTGCCAACAGCTTTTTCAGCACGTCCTCTGCTTCAGCTTTCTTTGCAGATTCTGCTGCCTTAGTTTCAGCTTTGATCTTTTTGGCTTCGATTCTGGCGATTTCCTTGTCGATAGATTTCAGCGCAGCTTTCTTGGTCTTCAGGTCGGCTTTCAGAGTGTCGATATTAACGGTGATAGATGCAATTTCAGCAGCAGCGGCTTCCTTTGCGGACTGCTTTTCAGCAATCTGAGCAGCAAAGTCAACGGTTGCTTTTACGGTCTTGGGCTTGTTCTTGCTACCTTTGGGACGGGGCATAGGGGACACCTCCAATGTTTTTCGATGGCTTCAGTATAACACTCGTCTTTTATGTTCGCAAGAGGTGCAGTTTGTAGAATAAAAATATACCTTTATTTATAGCTGTCCAATAAATTAGTGCAAGTAATTGCAAAATCTGAACCAACCTGAGTAGTTAGAAGGCGAAACGTTCTGAAAAGCACGTTGAATGACATCGGGAAGGACATCCAGTGTCCTAGCCTTGAATTTATGCAAAAGAGCTTTTACCTTCGACCAGAGTTTTTCAATAGGATTCAAGTTAGGACTATACGGTGGAAGATAAATGTATCGAACACCGGAATTGTCGAGCAGATTTTTCACTGACTTTGCACGGTGCGACTTCATATTATCCATCACGAGGACAGAATCGCCGTTCAGATGCGACAGCTAATCAGTTTCTAGATATCACTTAAACCTCTCCACAGTAGTTTCACCCGAGAAAATCGTATAATGTAGTGTCCCATCCAACTAGATAGATGAGTCTCACCGGGCGGTTACGAAACTATTAAACTTACAGGAATCTTGAATTTCACCTTTTCTCACTAACTTCAAGGTGAATAAACATTTTCTTTCTTGAATCTGCAAGTCTTTTTTGAATTATTTGCATTTTCGCACAATTGCGTTCCAACTTGTCAGGTGCAAAATCTGAAACATAAATTTTATATTTTTCTGGAGTATGCTCTTTGGGTTTCATTTTGCGTCCTCCTCTCAAATTATTGTACTCTATTGTTCGCAGAGTCTTTGAATGTCGTATGCAAGACTCAACTGCTTTACATATGGAATCAGAATTGTGTTTAAGACCAACGTGACATCCTCCATGTTACCAAAACCCTCTTCAAAGTTTGCACACACTTGTAGTAACATAATTGGCTTTCTTGCTTCGTTATAAATTAAAATTCCTAGATATTGTTGCGTTCCATTTCTATGCTGATTATCTTCAAATAATGATTGTATCTTTTCGCGACTTTTGATATAGATCTCGCCTCGGCTGCCGATATATTTCTTTTCACTTTCTGTTTCAGCAAGAACCCTCGAAAAGAACGGAAAATCTTGAGATTTTCCGGTTAATATTTCAGAATGGTAATACTTTGTTCGGTGGCGTTCCGGAATCGCACTTAGCTTATTGAACGCAGTCATTTTACAATACGCACCATTGCTGTCCATAAAATTCTGCACAATACTGATTTTGAACTCATGTTCATTATAATACTCTTGAATCGCACCATACACTGACGAAACAACAGCTTGTGAGGTATTATCTAAAATATTAACAGCCTTTTCCGATTCAAGCATACCGATCAAATCATCATCTGCCAAATCAACAACGGTCACGTACTGTTCAAGAACATTTTTTAACAAGTCAACGCGCTTATATTGTTTCGACCGATATTGATTTATCATTCCAATAATCAGCAAAACACCAAAATAAATCGCAATTCCTCCCCAATTCAGCTTTTGGTTCTCTATTGCATATGCAGATGCATAGAAGGCAAAGAAAGCATTTACCATACACTGACATACTGCGCTTGACAACAATCGATACAAAAGGGTAATTGCTATGCCAACACTACTTTTTTTTCGAGTCTCCCTTTTGCAAAAAGATGTTATCTTATCCAAAAGAAACGCCACTATACTCCTCACTTTATTTTTATCATATATCTTTTTCATGCTTTAGTAGTTCTATCCAATTGATTTTGACTTCATTATATTAAACCATTAGGCCTCATTGCCATATACTAAGCCGCATCTCCAATAAATTTTAATCTCTTCGGAATAAATCCCTTGTATAGACCTTATCCTGTACATCGTCCAGACAGCTATCGTAGCGGTTTGCAATGATGGCCTGACTATTCTTCTTGAACTCTTCCAAGTCATTCACCACTTCGCTACCAAAGAAGGTACTGCCATTCTCCAAAGTCGGCTCATAAATGATGACCGTTGCGCCCTTAGCCTTGATGCGCTTCATGACGCCCTGAATGGAACTCTGGCGGAAGTTATCAGAGTTAGATTTCATGGTCAAGCGGTACACGCCAATCACGCACGGCTTTTCCTGAGATTTATCGTACTCGTTATCTTCACCATAACCATAATAGCCTGCCATCTGAAGCACACGGTCAGCAATGAAGTCCTTGCGGGTACGGTTGGATTCCACAATGGCTTCAATCAGGTTTTCAGGCACATCAGCGTAGTTAGCCAGAAGTTGCTTGGTGTCCTTAGGCAGGCAGTAACCACCATAGCCAAAAGAAGGATTGTTGTACTGGTCACCAATTCGAGGATCAAGACATACGCCCTTGATGATCTGCTGGGTGTTCAAACCTTTCATCTCGGCGTAGGTATCCAGCTCGTTGAAATAGCTAACACGCAGAGCCAAATAGGTATTGGCAAACAGCTTGACGGCCTCTGCCTCGGTGAAGCCCATGATAAGAGTGTCGATGTTCTCCTTGATTGCACCTTCCTGAAGTAAACCGGCGAAGGTATTGGCGGCTTTCACCAGACGTGCGTTATTTACATCGGTACCCACAATAATGCGACTGGGGTAGAGATTATCATAAAGAGCCTTCGATTCCCGCAGGAACTCCGGACTAAAAATGATGTTATCACAGTGGTATTTTTCCCGGACGCTGGCAGTAAAGCCCACAGGGATGGTGGACTTGATAATCATGATGGCATCGGGGTTGTACTGAATGACCAGCTTGATGACCGCTTCTACCGCAGAAATGTCAAAGAAATTCTTCTTGCTGTCATAGTTGGTAGGCGCTGCAATGACAACAAAGTCCGCAGCCTTATAGGCTGCTTCTGCGTCAAGTGTGGCAGTCAGATTCAGATTTTTTTCAGCAAGATATTTTTCAATGTACTCGTCCTGAATAGGGGACTTTTTATGGTTGATGAGATCAACTTTCTCCGGGATAATGTCCACTGCCATGACCTCGTGGTGCTGCGACAGCAACGTAGCAATGGACAGGCCGACATAACCGGTACCCGCAACTGCAATTTTACACTTTTTCATAACAAATCACCTTTTTTTCTAGCTTTGTTCAGTATTTCCTTTATGATTTTCACTCTTAGCAACAAAATTATTGTTCCGTAGCAGCTCATTCCAACAAAAACAAGTATTGCAAGCTTTAAAATACCACTTTGCAGAATGAGCTTCTGCCCCAGTTGCACTACTCCTCCCATAACAATTGCCGCTATTAAAATTTTCCCAACTTCTATCCAATTCAATATGATCTTGGAATCCGAGGAAAGCTTTCCGCATTGATACCACATCAGAATAACCGTGACGATTGCCGCCACACTGGTTGCCAACGCCAAACCACCAATGCCAATGACTCTAGATAACGTCAGATTTAACGTGATATTGACTACCATTCCTATTGCTGCATTCAACATAGGAATCTTCGTGTTACCATATGCATAATAATACCGTGCCAAAAGCTCTCGGACACCAACAAACACAATTCCAATTGCATAAAAGGAGAGCGCTGCCGATGTCAACGATACAGCATTTTTATCAAATGCCCCACGGCCAAAAAATGCCGTAGTAATATCATTTGATAACACCACAAATCCTATTGTGACCGGCAGCAAAAACAGTAGCAGAACCTGAAGTGCCGCGTGGAAATCAGTTTGCGCCGCCTTGTGTTTTCCTTCTGTGATACTTTTTGTCATCTTAGGATAAAAAACAGTTGCAACCGGCTGTGCAAATCCGCCCTGAACCAGCATAACCAAACTATTTGCATAGGTAAGCGCAGAAATACCGCCAATAGCTACCTGTGATGCAATCGTTCTATCCAAAAGAGTATTGATTTCATTGACAGAAACGCCAAGAATCACCGGTCCCATCAGAGAGAAGAAATATTGCAGATAAGAGTCCTTCCAGTGAAAATTCAATCTTAACCGAAATTTGAGCTTATGAACAGGAATCCAAAGGAACACCATCTGGACAGCAGTTGCCAACGTGCTACCAACGCTCAAAGCCAGAATATTCCAGCAAGCTCCCAAAACGATAGAAACAATAATCACCAGACTATTTGGAATTGCTGCTGCAGCTGTTATACTGAATACATTATTGGCCTGCAGATAGCTGCTATAGACATATATTACAGAAGAAAAATAAAGGCTGCAAATTCCGATTCTTGTAAAAACAATTGCCATTTCCAGAGTATTTCCAGCAAATCCAGAGGCAAATATTTTAACGATTACAGGTGTAAACAGCCAAACGAGTGCCATAATAACCGTTGAAAATGATAAAACCATGGTAAGCACTTTGTTGGTAAACGTGTCGCACTCATCTCGGTCATGTTCCCGCAGAACCCTGTAGTAAACCGGAATGAAGCAGGTCGTTAATCCAGTTCCCACAAACTGAAAAATTGTCCCCGGAATTGTTTGCGAAATCAAATAAGCATCGGACATTCCGGTCGCTCCAAAAAAATATGACAAAAGTAACTCTCTTACAAAGCCTAGCACCTTTGCTAGCAATGTAAAAATAACCATTCCACTGATTGCTTTTCCCATTTTTAACCTATTAAAACTTTATTTCCACATACAATTTTAATACTCTTTCTTTTGCACAGCATAGTAAATCCCATAAAGAGAGCCATCATCGCCATGTACGATGCATAAATCCAAGGCGAAATGATATAGCCATACATAAAGAAAAACTCTATACTAATTACAAAAAAAACTGAAACGACAGGTACGCGTACAGAGTATTTTATTTTTTCAAAATAATATCCCGCAAGGCAGCCACATACGGCCACAAAAGCAAGTCCTCCCACCGTACCAAAATCCTCGATAATGCCTCGAAACACAGTATACACATTACTGATTACTCCGGGCATCAAACCATACACACCTTGTTTGCGTTTTATAAGTCCAACACTATGGAAAATCGCCATAAATGTTTGAACTCCTACAGAATACTCAATGTTGCTTCGTCCCAATTCAAACCAATAATCAAACGCTTGTATCTCGCCAAATGCATAGGACATAAATTTTTGAGTAACAACATTAAACGTCTCTAAATCCACATGACCAATCCGCAGCATCATAGAAAACAGCAGAAATGCCAACGCAAACACCGCTAATATACTGTAGCCAATTAATTTAGATAAATCCACCTTAGGAGACTGTTTGTGAATGTAAAAAAAAGAAGTGAGAAACGCGCTTCCCCATAAGATAATGCACGACAAAAAGCCCGATTTTCCATTGCAAAACAACATTACCAACATAATAGGAATCATAGAAAAAACAGCTACGATTTTATTGGGCTTTGTCTTAGCAAATGGAAACAAGAAACCGCCACATAACGCTGCAGTATATGTTACAATCGTCGAAATTGTAGTAATAACATTTGAATTGCTTTGACCGCTATAACGTTCTACTGCAACTTCATTGTTCATTTTTGCTAACGAATCAAGTGAGGTGAAGTCACTGGATGAAAAGCCATTAGACACAACCTGATATGCCCATCCCATAAGAGCAAGAATGATCATTATCCTTAAAAAGAACCACGCTAAATTTGATATGTGAACATCAATAATACACGTTTCTATTGCAATGATTTTCCTATTATGTTGCTTAAACAGGGCTTTACCAAAAGCCCCTCCAATCGTTAAAGACCACAAAGCTATAGTAAGCCATAAAACGCCACTTAAATACCATGTACATTCGCTCAGTCCATAATATGCCGCCAGGATCAAAATTATATATAATATGTCAATAATAAAAAAAGGATTACACCATTCCCTCCAAACTAAAGCGCATATTTTAAAAAGGAAGAAGCTACTTATAATGAAAAACACAAAAAAGAGCCCATTATACATCTTATATATTCCTTACATAATGTTCATAGTAGTAGATGTTCGCTTTTGAAAGTTCCTTGTTAACTGCAATTCCACCAAGCTTCATGCTGCCATCTTCTTTGTGATCAACTCTAATTCTTTTATCGAATATCGTTGTTAGGCCGTATTTATGTGCTTTATACGCCAAGACAGACTCTTCCGCAAAAAGAAAAATCTTCTCATCATAAATCCGTACGCCAAGCGTTTCAATAGCATTCTTCGACAGAATCACAAAGCTACCATGCGCACAATATATCGGAAATTTCTCTTTTTTTTGAGTGCAGAAAAGACATAATATGCGCGTGATTTTATTTATAGCAATTCCCGCGAACAGCAAAATATTATTATTTTTCTTAAACCCTTGATAGATCAATTTTTCCGAGGTTTTTGAGCGTCGAACCATCATTGGGTTTTGTTTTTTTCCAATAGCAGCTGTAATGTCAGGCGCAATAATATCTCCTTGCAATTCACATGGGTCAAGATCAAAACGCCTAATCACAATATCCGGATTCGACACAATTACAAATTTTGGATCATAGTGCGTATGTGCATATTCAATTCCGACGTTATTGCCATAGCTATATCCTTTGTTTTCAATATTTAAAAAATCACAATTGAACTCTTCTGCAATTTTTTGAGCATCTGATTTTGTTTTTTCATCAAAGTAAGCATTGACAACAATTACTTTATAATTTCCCGTAATCTCTTTTGTGCTCACTAGAAAATCTTCCAGATCTGCAGTGTTACGATACACAAGAACAACAAAAACATAGTCAATCATATATTTTTCCAGCACCTTTTTCTGCAAAGTGTACCATCACTATTTATTTCAGTCCCCCATTTGGACTATCCATCATTTTTTCATAGTCTTTAAAGTTCATCAGGTTCAAATCCTTCTCGCTGATAATCAGCTTTTCTTTTCCCCCAATCAGCTCAAAAGGCCACTCGATGCCAATATCCGGGTCATTGTACATAATGCCGGAGTCGCCTTCACCATAGAAAACCTCAGCACACTTATAGCCGACCACAGAATCCTCTATGACCAGATATCCATGTCCAAAGAACTGCGGCACCAGCAGCATATTGGTGTTTTCGCCTGTCAGGTGAAAACCACGCCACTGGCCAAAAGTGGGAGAATCCGGGCGCAAATCAACGATAACATCATAGACATGACCCGAAATGCAGCGCACCAGCTTAGCCTGCTGCTTCACCAGCTGAAAATGAGTTGCTCGGATAACACCGCGCTTAGAGATCGTGTAGAACACTTCCTTCAAATCGTGGTCAATCCCATTTGCTTTGAACACGTCCACATTGTAGTCCTTGATCAGACCGCCCCGGTTATCCGTTGCATAGAAAGGCTTAATCAGGTATGCGCCCTTCAAATCAAGTTCCTGAAAATCAAATTTCTGCACCATTATACTTCACCATACTGTATCAGTAATTTTCCACTGTGAGTTTAATACCATTTGAGAAACTCATCGTAACATAATCCCCAATTGCTTTTCGCAACGGCTGTGTATCAAACATTTGAATATTGTAGCGAATTCCGTCATCGGCTCTTGCACCAATTTTTATCAAATCTTCTCTGCCATAAATTTTTCCAACTTCCATTAAATAGTCTTTTAAGAGCCGAGGCTCACCCGATCCAATAAAGTAACAGCTTTGCTCTGTACTATTTTCTCCCAATTTTATCACTGCATCAATTAAGTCATCGGCATAAATAAAATCATAAGGTTGCATCGCCGGACCAAAAGTTGCTTCATTTCCGCTCTTCAATTCAGCAATTGTGTAGCTAATAAGATTTCCCGTTTTATTATCAGGTCCATAAATATTAGAGAACTGCATCCAAATAAAATCGAGTCCAATGTTTTTGCAATAGGTTCCTAGAATCAAATGTGTACAATGCTTTGCAACTCCATACATCATTCCCCCACTAGTCTGATTCAAATATTCTAAACTTTCCACTGCTCGTTCTGCAACTGTTCCAGCACATAAAAATTTCTTACATCCAATCTTCTTCGCTACAGTCGCACAATTAATTGTTATCTCTATATTCTTCAGTTGCACCACAGGATCAGTTTTTCGAGGTCCATTTACTCCTGCCCACGCAAAATGATAAAACGCATCATACTCCGCGTTGGGAATAGAGTCAACTATATTTTTTTCGCTGTCCAATCCTGTCTCGATTTTATCAATCAAATTGGATTCGGGCAGTTTAGAATTTATAAAAGAAATATCCAGTGCAACAACATGCACGCCTTTTCTGATTAATTTATCAATCAATCTACTTCCTAGAAAACCGTTGGCACCAGTAACAATCACATTTTCCATGTTATTCTCCCACCGACAAAAAAGCAGCAATTTCTTTATCCATACATGCGTGAATGTCTCCGCCTTCTACCCAACACTTACTCCATTCCACAACCATCTCTATGGCTGTATCGAGATTCCAATGAGGTTTCCATCCAAATGTGGTCTTCAGCTTAGAGCAATCCAGTTTCAAGAAGTTCGCTTCATGGGGGCCACCGTCATACCGATTGACCCACTTCATGCCTTCGCCCCATTTGCTCACAAACAAATCGACTAAAGCCCCCGTCTGGAAGCAGTCAACGTCATCAGGTCCCACATTATAATAGCCCGCATATTTTGCATCCTGATACTGCATTGCAGCAATCATCAGATAGGCATACAGCGGCTCCAGAACGTGCTGATACGGACGGGTCGAGAATGGATTCCTTACTACAATATCTTCATGCTTAATTGCAGCACGGATGCAATCTGGAATAATGCGGTCATTTGCAAAATCACCACCGCCAATTACGTTACCAGCCCGAGCCGTAGAGATTGCGACCTGATTATCCCCAAAGAAGCTGTTTTTATAGGAATGTGTGACCAGTTCCGAGCAGGACTTGGAGTTGGAGTACGGATCATAACCGTCCAGTTCTTCATTCTCCCGATAACCCCAAGCCCATTCTTTATTAAGATAAACCTTGTCAGTCGTCACATTTAAGAAGGACTTCACACAGCTACTGGTTCGGACACATTCCAAAATGTTTACCGTACCCATCACATTCGTTTCGTATGTATAGGCGGGATCTTTGTAACTGTCACGAACAATGGGCTGTGCTGCCAAATGAAATACAATTTCCGGCTGTGCTTTGTCAAAAGCAGCTTTCAGTGCATAAAAGTCGCGGATATCACCAATCACCGAATGAATATCCTGTTCGATATTCGCGATTTCAAACAAAGAAGGAGAAGTAGGCGGATTCAGGGAGTATCCCGTAACTTCTGCTCCTGCATTAGCAAGAATCTTACACAACCATGATCCCTTAAAGCCGGTATGACCAGTTACAAATACTCGCTTACCCCGATAAAACGATAAATCAAATTTTTCCATTTCTTAATTCTCCCACAGTTTCCACGGCGCATTACCGGACGCCCACAACTTTTCAAGCTGCTGCTTTTCACGCAAGGTATCCATGCACTGCCAGAACCCTTTATGCACATATCCCGCAAGCTGATTTTCTTCCACAAGCTTGCAGAGAGGTTCTTTTTCAAAAACCGTGTTATCCCCATCAATATAATCAAACAAATCCGGCTCGAAAACCATATATCCGATGTTGATCAGATCACCGTCAAAATCAGATTTTTCGCGAAAAGCCTTGATATTTCCGTCCGATCCAATGTCAACAACACCCTTTGACTGGCCAAAATTATACATGGACATTGTACCAATTTTCCCATGAGACTTATGATATGCCAGCAGTTTCGGAACATTCACATCACTCACAGCGTCGCCATAGGTGACCATAAAAGTTTCATCGCCAACATAATCTTTAATACGCTTGATTCTACCTCCTGTCTGCGTATTAAGTCCGGTGTCAACAACGGTGACCTTCCACGGCTCTGCGTGCTTATTATGCACGATCATCTCATTACCTTTTGTGAAGTCAAAGGTAATATCAGATGTGTGAATAAAATAGTCCGCAAACCATTCCTTGATAACATGCTGCTTATATCCGGCGCAAATAATAAACTCGTTGACACCGTAATAAGAGTATTCTTTCATAATATGCCAAAGAATCGGCTTTTCGCCGATTTCGATCATCGGTTTCGGTTTAAGGTGAGATTCCTCAGAAATACGGGTGCCAAAGCCACCAGCAAGAATAACTGCCTTCATGTATATTCCTCCGCATTTTAATTCTGATTAACAAAGCGACATCCTAACTTTTGGGCCAGATGTTTAATTTTAGTTCGAGTGCTCGGACTCAATCTTTCAACAACAAAAGAAATTATATTTTTCTTATATTCTTCTATAGCACTAATTTTTGCTCTATTAGAGACAACTTTGATTTCATTTTTTGAAAGTTGTTTCAATGCAGATGGATACCATTTTCCTTTTTCAATTCCATGTACAACAGAAAACACATTTCTATTGCAGGCAATAACATCAGAAAAAGGGGTATCATCTGCTTTTGCTGCCCGTTCAAGAAGCATTCCTTCTATGTCCCATGCAGATTTTGTTCCGTCACCAATCAGATCGATCAAAAACTCCCGACGAAATATTCCACATTGAAGATTAATTCCATAAGGCGTGTTTTGATTGACATAGCTCATATATGGCAATTCACCAATCGGTTTTTTAGAATGAAGCGGTCTCATTCGACAATAGTTAATCTTATTAAAATCCATATAATCCAGAATTTCTTCGATAATTCTGTTATCGAATTCCTCTGTGATAAATATGTCATCGCAAAGCATCATTACATACTCATATTCCAAATTTTTTAGAGCGTCCAGACTCCTTTCAACCCAAGAATCATTCAATTTCCCGCTATTAATTATTACTGCATCCGGATATTCCAGTTCCCAATTTGTCGAAATAACTAAGGGATATGGACAGTTACCCCAATTTTTGCGTTTACAGTCCATGAAAACATCAAGGACATCTTTATAGCTTTGGGGTGAACTAACATAAATGCACATCCGTGTTTGATTTATCATCTTTCTTTTTCCTGTTCCTATCTGGAATTATCAACATATATCATCTTTTTACAAAAGCCAAAAATCAAATTTCTGCTTGTATTGAATATGCTCGTCACTACGCCTTTACCCTCAGCTTCGCGATATAGTTTATAGTGCCATCCAATCATCGTTTTGACGCTATGTGTACTGACGCTCCCCTTTCTCCCCTTTCTGTACTCTGCCAGATATTCATCCAACAGGTAGCAATCCGCTTTCTTGCAGACCTTCAGCCACATGGCATAATCATTGTTCTTTTTGATATCTGCAATCTGGATTAGCCCAATGGCTGCGGCATCATACATCACAGTCAGACAACCCGGCCAGCAGTAATTAAACATTCCTGTTTTTGTGATTTTTTTAGGGCCAGTGATTTTTACACCAGTCTTTTGTCCGGCCATATCAATTTCTTCATAATTGGTATAGGAAAAGCTGTAGCCGTTCTTTTTCATAAACCCAATCTGTTTTTCGAGTTTTTCCGGCACCCAAAGATCATCACTGTCTAAGAACGCAATCCATCGGCCCTTGGCTTCCCGTAACGCACGGTTTCTGGAAACTGCCGCACCACTGTTTTTTTTATTTTTCAGATAGCGTATTCTCTGGTCGCCTAGAAACGCACCCACAACTTCATCTGTGTTGTCTGTGGAGCAGTCATCCACGATGATAAGCTCCCAGTTGGTATAGGTCTGCGCCTGTACGGACTTGATGGATTCGCTGATGTAATCTGCCGTATTGTAAGACGGCATAATAATAGATACTAGCTCATTCATGTTTGATTTCTTACAATTTCCTCCATTTTTAAAATGGCATTTACCTGATGGAAAACACCGAGGTCATCAAACTTTATCAACAGTTTTCGCATAGAATACAATAGAGGAATCATCCATTTGATTTTGGGATTGTAGACAACATGTAACTTACAATATGCTTTATGAAACCCGAATGTCGATATTTTGTACTCTTGCACGTTTGTTACATGATTGATACTACGGCTTCCGCTATTCACATATTCGATTGTCGGCTTACTGAGCCACTGACTTAAAACATAGTGATGCAATGCATCCGAAGGTCGTAAATTCATGTAGGCCGGATCAAACTTAGATACATTTATCTCAAGATAATTCTTATGTTGAGAGCATATAAAGAATCCAATCAACCGATTTGATTCTAACTCATATGCGCCATAATATATTTTCGCCTCGTGACCTCGATTCAAGAAGCCATCTTTTATTGCATCAAAGCTGATAAAGTTGTCTGCCTTCTCATATCGGCTATACGCCGCAACGTAGCAGTCATATAGTGCTTGTACTTCGCTGTCTTCTATTTCGCGTATATAACATTTTTTCTGGGCCTGCTTGATATGTTTTCGCGAACTTTTTGATAACTGCTCAATACTGTATGGGCCAGAGCGAATAATGTACCACCAGTCGGTTTCATGGTCGCACTCCCAATCCGATGTCCACCGAGCAAGAAGTGGTACCCCCCCCCGGAAGAATCGCGCCATATTTCACCATTTTCTATCGATGATGTGTCTACTTCTTCATCAGGGCTTCCTGTCGGAATCATAGCGTGGTTATAGTACTTCCATCCGTTGATGCTCATTTTCATACCCCTAGCAATTCTCTTGCTTCTGCCTGTTTCTCTGCGTATTCTTCCATACTGACTCTTCCAGCTTTCAGCAGATAGTCCCCGAAATCGTCCGTAATGTCCACCTCGTCCACGTCGCTGTTTTCCAGACCCTTCTGGCGGAAAAACACCTGCTTGACGGTATCAAAAATAATCTTTAAATCACCCAGAAATGTGACGTGCTGGATATATTCCAGATCTGTTTCCAGCTTGCCGTCCCAGCTCAGCGCATTGCGGCCGCGGGTCTGTGCCAAGCCGGAAAGCCCCGGACGGACAGTATGCCGCAGACGCTGCTCAGGGGTCATAAAGACCATATCCCGCACAAGCTGAGGACGTGGACCAATTACCGACATGTCTCCCTTGAGGATGTTGAATGCCTCCGGCAGCTCATCCAGAGAGGTCGAACGCAGTGCCTTGCCAAATTTCGTCAGCCGCACATCGTCCGGCAGCAGCTTGCCGTTTTCGTCCCGGGCATCGGTCATCGTGCGGAACTTGTAAAGCTTGAAGATCTTCTCGTCCTTGCCCGGACGCGGCTGGGTGAACAGAACGGGAGAGCCAAGCTTGACCCGCACCAGTACTGCCACAATGATGTACAACCAACCGAATACGATCAGCGCTGCAAGCGCGCAGATAACATCCAGAAGCCGCTTTATGTATCGCTCATAGATTCCCTGTTTTTTCGTCATGTCTTCCTCACTCAAAGCACGCACGGATGACCTGAATGATCCGATCCTGCTGTTCCGGGGTCATTTTGTTATCGCTGGGCAGGCACAGACCACGCTGGAAGATATCCGCGCCCACGTCGAACACACCGCCGGAGATATACGCATTGGTCTTTGCTCTGCCGGAGCCGTTGACCGTGACGAACTCGTGCATCCTGTACATAGGCTGCATGTGCATGGGCTTCCAGATCGGACGCCCCTCTGCGTTCAGACCAGCAATAGCCTCCAGAATCTCGGTGGGGCAGGTCTTGCCCTTTTCCTTTATGTACAGCGCCTCGGTCTCACCGCGCACCTGCTTGCACATAACGTCCTTATCAAGGATCATCGCAGACAGCCAGTAGTTGGGTTCGCACTTTGTTTCATCAAAGGGGTTCATCTGGATGGGCAGATCCTTCAAACCCTCCTTGTAGCGCTCGTAGACCGCCTTCTTCTGGGCGATGTGCTCGTCCAGATGCGGGTACTGACCGCGGATAACGCCTGCAATGACGTTGCTCATGCGGTAGTTGTAGCCCACTTCCTCATGCTGATACCATGCGGCATTTTCGCGTGCCTGCGTGGACCACTTGCGTGCTTTGTTGGCCACTTCCAAATCGTTCGTCAACAGGCAGCCGCCGGACGAGCCGGTGATGATCTTGTTGCCGTTATAGGAGATGGCAGCATAATCACCGAAGCTGCCACACTCCTTTCCTTCCCAAGTTGCGCCCATAGCCTCTGCTGCGTCCTCAACGAGCAGTGCGCCGTGTGCATCGCAGATCTCGCGGATCTTACGGATGTTGCCGGAGAAGCCGTATAGTTCTGCACAGACCACCAGCTTGACCTCCGGGTACATCTCAAAGGCCTTTTCCAGTGCCACAGGGTCCATGTTCCAAGAAGAAGCCTCGGTATCGATGAACACCGGGATGCCGCCCTCGTAGACCACCGGGTTCAGGGTGGCGTCGAAGGTCATATCGGAGCAGAACACCCGCTTGCCCTCCAGCGCACCATGGCTGATCATGGGCTTGCCGTACAGCTTTTCACCGGCAAACTTCACGCACAGATGCAGCGCTGCGGTGCAGCTGCACAGTGCCACAGCGTACTTCACGCCGGAGCGCTCTGCTGCGAGCTTTTCCACTTCATTGATATTCTGACCCACGGTGCTCATCCAGTTGGTCTCGTAGGCTTCCGTAATATATTTCAGTTCCTCACCGTGCATGGTCGGCGTTGCCAGCCACACCTTATTTGCAAAAGGCGCAAAATCACCCTTACGATTAAATGCCATAATTCCTCAACGTCCTTTCTTTTCCGCCCTTAGAAGAAGCTGATGTCCTCGCCGCTCTCTTTTTCGTAGCTGCGCACCCAGTCCTCCTTCAGATCATTGGGGACCAGAATGTCCTTCTGCAGCTCTACTACCAGACGGCTTTCCTTTGCAGCCACACTCTTGATCAGGTATTTGCCGGTCATTGCCAGCGCTGCCTGCTCCCCGTTTGCGAACACATGATGCTCGCCCTCCAGCACGACCTCGACCTCACCCTTGGTATAGGACAGTAGTGTGCGCAGGGTCATGGAGCCGCTGGATTCCTGCAGGTAGCCGGTAAATTCACGCACTTCCACTTCCTGCTTTGCGCAGATCTCCCGCACCTGTTTGCGGATGCTGTCCGGCATGGTGGTATCGGCAAGGATCACGCAGCCGATGTTGTATTTCTTCACAGCCTCGTCGATCTTATCCACACCGCCGATGACCGGAACACCCTGCATCACGTCGCCGCTGTCGTTAGAGCGGAAGTCCACCAGACATACCGGGCGGGCAACGCCCTCCGGGTTGCGCTCCATCTGGCGCAGCACCACATGGCTGGTCTCGCCGACGCCCACCACCATGACATTCACCGCAGCATCGTCTTTACGGTTCATGGTCTTGGCGCGCTCAGACTCCACCAGAATGATACGGGGTGCGAAGCGGATGATCGCAGTCAGGGTGAACTGCACCACAGCACCGATGAGATAGTAGGTCACCGGCATCCGCATGACGAACACCATAGAGCCCACCACCTGCAGCAGGAAAGCCAGCAGGTTTGCATAGACAATGCGGTTCATGTCGCCCAGACCGGCGTATTTCCACCGGCTGTTGTACATTTTAAAGAAGTAGAAGATTACCAGACACCCAACGGTATAGAACGGCGCAAAATGCAGATACGCCGGGATATACCGCATTGCCAGCTCGTTGAACTCCGAATGCACATAGAAGCGGACCACCAGCGCGATGAAGTAAGACAGGTTCACCGCCACGATGTCGAAAACCACCAGTGCAAGACGTGGCAGGAGCGAACGCTTGTTCGACTGGTTTTTAACTTGTTCCATATCTGTTTCCTCCTTTATAGATCAGACCGTTACGGGGGTCTTTCTCTGCATCTTCATTTCCTCTGCCTGCTCCGCCGTAGCGTTTACTTCTTCGGGCGAGCGGTAGGTGGGCACGACCCGTTTCAGAGCCTTGCGCGCCGTATCGTCATCGTTGGAAGCCACAGCATCCTGCAGCACCGCCAGCTTGCGGTCGATCTCCTCCTTGGGCAGAGGCGCGTCTTTTTCGATAAAGATCAGGCTGTTGTCGGTCTTATCCAACTCCTCGGTCTTGACCAACAGCTCCTCGTAGAGCTTTTCACCGGGACGCAGACCGGTCTCTACGATCTCGATGCCCTGTGCACCGGAAAGGCGGATCATGTTTTCAGCCAGCTCCAAAATCTTCACCGGCTGACCCATATCCAGCACGAACAGCTCGCCATTTTTCGCCATGGAGCCGGATTGCAGCACCAGCTGGGATGCCTCCGGGATGGTCATGAAGTAGCGGATGATGCGCTTATCGGTCAGGGTCACAGGACCGCCGTTGGCGATCTGCCGCTTGAACAACGGGATGACCGAGCCAGCCGAGCCCAGCACATTGCCGAACCGGGTGGCGCTGTAAACAACATTTCCCCAAGTGCTGGCGCTCTGCACGATCATCTCACACATCCGTTTGGTGGCACCCATAACGTTTGTGGGGTTGACCGCCTTGTCGGTGGACACCATCATGAAGCGCTGCGCACCAAACTCCTCGCACAGCTCCACGAGGTTCCGGGTGCCGAACACATTATTATAAATGGCCTCCACGCAGTTCTTTTCCATCAGGGGAACGTGCTTGTGCGCTGCCGCATTGATGACGATCTGCGGGTGGTATTTCTCAAAGACCTTGCGCAGCGCTGCCTTGTGGGTGATGGAGCAGATCTCGATCTGAAGGTCAAGGGCGTTGCCGTATGCGATCTTCAGCTCCTGCTGCACATCGTAGGCACCGTTCTCGTAGATATCCAGAATGATGATCTGTCGGGGACTCATTTTTGCCAGCTGACGGCAAAGCTCCGAGCCGATGGAACCGCCGCCGCCCGTGATAAGCACCACCTTGTCGCGGTAATAAGCGCTGGTCTTTTCGTCCGAGATCTTGATCTGCTTGCGGAACAGCAGCTCCTCGATGTCGAACTCACGCAGATAGCGCTTCTTACCTGCGGACTGCATTACGGGGTAGTCATAGACCTTTACCTTATAACCGGCATTGATGTACCGGGTATACAGCTCTCGCTTCTTTTCATCGCTGAGGTTCTGGATGGCGAACACCACCTCCTGCACCTCATGCTTGCGCAGCGTTTCCAGCGTGGCTTCGCTTTCCAGCAGCACCGGGATGCCATGGATGGAGCGACCAGCCTTTTCCTCGCTGATATCCACGAAGCAGCGCGGGACATAGTTTGCGTTGGCATTGCCCAGCAGCTCCTCTGCCAGATTCACACCCACACGACCGGCACCGATGATGGCAATTTTGATCTTGCGCTCTGTTTCTTCTGTTTCATGGGTCAACTCTTCGCCTGCAAAGGCCTTCAGTAGAAAACGCAGAAATTTTCCCTGCCGGGTGTCCTCTTTTCCGCACTTGAAGGCGTAGCGGTAGACCATACGCATTGCCAGCGCAGCTAGCAGATTCATGCAGGCAAGCGACAGCAGCCGTGCAAAGCTGACAGCCTGCACCCCAAGCGCGTGCGCCAGACTCCACTCTACCATCAGCTCCGCCACAAACGCCGCAGCGTCGGTCACCAGCAGACGGATGTAGCACTGGATGCCGCCGTAGCGCCAGATTTGCTGATAGATTTTGCCCAGATACCGCGCCGTAAATACGCACACCGCCGAAACGATGCCGTGCAGCAAAACGCTCTGCCAGCTCAGTGCCTGTGTGGTAACATAGAACAGCACCATCAACAGATCCAGCGCCAGCATGATGGCGAGGTCATAGATGACTAGCGGCCATCGGTTTGATTTTCGATTCATTTCCACGATTCTTCCCTCTGAAGCGGTTTCCGCCGCTCCGTTTTATCCTTTCCTATAGAAATTTATTTTCTTGCTCATCCAGCCTTGTCCGGTCTGGTGAAAATCAGTTCATTTTGCTCCGGTGCGCCTACGGCACGTTTCCGGTTCCCCCACCGCATCCCGATGACATCCAGCTTTGCAATCCGTTCCTCTGTCAGAACAGCACAGCTTTTTTCAGGATTCTGGCGGGTATACCGCTGCCGTTTGACCCAATTCCCGAGGTTATATCCGCTCGGCGACACATATTCTGCCGGGACGTTCAGGTCGCCGTGGGCATCAAAGTAACGCTTGGCTTCCTGATATCCTTCGTTCCACTGGCGGTCATTGCGGTTGCCCCAGTACATTCCGATACGGTTCAGCCGCTCGACCTGTTCGGCTGTCAGCTTTCCTTTCGAGTATGCCCATTGCTGGCTTGCGACCCACTGTCCCAGCCGCTCACCAGCCGCTGTCACATAGGAACGTGGGATGTTCAGGTTGCCGTTTTCCTCGTAATAGGCCACAGCCAGCGCATAAGCCTTTTCCCACTTGGCATCAAAAACGCTCCACACCATGTCAATCTCATCAAGCTGTGCGATGCGTTCTTCCTTCAGTCGGCCGTTCAGCTTTTGCTGTCGGGTCTTAAGGATCCACTGTCCCAAGGGATAGCCGTCCGGGTCTACATACTTTCTTGCCACCATCAGGTTTCCGTAGGTGTCGTGGTATTTCCTTGCGACCTCAAATCCGTGCTGCCACGCAATTTCCTTCCGGTTTCCCCAGACCATCCCGATGCTGTCCAGCCGCGCGATCTGCTGCTCGGTCAGATTTCCTTGAATTTGTCCCTCGCGCACCCGGCGCTGGGTGACCAGCCACACCCCAAGGCTCAGACCGCCGGGCGTGGTATACAGTTTCGGGACGTTCAGGTTGCCGTGCTCTGCATAGTAGATGCTCGCCTCAGAGAAATAGTGCTCCCAGCCAGAAGAAAGGCTGGCCTGCAACTGCTCGAACAGCACCCGGCAGTCGTGCACCTGCTCGACGACCTCGAACCGCTCGGTCACGATCTTGTCACTCTCGCCGTTGGCATAGAGCCGGTGAACAGCCTCCTGCATCTCGCTTTGCAGACCGGAAATGCTGGTCAGACCCTCGAAGTTGTTGACTACATCAAGAATCAGCGGGGCTGCGGTATCCCCGGCGGTCAGGGCACGTCCGATCTGCTGCTTGTAGATGATGGGCGAAATGGTAGGTCGGAACAGGATGACCCCGGAAATGCCTTCCACATGGACGCCCTCGTTAAGCATATCAATGCAGAACGCAACTTCAGCCGGTTGCTGGTGTCTGTCTTGAAGTCCGAAAAGGCTTTGTCGGTGTTCGGGTCATCGGAGTAGGCTTCGTACACCACCACGTCCGGGTTGACCCCGGCGAACCACTCGGGCACATGGGATACCATCTCGTCCATGTGCTCCTTGTTGGCGCAGAACACAATGTACTTGCCGGACTTATTCGTGATATGATGGGCAAAGACCTTATCCAGGCCGTCTGCCTGCTCCAGTGCGCGGCGCAGCGCGTCCAGATATTTCTGATTCACATCCTGAATGCCCGGTGCCCGCAGGTTATCCACCCGCGCCTGATACTTTGCAAGCGTTTTCTGGTACTGATAAACCGTGGTCACATATTTCGGGGCAGGCAAAATACCCCTGACGACTGCTTCGCCAAGGGTCATGTCGCTCGCAACACGGCTGTCAAAAAGTTCTTCAGCCATGTCGCGGTTATTATCCAGATATCGGATGTTTGTTGCCGTCAGCCCCAGAAGCTTTGCATCCGGGCATAACTTTAATAAAGCCACCGTGCTTTCGCCCCAACATTCCGCACCGGCACGGTGAAATTCATCGAGTATAATATAGGCAGGCTTCTGCGCCGCAATTTTCTCCAGCTGATCCTGCGTACAGCACATCAGCTTGGCATAGGTATAAAAGTGGACGTTTGCCAGCGGAAAATCCGGTTCGTTCTTTTTCAGGCTCTCCAACTGGGTCTTGAAGATATATTCACTGGGGGAAAGCCAGATCACGACCTTCTCCGGGTTTTCCTCGATCAGCTTGAACGCAATGTAGCTCTTTCCGGTGCCGGTGGGATGGACAATGGCAGCTTTGCCATACTGGTCCATCATCCGGACTGCCGCGCGATATGCTTTCTCGTTGTGCTCAAACAGACGCAATGCCACCTTGTTCACCCCTTTCCGCAATAAAGGGGTATCCTTCACAGTGATAATGGAGGATACCAATCTTTCGACATCATTGTTTGATTCTCCCTATTATTTTATCATGGTTATATCTGGGAATCAATAGAAAGCAGAGGAAATGTATTCATCCATGTTTTAGAAAAATTTTCGATTCAGCCAGAACTTTTTTGCACATTGCCCAGTTTCGTATGAAAACTCCAGATGAAATCACCGATGGACAAAATGTGTGGTCATATAGCTGCCCATGGCGCTGGAAGTTGCCGCTCGGTTGGATAGCAGCTCCGATGTAATGACAACCGTTAAATAGTGAGTGTCCCCCTCGCACTGAAAAGCCGGTTTATACCGTCACATTGGTCAGGAGTTCTGACGAGGCAAATCGTGCAGCACTACATATTTTTACTCTTTCCCCTGCTACTCCTTATTTATATAGGTATGATCAGCATCCATTCACCGCAGCTACCACCTACCCTGAGTCAGGCTCTTTTCGCGCTAAAAAAGCCCCTACCGATCACATTTCTGTGAAAGGCAGAGACCTTCTGCTAGGTTTTAATCAGGGCTGGGGAGATGGAACAACTATCTCATTCTACTGGGTCAGTGTCCCCTTCCAGATTTTTAACTACCCCCGGGGTCAGGTATTCGCCCATGTCTGCCTGAATCAAGGCATCGTTATAGGCATTCAGCGCCATACCCTTCTATATAGGCAAGCGGCTGGCATGGTCAGATACGGTAGGCAGCAGCCAGACCGGCGCGTCGAAACCTCCCAAGGCAAAGAGCAGCACCCGGCGGTGGTATGTCCCAAGTGCTGTTCGCCGACACTCCTAGGCTTCTGTGACAGCGGAACAATGCTCCATATCTTTAAAGTCATACTTGTAAGTCCATCTTATCGGACGCATCATTTGGTAGACTTCAGGTACAGCAAAAGCAAACACACTTCAAAATACAGGAGGATAATATTATGGCAGGCGCTTTTTCGTTATTTTTAGGCATGTTGGGTCTTGGTGCAGCTGGTGCAGTCAGCGCGGGACAGAACGCAAAAATCAAGAAGGCAGATTATCAGTATGGCGAGGAGCATGGCCTTCATGGCACCTCTGAGGTTCTGCAAATGCGGGAGCGAGTGCGTAAAGAATGGTGGAGCATCTGCGGCAAAACCTACAACGCATGTGAGTGGCCTGCATCGAGTTACGGCGACCTCAGCAGGACCCCGTGGTGCTATCTGAAAAAGCGCTGGTTCATTGACCACCTGAACAAAAAGGGCATCCCCTATGATGATCTGGTCGTGAATGACGTTACCGGCGTTACCTTCTACGAGAACCAGAAGAGAACGTCCCAAGCATATATGAGAAAGCTACGGTAATGGACACCGAGCACCTATTGTCATCACTTCGCTGAAGACGCAATCAGTAGCAGGAGGCATTTATTGCTGAAAAGAAGTTCGTTGTCAAAACGGTATTCCATGATGAAAATGGAGACACTCTGCTTCGTGAAGATTACCGTGAGACACGAGAAAAAGCACAGGAGCTCAAGGATTTGGCTGATTTTGGTTATGCCGGACTTTTTGACAAGGGTCAAACAAAAGTCACCACTGAGATCATTGGGCGCTGACACCAACCACCATTTCCTATAGCAGCAACAGAGCCCTGCCGCTCAGACACGAGTAGCAGGGCTCTTTTTTATGCGGTATTCGGTCAGAAAGTGCACTTGAAGAGTTGCGTTTAATAGCAGGTAGCACACTTCCCGGCGGATTTACGGCTCGATTATTGTTTTCACCACTTTTGAGCATCTCTATTTGCGTCGTGATTTGCGCCCCTTAGAGAGCATGGAGGTCAGAGCGCAATTTTACGCACGTCCACTTTGAGCTACGGGTGACGTTCTGGACATCCATCTATGGGCTTTCATACGGCAATCCCATCAGCGCAACAAAGCATAGTCAAGCCCTCTGCTGTCCCGCTCCTATCCCCTGCTACATCCCTGCTGGTGTACGCCACTGCCGTACATTTACGACATATTTTGGCACTTTATGACGCATTTAGACGCTTTTCGCCTGTTTTGGCATATTTTGCGTTACATTTATTTCGGACTGGATAAAACTAGTCCAAATATATGTAATGGGGATGATGTCAAAATGGTTACTTCCGATTTATCCGCCCGTATCAATGATGTACTGCGCTATGTCGGGATCACCCGTAACATGAACGCCTACATTATTCTATCACAAGCTCTGACGCTGATTGCCGAGGACGAAGACCGCCTGCGAGCTGTAGAGAAAGAAATCTACACGCCTATTGCCGACAAGAAGCTGTACGAGCCCAAAGCAGTCCAGAGCACGATCCGCCGGGCATCCAAGGTCGCATGGGATCTCTGCCCCGAGCGTGTTCAGGAGCTGGCTGGCTATCCGCTGAATGGTCGCCCTTCTACCGTGACCATGCTCGAGCTTCTCTATAATGGTGTCGCCCGCTATGACGATCTCTCTATTCTAAAATAAGCGATCCTCAACAACAAGCACCCCGCTACTCTATGCCGAGCAGTGGGGTGTTTTTGCGTCTTGATTTGGTTTCAACTAGTGTCAAATTGTCCCATGTTGAAGGTGAAAGGACGGTGGTGCGAGAAGTTGTTTGCTACAATCTGCGTGGTGTTATGGAAATCTGCCATCTGTCACGAGCATAACAAAGACTGTCTTGATTTCCAACTTATAACAAACTGTTACAGGTTGGGGCACTGCATAATACCGCCTCCTTGAGTCATGTTTCAGGGGAAGTGTGGAATGCTACTCCCTTTTCGCAGCCCAAAATTCCGCCACGAAAGGATGTCCACAGTGTACAAGAACAAGCTTGGTGGTTGGAATGTTGTAAAAAGCAAAGATATCAAATTGCCCGAAAAAGATGGCAAAATTGATTTTGCGTTTATGGAGGCTTTCATATCTGCCATCAAGAAACTGGCAATCAAGGAAGTTGTTCTTTACAGTGACCGAAAAATTGCAGCAACCAAAGAAGTTATTTCAAAAACTGAATAATTGACGATGCCCAAGGCGATCAACTGTAAAAAGTTGGTCGCTTTTGTTTTGTCATCACACAGCAGCTCTGACCACCCGCATAGTCCTGCGCACAGAGCCTTTAGCCAGATGGCGGCATTCACAGTCATAGATAAACTCATCACGGAGATCTTTCAAACACATAAAAAACACCCTTTCCTTCATGGCGAACCACAAAAGAAAGGGTGAAAAATTGCTAGATGAGCTTATCGTACCAGATCAGGCTTGTTCGTAGTTGAGCAAGACAAACTCCGGCAGACACCTCAAGCACTTTTGAGCGTAAGAACGCGATTAGCAGTTCTCAGCGAAGTACTTAATGGTACGGACCATCTGAGAGGTGTAGGAGTTCTCGTTGTCGTACCAAGACACGACCTGAACCTGATAGGTGTCATCGTCGATCTTAGCGACCATGGTCTGGGTAGCATCGAACAGAGAGCCGTAACGCATGCCGATGACATCGGAAGAAACGATCTGATCCTCGTTGTAGCCGAAGGACTCAGAAGCAGCAGCCTTCATAGCAGCGTTGATGGCTTCCTTGGTGACGTCCTTGCCCTTGACAACGGCAACCAGCAGAGTGGTAGAACCGGTGGGAACGGGCACGCGCTGAGCAGAGCCGATCAGCTTGCCGTTCAGCTCGGGGATGACCAGACCGATAGCCTTAGCAGCACCGGTGGAGTTGGGAACAATGTTCTGTGCACCAGCACGAGCACGGCGCAGATCGCCCTTGCGCTGAGGACCGTCCAGAATCATCTGGTCGCCGGTGTAAGCATGAACGGTGGTCATGATACCGGAAACGATGGGGAAGGTCTTGTTCAGGGTGTCGGCCATGGGAGCCAGGCAGTTGGTGGTGCAGGAAG
>ERZ791821.671-NODE-671-length-26259-cov-88.928446_pt1 | contig 26259 bp, 19 predicted proteins | sample MGYA00510300_ERZ791821 | MGnify/ENA primary metagenome ERZ791821 (study PRJEB30046, sample SAMN00792034) | human gut metagenome | study: EMG produced TPA metagenomics assembly of the A metagenome-wide association study of gut microbiota in type 2... | reverse complement strand
GAAATCTGAAAAGGAAAAAGTCATAGTGTCCTTGACAAAGGGTACACTTTAAAAAAAGGGATATACATATGATTCAGATTTGGCTGTAGCTATGAAATATTATAGTGAAGCAAAAGACATGCAGTTATCAGATGAGCTTTCGGATATAGTATACAGATATGAGCAGGAGAGTGAGTACTGGAACGACAGGCTTAAGCAGATAAATACAGCATTTGCCAATGAAACCAAGGAATTCACCAGGGAAGATATGAACGAAGCCACAATGCAGGTGTCGTTATATAAAAAAGGATTGGAAGAGATACACCGGAATATAAACAATCTTGAATATCTTAAGGGAAAAAATATAACCGGAGAGGTAACAATGCCTTTTGCTGTTGAAGAGATGCTTGGCGAAAAGCTGTATAGTCACGAAGCTGTGTATGGCTTGCTGGCAGTTATAGTGCTGATATTTATTATTTTTTCGATTGTGTCTGGTGAAAAGAAACAGAATATGCTTATATCTATACATACAGCCAAAAGGGGAAGACTTAGCTGGTGTATGATGAAGCTGTGTGCAGTACTTATAGTTTCGATATGCATAGGGGTAGTGATATTCATTCCGGATATCGTGAATATTACAAGGGCATATAAGATAGATGATATGCAGACAGTCATACAGAATTATCCCAAGTTTTCATTTGTTCCATTTAAAATGTCACTTATGGCTTATCTTATCTGTAATATAATATGGAAGCTTGTATTACTTATGGCAATAGCCGGTATAGTAGTACTTATATCAACAATGTCTGGTTATGTGTTATCGCTTGTTGTATCGCTGGCACTTGTGCTGCCACAACTGTTATATATGCTGGGATTTAATCTTATGTATTATATTTCAATCGTATCCCCTCTTCTTGTTGAGGAAAACTGGGGACGTGGCATCAATCAGCTGAATGGTATTATGCTTGTTGCTGCCGGACTGGTCTGCTGGGTGATAAGCGTCAGAAGAATTGTAAAAAAAGGACATTGATTATTGATTACAGTAAAAATGTGTGACTTGAATATATCGGGAAATGGAGCGTGGATAGTATGGAACTCAGGATTGATGATTTAAAGAAAACCTATGGCAGTGTAAAAGCATTAAAGGGAATAAGCTATAGCTTCACGCCAGGTGTGTATGGCATACTTGGAGCCAATGGTGCAGGAAAGAGCACAATGATTAACCTTATAACTGATAACGTGAGCAGGGATAAGGATGGTGGAAGTATAACATACTGTGATGGCTATAATACATGTGGAAACAGTCAGGAATATAACTGTGATGATAATGAGAAAACAATATCAGGTGAGCCGCTGGATATATTAAAGTTAGGTGCTAAGTTTCGTGGTATTGTAGGATATATGCCACAGCAGCAGGGCTTCTATGAAGATTTTTCACCGAAGGCATTTCTTAAGTACATGGCAGAGATAAAAGGTGTGAAAGCCATAAAATCAGTGGATGATAATGGCAAGGTGACTGTGAAAAAGGTCGGACAGCAGATAGATGAGCTTCTTGGAATAGTGAATCTTACATCCGTCGCATATAAGAAAATAGGTGGCTTTTCTGGAGGCATGAAGCAGAGAGTGCTTCTGGCACAGGCATTGCTTGGCAATCCAAAGATACTTATACTTGATGAACCGACAGCCGGACTGGACCCTAAGGAAAGGATAGCTATCAGGAACTATATTGCTGAGCTATCTAAGGATAAGATTATATTATTCGCTACGCATGTTGTAAGTGATATAGAATGTATAGCAGACAAGGTTCTTCTGTTAAAGAATGGCGAGATTATAGCAACAGGAACTCCATCACAGCTTATTGAGCAAATGCAGGGAAAGGTCGGGGAACTTACATGCACGCTGGATGATGTTGCCAGCCTTCAGGAAAAGTATCATATAGGAAATATAAGACAAAGAAAGGATGGGCTTGTTTTAAGACTTGTTGGAGATGAACTGCCAGGGGAGGCGGTAAAGGTTGATAATGATATTGACCTTGAGGATGTATATCTGTACTATTTTGAATAAGTTTTTGACCGCAAATGCAGATAGTTACTGTGTTTGCGGTTATATTTTTTGGAGTGATATTGTTTATAGAAAATTAAAAGTCTGTTAGATTGTGTCAATTGTATAAATTACAATACAATATTAAAAAATTGATATTTGCTGGTTTTGGTGTATAATAACAGAGTATTCTTGTATGTATGTAAGCCTTAAAAGGAGAAGTATACTTTTCTTCTGATGTTATAAGGATAATTGAAAAAATCAGACATAATGGAGGCACAATAAAGATGGGATATATATCCAGAGATGAAGCATTTACATTACTAAAGAAGTATAACAAATCTCTTTTTCATATCCAGCATGCGCTTACAGGCCTTATATGGGCAGCGGCACTTATGAGACCATCTAAGAGTACAAAGGACATGGAGCTTAAGTCTTTAAAGAAGAAGTATAAGAGCAAAGGCTTTGCAGCAGGCTGTTCAAGAGAGGTTATAGAAAAAGGTGCGAAACAGCTTGGATGGGAACTTGAAAAGTTGCTTACAATGACGCTTGCGGCTATGGCAGCCTCAGAAGATACTATCAATGAAGAGATGGCAGCTGAGTCAGCTGCACAGTAGACAAGTAAAGAAAGGACGTATAGTAATGAAGGTTTTATTAATTAACGGAAGCAGGAGAGATGCAGGTTGTACATATACAGCACTTTCAAAGGCAGCTGAGGCCATTGAAAGTGAGGGTGTAGAAACAGAGATTATCAATGTAGGAAGCAGAGTGCTTAAGGGAGAAGTTGATGATGTAGTCAAAGAAGCTGGTGAAAAGGTTAAAACAGCAGATGGTGTTATAGTAGGTTCGCCGGTATATTATGCATCAGCCAGTGGAGAAATCATGATGTTTCTTGACAGATTCTTTGGAGCTTTTGGTGCAGATATGAAGTATAAGCCGGGCTCAGCAGTGGCATCAGCACGTAGAGGTGGCACAACGTCAACTATTGATGATCTTAACAAGTATTTCCAGATTAACCAGATGCCTGTTGTATCATCTAACTACTGGAACATAGTTCATGGAAACACACCTGAAGAAGTTGTAAGGGATGAGGAAGGCATGCAGACTATGAGGCTTCTTGGAAAGAATATGGCATGGCTTGTTAAGTCTATAGATGCTGCAAAGAAGCAGGGTGTTGAGCTTCCTTGTGGTGAGGATAAGATAAAAACTAACTTTATAAGATAGTCTGCGTGAGTTGCTATAAGAAAACGATTGACAGAGTTAGTATAAAACATATATAATAAAAGAACCGTGCAGCCGGGGAGTTAGCGGCACCTTGTACCTGCAATCCGCTATAGCAGGGGTGATGTTCGGCAGAGGGCGAGATTTTATGGAGCCGCCCGATATAAGTGGTGATGACATCTGGGTCTTCCGCAACAGGAATTCATGAACCATGTCAGGTCAGGAATGAAGCAGCATTAAGTGAAACCTTCTGTGTGCCGGAAGGCAGCCTGGATCGAGCTAACTGTATCGGTAACGTCTGTGGATGATCATTCGAAGCCGGGCGCACGGTTTCGTGCGTTTTAAAACAACATGACAGAAAGGAAGTCCTAAGTTATGTCATATCAGGCATTATACAGAAAGTGGAGACCAGACAACTTTGAAGATGTCAAAGGTCAGGAACATATTGTTACAACTTTAAAGAATCAGATTAATGCCGACAGAATAGGACACGCTTACCTGTTTTGTGGAACAAGAGGTACTGGTAAGACGAGTGTGGCAAAGATATTTGCAAAGGCAGTTAACTGTGAGCACCCGGTAAATGGGAGCCCATGTGGGGAGTGTCCTACATGCAGGGCAATAGCTTCTGGTACTTCCATGAATGTTATAGAGATAGATGCGGCATCAAACAATGGTGTCGATAATATAAGGGAAATCAGGGATGAAGTGCAGTATTCCCCAACAGAAGGAAAGTATAAAGTATATATAATCGATGAGGTTCATATGCTTTCCATAGGAGCGTTTAATGCACTTCTTAAAACACTTGAGGAACCACCGGCTTATGTTATATTTATACTTGCTACGACAGAGGTGGCAAAGATACCTATAACTATTATGTCAAGATGCCAGCGATATGATTTCCATAGAATATCTATAGAAACGATAGCTGACAGGCTGTCAGAGCTGATGAAGGCAGAGAATATAGTGGTTGAAGATAAGGCTGTCAGGTATGTGGCTAAAGCAGCGGATGGTTCTATGCGAGATGCACTAAGCCTTCTTGACCAGTGCATAGCCTTTCATCTTGGGGAAGAACTTAAGTATGATGATGTGCTTGATGTACTTGGCGCAGTCGATACAGCTATATTCAGTAATATGTATAAGACGATAAGAGAAAATGATGTGGCACACTGTATGAGCCTTATGGAAGACATTATCATGCAGGGACGTGATTTATCACAGTTTGTCACAGATTTTATATGGTATCTGAGGAATCTTTTGCTTATAAAGACTACTAAAGATACTGATAAGATAGAGGATGTAATCGAGGTATCTAAGGATAACATAGCTGATATGATAGAAGCTGCTAAAGAAGCTGATGCAGATACACTCATGAGACATATAAGAGTGTTATCAGAGCTATCCAACGATATGAAGACATCAACACAGAAGAGAGTAAAGGCAGAGGTTACATTTATAAAGCTGATGAGACCAGCCATGGAGAATCCAGCTGATATGACGGAGCTTGCAGGGCGTATCAACACACTTGAGACACAGCTTGGTGATGCCATGCAGGTTATAGATAAGCTTAAGTCAGGTGAACTTATCCCTGCTGGTATGCTTAATGCCATAAGTCAGGGCGCGGCTATAATGCCGGGTGGAGTGAATGGCAGCGACATGACAGGAGCTGGTGCTGACGGATTCGTGGCAGCTGGAGTTAATAATAACGATAACAAGCAAGTTATTAAAAGAAACTATGATGCAGTGACTGATGATATAAAGCAGATAGCATCACAGTGGAATGTCATAATCTCATCCATAGATGATGCACTTCTTATGAACTTCTTAAAACAGGCATATGTTACTGTAACAGAGGATGGCAATAGTCTTGAGATTATGATAAAATCACTTAGTGGTTACAATGCTATAAGCAGGGAAGAAACAGTTACCATGTTAGAGGAGCTTATAGAAGAAAGGACAGGGGTATCTGTCAGAATCGTAGTAACCAAGATGGATGAAGACGAAGATTTTAACAAGCGTTATGTAGCACTTGAGGAGCTTGTTGGGATGAATATAGAAATAGATGATAAGGAGGAATTTATATAATGGCTAAAAGAGGTGGATTTCCAGGAGGAATGCCTGGCAATATGAACAATCTTATGAAGCAGGCACAGAGAATGCAAAGACAGATGGAGGAGCAGCAGGCTGCCCTTGAAACAAAGGAATTCACAGCAACAGCAGGCGGTGGAGTTGTCGAAGTAACTGTAACAGGCAAGAGAGAAGTTACTAAGGTTAAGATTGATCCTGAGGCAGTTGATCCAGATGATGTAGAAATGTTAGAGGACTTAATAGTTGCTGCAACTAACGAAGCACTTCGTAAGTGCGAGGAAGAGTCACAGGCATCTATGTCTAAGATTACAGGCAGTCTTTCAGGACTTGGCGGAGGCCTTTTCTAATGGACATATACAGCGGTCATATTAATAAATTAATAGAACAGTTGTCAAGATTACCAGGGGTTGGGGCTAAGAGCGCCCAACGCCTGGCATTTCACATTATAAACATGCCTAAGGAGGATGTGCAGTCAATAGCGGATGCTATGGTAAGTGCAAAGGAGAATGTACACTACTGTAAGGAATGTTTTACACTCACTGATGATGAGTTATGCCCTATATGCAAGGATCCTAAGAGAAATCATAAGCAGATTATGGTTGTTGAGCATACAAGGGATATGGCAGCATATGAAAAGACAGGTAAGTATGAGGGTGTATATCATGTCCTTCATGGTGCGATAAGTCCTATGCTTGGAATAGGACCATCAGATATCAAGCTTGCGGAACTCATGAAAAGACTTCAGAAGGATGTTGATGAGGTTATCATAGCAACGAATTCCAACCTGGAGGGTGAGACAACAGCTATGTATATAAGCAAGATGATAAAACAGGCAGGAATAAGGGTTACGCGAATAGCAAGTGGTGTGCCGGTAGGCGGAGACCTTGAATATATAGATGAGGTTACACTTCTTAGGGCGTTGGATGGAAGAACTGAGTTATAGTGTGGCTTTGAATCTGGCTGGTGCAGCCGGGTTGCAGCATTGCTTTACAATCCACAGAATCATATCATGTATATAAAGCAGAATTGTTATAAAGAATATAGAATCATCAAAACAGATACTTAAAGAATGAGGTGTATTATGGCAGGAAGTATGATAGGAGAGATAATCACAGATCATAGGGAAAGAATGCTTAATCTTAAGAAGTATTATCCATTTTTCAGGCTCATGGACGCTTCATTTGACCAGTATAAAGATGGAAAGTACTGTGCGCTTGATATGGGTTATATTCTTATGGCTGTTCTGCGTTTTTTTATTGAGGAGAATAACTTTAAGGAAAAGGATATCACATATAATGAATATCTTGATTTCTTTAAGCTGCTTGTTAAAAGGGATTTTGGTCTTGAACTTTCGGAAGAAGAATGCAGGGAAGCGGCGGATTATGTGTTCGATAAGATAAAAAATGAAGGCAGACCTTTTGAGTTTCGGTATTATGATCCGGTTGAACATAAGAAAAGGGTGTCAAGAATGAAGCTTATTGAAAGCACAATAAGAGATAACAGTGTGTGGTATTCGATAAGCTCTGATGCTGTGGAATTCTATCTTGATACTAAGGAGATAAAAGATGAAAGCAGGATAAGTGTTTCACAGCTTCTGCTTGAAAAGATGATTAATTCGAATAACTTTAAAGGCGGAGTAGAGGTTGTTGAAAGAATCAACGAAGAGGTAGGACGCTTAAAGCTTCGCAAGGCAGAGGTTATGGAAGTCCTTTCGCAGGATGTGAATGCAGGTATAGATGCATATGAGGATTTCGTAAGCACTGGCATGAAGTGGTTTAATGATGAGGAGAAGCTTTTTAAGAAGAACAAGGAGCTTATAGATAAGGCAATATCAAGACTTGAAGGCTTTTCATCGGGAACAGACAGCTATTACAGGACGATGAAGGAGATACATTATCTTGAGGATCAGCTAAAGATAGCCATGAACAGGCATGCAGAACTGCTTCGTGATTGTACGCAGATGCAGAATACAACGGATGAGGCAGTAAGAAGGGCTAAGTTGTCAAGGCTGCGTCTGCATATGGATTTTTCAACGGCACTGTCGGATATGATAAAGAAGGATAATGCGGAAGCGCTTAAGTATCTGATAGATCCTTTATTTAAGCTGAATATTAAAAAGACTATAGATCTTAGGACGATAGATGAAGCACTTATGGTAAAGCCTGAGAGATATGAGAAGAAAGAATATGTTAATGATAAAGAACCAGAGAAGATAGTCTATGAGGATGAAGTAGAGGATGAAAGAATCCGTCACAACTATATATTCATAATGACGAATCTTCTTATGTGTATAGATAAGGTGTGTTTGAAAAAATCGGACATATTAACACTTGATGAATTCGGAGAATACATGAGCAGGGCTTATGGTGATACTATACTTAAAAATGCAGACTATTATGCATTTTTTGTTAATCTGTGTCAGAGAGATGAGTATGTTATAGGTGGAGATGACATGCACAGCGAAACATTTCTTGATGGCATACTTGAAGAGGGCTTTGGTGGTAAAGAGGTCAGACATTTTAAGATAATAAAAGGTGGGACTTTATCAGAGAGTGAACAGGCTGACAGTGAATACATGCAGGTTACTAATGTAGCATTTATGAAGGCTTATGATGATGCTTTGTCATAGCTGGCATGGTGAACACAGTAAAATGAACATAGTATGGTGAACACAGTAAAATGAACATAGTATGATGAATACAGTATGATGAACATAGTATGAAGAAACGATGCTGTAAGAATTCAGCTAGTATAACATGGAGGATATATGGAAAACAGGAATCTGGACAAGGCACTGGATATAGTATCAAAGCTTATAATGGGTGAACAGATAAGCGAAAGTAAAGATAACAGTCAGCTTTATCAGGAATACAATACTAACGCCGAGGTGTATGACATAGTTCATATGTCGCTTAAGAAGTTCAATCTTAATATATATGAATATAACAACAGCTTATATGTCAGTGCAGGGGATAATAACAAGGTGTTTGGCTACACTAACGAAGAGTTGAGAAATAAGCTCGGATTAAGGGTGAACAGGGAGTTATATCTTGTATATTTTATAATATATAACATAATTACAGAATTCTATACTGATTCGGCAAGCACAACATACGCAGAGTTTGTGAGAGTTGAGGATATAGTAAAAAATGTAGACTCATCCGTATCTGCCATAATAGATAAGAAGCTGGGCATGATTATAGATGATGTTGAAGAAAACAGCTTCAAGCAGATAGCACTAAGCTGGGATGCTCTTCCAGTAATAACAGTAGCTGATACGGCAGATGTAAGGGCAGCTAAGAATTCTAAAACAGGCTTTGTAAAGATAGCACTGAATTTCTGTGTATCACAGGAGCTTCTTATGGAAGCACAGAACAGATTCTACCCAACTGACAGGTTCAAGGCACTTATAGAGAACTATTTTGACGGCTATAAGGGACGCATGGCAGAACTTATGCAGGAACAGTCGTAAATTTACTTCGTAAAAACAAGGAGGTATATATGCCACAGATTAACAGAGTTAGGGTTAATAATGTAAAATATAATTTTGGTACTCAGTTTTATGATGATTTTATGATGCGTTTTAACTGCAGGAATACCATATATGATCTTGCCAATGGTGGTGGCAAGAGTCTTCTTATGCTTCTTCTTATGCAGAATATGATACCAAACTGCACACTTGATGAAAAACAGCCGATAGAAAAGCTGTTCAGGAAAGGCAGTGGCAACACATGCATACATTCGCTTGTAGAGTGGAAGCTTGATTCACATTGCCAGAGGGATGGTTACAGATATATGACGACAGGCTTCTGTGCAAGAAGGGCAAGGAGTGCAGAAGAAAGAGAAGATGCACAAGACAAAGAGGCTTACATGGAAGCAGCTTTAGATACAGGAAACATGACATCCAGGAGCAGTACAGCTTCAGATAATACAAGTATAGAGTACTTTAACTACTGCATATTCTATAAGAAGTTCGGACCTGATGATATAAAGAACCTTCCGCTCGTGCACAATGGTGAAAGAGTAACTTATAATGGATTAAAGGCATATCTGAGAGATGTAACTAAAGAAGATAAGGACATAGAGGTTCATATATTTGACAGGAAAGGCGACTATCAGAGCTTCATATCAAAGTATGGCATATATGAAAGTGCATGGGAAATAGTAAGAGGTATTAACAAAACTGAGGGCCATGTAAGAACATATTTTGAAACCAACTATAGAACAAGCCGCAAGGTCGTTGAGGATCTTCTTATAGAAGAAATCATACAGAAATCTTACAATAACAGGCTGTCTGTTGAAAATGATGACTCCATGATGGCTAAGACACTTCTTGATATAAAGGATAAGCTTATAGAGCTTTCAAGAAAGAACAGCCAGATAAGCAGTTATGATAACCAGATGGAAGTGCTGGAACGGTTCAAGGAGTATGCAGATACATATACAGAATTCTACAAGAATAAGAAAAATAAAGAAGAAGCTTTATATTCAATGCTTGCATCGGCAGTACATATGGCAGCAGACAAGCAGTCAGAGCTTGAAGCACATGACGAAAGGAATACTGACCTTGTAAACAGGCTTGAAGATAAAAAGAAGAGTATTGCTGTTGCCAAAGTATTATCAGAAAAGAAGTCACTTAAGGATGTTGAGGGGCTTGTAAAGAAGTCAAAAGAACTTCTTTTACAGAAGCAAAGCAGGATAGCTGCTGTAAAGAAGCGCCTTATGCTTATGGAATCAGCCAATGATTATTATGATTATATAGAGTATGAGAAAGAACTGTTAAAGGTTGATACAGCACTTGATAACAGAATGAGGGAAGATGAAGACATAACCTCTGAGCTTGAAAGGCTTGCAGGCGTGTACAGGATATACTATGAAAAGCATGTAGGTGAACTTGAGGATATGACACATGCCGCAGCAGAGGATGAAAAACAGGCATATGACATACTTGCAGAGGCAAAGGATAATCATAGAAATGCAGAAAAAGACTGCGCAGTTGTTCTTGGCTTAAGGGATAACATGCAGGAAAAAATAAGCAGGGACGAGATAAGGCAGCAGGAGCTTTGCAGACAGTACGGAGTGCTTGTTGCAGATACAGCTTTGTCTGAGCTTGAAAAATGCAATAACCATATATCAGATATAAGCGGTGATATACATAGTGTAAAGAGCGGGCTTGAAGAGGACACAAAGCAGATATATAAGGTACAGGAGCAGATTAATCTGTTAAAGACCAAAAAGGTTATGCTGCAGGAAAATATCAGCAGAATGGATGAACAGTCGCAGCTGTTAAGGGATAATGCCGACAGACTTGCAGATATAGAGAAGGTATATGGTGTAAGATTAGCCGATGATCTTGATGAGGCTGTACTTAAAGCATATACAAAGATGAATACAGAGTACAATGAAAAATCCAGGGAGTATGATAAGCTTAACCAGTATATAGAAGCACTCAATTCCGGCTCATATTATATGGATAGCCCGGATAGAATGGCGTTTAAGGATTATCTTTGCAATACGTATGGCACAGATGTCATAGAAGGTCATGTATGGGTTTCACAGCTTGATGATGTCCAAAGAGAAAATGTCTTAAAAAGAATTCCATTTGTTGAATACAGCTTTATAATAAAAAATGATTTTGACAGAGTTAAGAATAATAATGTTTTAAATACATTTGGAAGAGGTACACATATATATCCAGTCATAAGTGAGAAGGTACTTGATAGCCAGCAGGCTGCCATAGATAAGGATATGATGGTATTCGCACTTAAAGATATGAGCTTTTTAAGGGATGATACGAAACGCAGACTTGAGATTAAGACAGCGCAGGAAGAACTCGACAACCTGAATGAAGATATGCAGAAGCTTGAAGGCAGAAAGCAGATAGTATGGGAGGATTATACATTTGTTGTAAAATACGAAGCTATTTCAGGAAATACCCCTACTAAAGCAGTTGAAAATGCAAGGCAGGAGCTTGATCAGGTTATAGAACAGCTTTCACAGGTAGATGGAAGCATAGACATATACAAAGAAAAAAAGGCAGAGGATGCCAATAAACTTGAAAATCTAAAAAAACAGCTTGACAGCGCACTAGGTCAGGCAGAAGGGTTAAAGAAGATATCAGACCTGTATGCGGAAATATCAGAAGAGAGGAACAGCCTGAAAGCATACAATGACAAGCTTGCCAAGGCAGAACGTGCGATAATCGGGTATGCAGCACAGCTTGACAAGTCAAGGGAAGAGTATCTTAGGATTAACGAATACAAGGATAATGTTGATAAGAAATACACAGAACTTGTATACAACTGGGAAAATATTTTCTCAAAGTATTATGTGCAGGATGATACACCAGCAGATGAAAACAAAAAGCCAGATACTACAGAGTATGATGAAGAAAATATAAGGGAGATTACAGGACGTTTCGCAGGACTTAAAGATATTCTTATGAATAAGAATGCAGACCTTACAGATAAGGAAGCGCTTAAGAGTCATCTTGAAGCATCAATGAAAAAATGTATTGATTCTATCATCTACAGAGGTGAAGAACCTGAAAAACTTAAAGAGCTGTATCTTCAGGGAAAGATATCGGTAAGCAGCCAGGAAAAGCTTCATGAGATATCAGATGAATTAACTGAACTTAACAAACAGTATAATGATTCAGACCGTGAACTTGGCATGCAGGAGGCTATGCTTAACAGACTTGAGGGAAGTGTTTCATATGCTATATCACAGATTGAAGAAAGGTATGGAACATATGAAGAGTTTGAGTGTGACGATCCAGATGTCTACGTTAAGAATAATACTGTTATAACAAGAGAGCTTGAGGATGGTATAAAGAAGGAAGCGGCAGCAGGAAAGAAGCTTGAGAATGAGCTTAAAGATATCCAGGTATGCAGAAAAGATATTGAAAGAATCATGTCAGGTGCAGGAATAAATATACCTGATGAAGAAATATTGAAAAAAACGGACATAAAGTATCAGGATTATAATAACCTGAATAAGGAATATGAGCAGACTGCAAAAGAATATTCAGCAATACTTAAGCAGGAGTATAAAAAAACAGATGAATTCGTAAAATATAAGAGTAAGCTTATAGATTCACTTAAGAGCTATAATGCAGAGGATCTTGCTGTGCAGATAAGTATGTCAGTAAACATGCCAAAGGATGAGCAGCAGACAAGTGCACTGATTGCTTCTCTTGATGAGACGAATAGTTATATTGAACTTGAAAAGACAAGAGTACACAAGGGAATCGAAGATATGGAGAGAATAAAGGATAACTTCGAAAACCGTTGTATACAGACATGCAGCAATATACGTACGGAGCTTGAAAGACTTCCTAAGCTTTCACATATTAAGATGGATAAAGAAGATATATCTATAATAGGTCTTAATATTCCATATGTTAAGGAGAGCGTATACAAGGAAAGAATGTCAGAGTATATAGATGAGACTATAGAGGCAGCAGAGAGCTTTAAAGATCCTGAGGAAAGGTTCAGATATATACGAAACAGACTTACATGGAAAAGACTTTTCTCTGTTATAGTAACAGATATGAATTCAATAAGGATTAATCTGTATAAGAGAGAACGTATAAAAGATCAGAGCAGGTACTTAAGATATGAGGAAGCCGTAGGCTCAACAGGACAGTCACAGGGTATTTATATACAGTTCCTTATTGCAATCATAAACTATATATCGAATATTAATACAGTTATGGATGGCGGAATTGTGGGAAATACTATATTTATAGATAATCCTTTTGGCGCTGCAAAGGATATATATATATGGGAGCCTATATTTAAGCTTCTGAAGGCTAATCATATACAGCTTATAGTTCCGGCAAGAGGTGCAACGCCTGCTATAACAGCACGCTTTGATGTCAACTACATATTAGGACAGAAGATGGCAGATAACAGGCAGCAGACAGTTGTTGTTGATTATTACAGCAACGTAAAACAACAGGAGTTAGAATACACCAGAATGAATTATGAGCAGGCAAGCTTTGATTTCTTATAGTCTGTATGTGTTATAACAGCTTGCTTTTCAAGCCGGATTCGAGCCGGATTTAAGCCTTTTTTTACATTAACTGGCGGTTTACAACAATACTCTGCTGTGATAAAATTATATGGAGTGTTTAGATATGAGGGTCAATTTATTGACACATTGGAGGTCTTTAACGTGGATAAATACGAGTTTAATATAAAGTTGGAACAGATTAAGAAGCTTGCCGCTAAGAAAGAGTATAAGCAGGCTGCACAGATAGCTAAAGAAATGAACTGGAATAAGGTCAAAGACTGGTCTACTCTAGCAACAGTCATCAATGTGCAGGAGGCAGCCGGAGATTACGAGGAAGCAAGGGATATGGCTATACTTGCTTACAACCGTAACCTTGGTGGAAGAAAGCTTATATACAAGCTTACAGAGTTTTTCATAAAGGTAAATGATTTTGAAAATGCAGAAGAATTATATAAAGAATATGCTAAGATATCAGCACATGATGTTAACAGATATATTCTATATTATGATTTAAGAAGGGCACAGGGAGCACCAGATACTGAGCTTGTAAAGATACTGGAAGATTATAAGGAATCAGAGATAGACGAGAAGTATATGTATGAGCTTGCTAACCTATATTATAAAACAGGACGCAGGGAAGACTGTATTAAGACATGCGATAACCTTGTTTTATGGTTCCAGGATGGCGTATATGTTGAGAATGCAGTCAGACTTAAGGAAAAGCTTGGAGTTAATCTTTCTAATACACAAAGAAGGATACTTGGAGAGATCAATGCAAGAAAGTCTGACGAAGAGGCTAACAAGGAAAGAATGTTCATGGAACAGAAGGAACTTGCACGGCTTAAAAAGGATGAGGTTGGAGATGTGCTTGAAGCAGATGAGCTTAAGAAAACTGAGCCTGACAGTGTAAAAGAGCAGCCTGCATCCGAAGCCAAAGAGAATATAGCTTCAGAACATGATAATGACAGCTCAGAAGATAGTGATGAACTGTCAATAGACCTTGTGCAGAATAACCAGAACAGTGCATTAAAGGAATCAATTGTAAAAGCTATTGAAAGACAGAACGAAGCGAATAAAGAAGCAGCAGCTGCAATAGCTGAGAATAAAGAAAAGCAGAAAGCCGCAGAGGATAATCCAGCTGGCAGTCTGCCGGATAGTTTGACAGAAAGTCTGTCAGATAGTTCGGATAACAGCTTCTCAGAGAATGTAAGTAAAGCTTCGTTATCGCTTAAAGAACTTATCGAAAATGCTAAGAAAAAGATAGAAAACAGCTGTGAGAAAATAAGCAGGGAAGATGAAGAAGAAGCCAGACGTGTAGCTCAGAAGCGTATAGATGAACAGGCTGATGCCATGAATATAGAAGTTTCAGTTCCTAATTACAGTATATACGATACACATAATATTCAGGAAGAGCTTGCAAAGAATGTAAAGAATCTTTTTGAAGATGAGCAGGAAGAAACATTCAGACCACCTTTTGAAAGAAAGGATAGTAGAAATAACGAGAATGTTGATAATACCTTAGCAAAGACTGCATCAGCAGATACAGACAGTGAGCAGCCATATAATGATGACCAGACAGAGGATGAGCAGATAGAAGGCCAGCTAAGTATCACAGACTGGATAGAATCTGTAAGGGAAGAAAAGTATGGAAAGCAGGATACGAAGGAGTTCTCTAAGGCAGAGCTTGAACGTATGCTTGATGAAAAGGATGAGAAGAGCCAGGCTTATGAACGTATAATCGCAAGGAAGAAGGAAGAGGCTTTAAACAAAGGCACAGAATTCGATGAAGCAGAGGCAAAAAGACTTGCAGAGGCAGAGGTTGCACTTGATTCAGCCAGACGTGACCTTGCCATGAGAACAGGCAAAGCAGCATTTATCCTTGAACAGAATACAGTAAAAGAACTTAAGAATGCAGAACAAGAGGCTGCTAAAGAGGTTATCAATACATCTGATATGGCTGCACAGACACCACAGAATAACGCTAAGGTAGTGAACTTTGACAGTCTGGTGGAGAAAGATAACAAAGATGATTTAAATGAGGAGCTTTCACTTGATACAGCAAAGATAAGTCCTGTAACTGACGAAATGCTTAAGGAATACGAACAGAAACAGGATAAGGTAGATGAAGCTTCATATGCAGCTGATAGCATAGCAGTGCAGGTAAATGAAACAGCAGCATCATATTCAGAAACAACAGCTGTTTATTCTGATAGCGACAGCAAGGATGGTAAGCAGATGGATGATATGGATGAAGAACAGTCAGAGAAGAAGCTTTCTGGAGAATTAGCAAAGATATTCAGAAAGTACAGAGAAATGCCAGGACTTGAGGCACAGCTCGTCGAGCTGTTTGAGTCACTTGATAAAGAGATGAATATGAAAACATCAGCATGCGGTAATATTCTTATATCTGGTAACTCAAGCTCTGACAAGACAGATCTTGCAAGAACAATAGTAAGGGCGATTAATTATGTATACCCTGACAAGCCTAAGAAGATAGCCAAAACATCTGGCGAAAGTATCAACCAGAGAGGTATAGTAAAGGCGATGGGTAAGCTTAAGGGAACAGCACTTATCGTAGAAGGAGCAGGAACTATCCAGCCTAAGAGGATAAATGAGATAGTTTCATGTATGCATGAAGAGACAGACAGAATGATAGTTATATTTGAAGATTCAGATGCAGAAATGAATGTGCTTCTTAACTTTAACCCAGAGCTTACTAAAACATTTAACCATAAGATAACTCTTAAGCAGTATAATGTTAATGAGCTTGTGGAAATGGCTAAAAGATTTGCAAGAAAGAGACAGTATGAAGTAGGTGATGATGCACTTCTTGAGCTTTATCTTAAGATAGATAAGCTTCATAACATAAATGATAATATCAAGCTTGATGATATTAAAGAAGTTGTTAATAAAGCAATCGCAAACTCTGAAAGGAGAGCATCAAGAAAGTTCTTTGGTGGTCTTAAGAAGAAGCGCAGTGATACTGGTGATGTGATATTCCTTACAGAGGCAGACTTTAAGGATTGAAAAAAAGAGTAAACATAAGATGTGGAAATACATCATAGAAATGGAGGATTAATATGAATATTGAAGAAATGTCAGTAAACGCGATCAGGGTGTTATCCGCTGATGCTATCCAGAAGGCTAATTCAGGACATCCTGGCCTGCCACTTGGAACAGCACCTATAGCTTATGAGTTATTCTCAAAGCATATGAACTATAATCCACAGAATCCTGAATGGATCAACAGGGACAGATTCGTTCTTTCAGGTGGACATGGTTCTATGTTACTTTACTCATTATTCCACCTTTTTGGAATAGGTAATCTCTCACTTGATGAGGTTAAGAACTTCAGACAGTTTGGTTCTTTAACACCAGGACATCCAGAGTATGGACATACAGTAGGTGTTGAGGCTACAACAGGCCCACTTGGACAGGGTATGGCTATGGCAGTAGGTATGGCTATGGCAGAAGCACATCTTGCATCGGTATTCAACAAGGAAGGATATCCTGTAGTTGACCACTATACATATGTTTTAGGAGGAGATGGCTGCATGATGGAAGGTATTTCATCTGAATGCTTCTCACTCGCAGGAACATTAGGACTTTCAAAGCTGATTGTATTTTACGATTCTAACAATATATCTATTGAAGGAAGCACAGATATAGCATTCACTGAGGATGTTGTGACAAGATTCAAGGCATTTGGTTTCCAGACAATAGAAGTAGAGGATGGCAACGATCTTTGTGCAATAGGAAAGGCTATAGAAGAAGCTAAGGCTGATAAGACAAGACCATCACTTATTAAAGTTAATACTCTTATCGGATATGGTTGTCCTGCTAAGCAGGGTAAGGCTAGTGCACACGGTGAGCCACTTGGTGTTGATAATGTTGCCGCACTTAAGGAAAATATCGGATGGCCATGCAAGGGTGACTTCGAGGTTCCACAGGAAGTATATGATCATTATAAAGAGCTTTCAGCTAATATGGCAAAGGCAGAGGATAAGTGGAATGAGCTGTTTGCAGCTTATGTAGAGAAATATCCTGAAATGAAGGAGCTGTGGGATAACTACTTTGATGGCTATGACATGTCCGATTTATTCAATTCTGATGAATATTGGGCAAAGGGAGATAAAGCTGAAGCTACAAGAAATACAAGTGGAACTATCCTTAATATGATAAAGAAGGCTATGCCTAATCTTATAGGTGGTTCAGCAGATCTCGCACCATCTAACAAGACTAATATGAAGGATGCAGGAGATTTTTCTAAGGATAATTATGCAGGAAGCAATCTTCACTTTGGTGTAAGAGAGCAGGCTATGGCAGCAATAGGAAACGGACTTATGCTTCACGGTGGACTTAAAGCGTTTGTTGCGACATTCTTTGTGTTTAGTGATTATGTTAAGCCAATGGCAAGACTTACAGCACTTATGCAGCTTCCATTAACATATGTATTCACTCATGACAGCATAGGTGTAGGTGAGGATGGACCAACACATGAACCTATTGAGCAGCTTGCAGCATTCCGTTCACTTCCAGGCTTCACAGTATTCAGACCTTGCGACAGAACAGAAACAGCAGCAGCATGGATGTATGCAGTTGAGAACGAGTGCGGACCAACAGGACTTGTACTTACAAGACAGAATCTTCCACAGATGGAGGGTTCATCTAAGGATGCACTTAAGGGTGGCTATGTTATAGCTGACTCACAGAAGGAAGTTCCAGATGCTATTATAATCGCCAGCGGTTCAGAAGTAAGCCTTGCAGTAAATGCAAAGGAAGAACTTAAGAAGGATGGCATAGATGTAAGAGTTGTAAGTATGCCAAGCATGGAGCTGTTCGATAAGCAGTCAGCAGAATATAAGGAAAGCGTGCTTCCTAATGCTGTAAGAAAGAGAGTTGCAGTTGAGGCACTTTCAGACTTTGGCTGGTATAAGTATGTAGGACTTGATGGCAAGGTTATTGCTATGGAGGGCTTTGGTGCTTCTGGTCCAGCAGCTACATTGTTCGAGCACTTTGGCTTCACAGTTGATAATGTTGTTAAGACAGTAAAGGAAGTTATTGGATAAATATCTGGATAAATCTATATCTGGATAAATCTTATGAAATAATAAAACAGATAACAATCAAACAACAATCAAATAGATAATAATAAGGCTCTGGTTTGACCAGCAGTACTGCAATATTGTATATATCGCATTGTGCTGCTGGCTGAATCAGGGCTTTTAGCATATTAGGAGCTTTTATTTGTAAGATAATTCTTATGCCTGAAAAGCTATATGTAATAAATACAAATAAAATACATATAAAATACAATAAATTAACATATAATTACTTGAAATAACAAAAAAAGGGGTATATACTATTGATATAAAGATTGTTAGAGTATTAACAATCTAATCAAACAAATGAATGATTGCATTGTGGGGTGCAACCGGTGGATTATTACATTAATCCATATTAATCACTTATTATTTAATTCTATTTTTAGGAGGTACAGGATTATGGTACGTTTTACATTACCAAGAGATTTATATCATGGTAAGGGAGCTCTTGAAGCACTTAAAACTCTTAAAGGAAAGAAGGCTATCATCTGTGTTGGTGGTGGTTCTATGAAGCGTTTCGGATTCCTTCAGAGAGCTGAGGATTATCTTAAGGAAGCAGGAATGGAAGTTAAGTTATTCGAGGGTATCGAATCAGATCCTTCAGTTGATACAGTTATGAAGGGTGCTAAGGTTATGGAAGAATATCAGCCAGACTGGATAGTAGCTATTGGTGGTGGTTCTCCTATCGATGCAGCAAAGGCTATGTGGATTAAGTACGAATATCCAGAAACAACATTTGAAGATATGTGTAAGGTATTCGGTTTACCAAAGCTTCGTACTAAAGCTCATTTCTGTGCTGTTTCATCTACATCAGGTACAGCTACAGAGGTTACAGCATTCTCAGTTATAACAGATTATGAGAAAGGTATTAAGTATCCTTTAGCAGACTTTGAGATTACTCCTGATGTTGCTATTGTTGATCCAGAGCTTGCAGAGACTATGCCTAAGAAGCTCGTAGCACATACAGGTATGGATGCTATGACACATGCTATTGAAGCTTATGTATCAACAGCTAACTGTGATTATACAGATGCACTTGCTCTTCATGCTATGAAGATGATTAAGGATGATCTTGTTGGTTCATATAACGAAGATATGGAGAAGAGAGATGCAATGCACAACGCACAGTGTCTTGCAGGTATGGCATTCTCTAACGCATTACTTGGTATTGTACACTCTATGGCACATAAGACAGGTGCAGCATTTGAAGGTGGACATATTATCCATGGTGCAGCTAATGCTATGTATCTTCCTAAGGTTATCAAGTTTAACTCTAAGGACGAGACAGCAGCTAAGCGTTATGCATACATAGCTGATTTCTTAGGCTTAGGTGGAGATACAACTGAAGCTAAGATTGATAACTTAATCGCTATGCTTCGTAAGATGAATGACGAGCTTAACATACCACAGTGCATTAAGAACTATGGTGAGGGTGGACTTCCAGCAGAACAGGGAATCGTTCCAGAAGATGAATTCCTTGCTAAGCTTCCAGATGTTGCAGCTAATGCTATCAAGGATGCATGTACAGGCTCTAACCCACGTCAGCCAAGCCAGGAAGAGATGGAGAAGCTTCTTAAGTGCTGCTACTATGATACAGAAGTAGATTTCTAGAAATATAATGATGTATAGTGTTATAATATAATACTGTTAAAGGCGGAGCGATACTAGGGTCTAAGGTGTCGGTCCGCCTTTGATGTGTGCATGGTGACATATGTTTCTAAAGGACCAGAACTTCTTAAGGAACATTACGATGCGAAAGAATATGGTGTTAAGAGCAAGAAAGGTTTCTATGATTATTCTGATGGTAAGGATGAAGAAACAATAGCAAAAAGAGATGAAAAGTTCTTAAAGCTGTATCATGCGTTATATCAGTAGATGTAATGGATAAACATATTGAATAAAATCTTTTAGAATTCATATAATTAATAAAAAAGGATGCAACAATTTATCTTAAAATGTTGCATCCTTTGAATGTTTGTTCTACTCAATTACATATTCTATATCGTCATATAATAATAATACTTAACTGCAATTACTAATAAAATTATAAAAATAGTTTGGGTTAAAAATGTTATTATTTTATTTTTATTATCTTATTTTTTATTATCTTGTTTTTTAGTATCTTATATTTTTATTTTCTTATTATTTTTATATTCTTTCACGACTTTTTCAAGTTATAAATTTACCTTATAAATTCACACTTAAAAATACCGAATCTTTATCATCCTGCTTTATCCCAAGATATCTTTTAGTTATTTCGTATGATGAATGATTATATATATCCATAAGAACTGCTGGTGGTGTTCCATACTTCCATGCATAATATCCGAATGTTTTTCTCATAGAGTGGCAGCTTATTCCATTCTCCATATTAAGGGAAGAGGCTGCCTGCTTTATTATCCGAAATGCCTGTGAACGGCATAGATGGGTGTGTTCTTTCTGCCCCATAAATATATATTCATTTACGTCAAAATAGTGCAGACTGTTAAGATATGTCTGCAATCCGGTTCTTGTACTTGCGTTAATGGCTATTCGGTTTTCTTTTCCAGTCTTTTTCTCTGTCACTATTATATGTTTTTTGAAACATTTTTTCCTGGAATCATAAACATCGTTCCATTTCAGCTTCAGTATATCACTTATTCTTAATGCTGAATTAACGCCAAGACATATTAAGGCATAGTTGCGGTAGTTCGTTTTCTGCTCCAGATAGTAGTTTCTAAATGCTTCTAATTCTTCATCGTTACGTATTGGTTGTGCTGTTCCCATATCAAATCCTCCATTTAATTCAAAAGGATGCAACATTTTAAGATAAATTGTTGCAGATAACAGGTTAACAAGGAGGTTATATGTTAAAGCTTACGATTAAGCCTGGTGAATTTATCAACATAGGTGAGGATATAAGGGTTGTTTATTCGGGAGGTTCAGAGGGAAATATTCACCTTCTGATAGATGCCCCTAGGGAACTGAATATTGTAAGAAGCAAGGTGCTTGCAAGAAACAAAGAGAAGGAAGGCAAAGAAGCATCACGCTTCATTTCCCCTTATTATGCAGAATCCAAGCTTTCACCAGACACACTTACCAAGATACGCCGTCTGATTAAAGAAGACAAGATGGCAAACAAAGATAATACGCAGAATTAGCATGGAAGTTCTGCTTATTATAAAGGATTTGCTTTATGTGAATTGCTTATATTCAAGAAAATGGTAAGCAAATGTATATGAAGCATTTGAGGGAACGGATTCCCCAGAAAAAATTATTATATTTACACGGAGGTACATACTATGGTAGTACAACACAATATGTCAGCTATGAACGCTAACAGAATGTTAAGCGGTGTTTCATCAGCTCAGTCAAAGTCAACAGAAAAGTTATCCTCAGGTTACAGAATCAATCGTGCAGCAGATGATGCAGCAGGACTTTCTATCTCAGAGAAGATGAGAGGACAGATCAGAGGTCTTAACCAGGCTTCAACTAACGCTCAGGATGGTATTTCACTTATCCAGACAGCAGAAGGTGCTTTAAATGAATCACACTCAATCCTTCAGAGAATGAGAGAGCTTTCAGTACAGGCAGCTAACGGTACAGAGACAGATGACGATAGAGAAGCAGTACAGAACGAAATCGAACAGCTTCAGAGTGAGTTAACAAGAATCTCTGATACAACAGAGTTCAACACAATGAAGTTACTTGATGGTTCTCAGTCAGGAAGCAAGGTACAGGTATCTGTAAGTAAGAGTGCAGCAGGTAACCTTACTGAAGAGCCAGCTACAAATTCAACATTTAAGACAGCAGCAGTAAAAGCAATTGATGGTACGGAATCAACATATTCAGTAACAACATTAGATAAGAATGGTAATGCAACTACAACATCAGTTACATTCACAGGACAGAATGCCGTAGGGACAGATGCTGCATCAATTGTAACTGAATTAAAGAAAACAAGTCTTGCAGATACGTTTGATATAAGTAGTGATACAACTGGAGCTATTACTTTCACAGCTAAGGAAGCTGGAGTAACACCAAGCATTGCTTTAGTATCTCAGGATGGAAAATCAGCAGCACCAGCAACTTCAACCCCAGGTACAGAAGCATATAATAAAATATCACAAAATATTCAGGTATATGATGGAACTAAAAATATTGAAGACTCAATATTTACAGTTAATGGTGAGAAGTTCGCATATGTTACAGATGCATCTAAGTTAGGTGATAGTAATAAGGATGTTAATTATGTAGTGGCAAATACAGTAGATAAAGATACTGCTAAGGCTATGGCTGCATTGATCAATTCTAAGACAGGTATTGCGGCTGAGAGTGATACAAATGGTGCATTAAGCTTAAAGCCATCAGCTACAGCTACAGGCAAGGGTATTGAGCTTCAGATTGGTGCTAACGAAGGCCAGACAATGAACTTCACTCTTGATGATATGAGCGCTGATGCACTTGGTGTAGGTGCTGGTAAGGTTGATTTAAGTACACAGGATAAGGCTAAGACAGCTACTACAACTATCGATGCAGCTATCAAGAAGGTATCTAAGGCAAGAGGTCAGATGGGTGCCGTTCAGAACAGACTTGAGCATACAATCAACAACCTTGATACAGCTTCTGAGAACCTTCAGACAGCAGAATCTCGTATCCGTGATACAGATATGGCAGAAGAGATGGTTAACTACAGCAAGAACAGCATCTTAGCTCAGGCTGGACAGTCTATGCTTGCACAGGCTAATCAGGCTAACCAGGGTGTTCTTACACTCCTTCAGTAATTTAGGCAGTATGTAGCTAATACATAAGAACAGCTTATTTATAAAAGTTTGTCGATACATGTTAAGCATATTTAAGATGTAATCGTTATAATCCCCCCATTCATACAACCCATGTGAGTATGAATGGGGGATTTATTTTTATTTAATTGTAATTATTTTGCTAATTATTTTATTGAAAAGAGAGGATGTATTTATAATTCTGAATATATTAAATGCGGTCTGTTAATAGTGTGTTGAAACACAAATATTACCAATTACAACATTTATCCTGCAACATACAACAAATGTATAAAAAACATATTGTAAATATACAGCAAATGTGTTTATATAATACCAATACTATTATTACTAGTATGACAATAAAAAACGTAATTAAATTAGTAATAAAATTAGTAATGAAATTAAAAGTACGGAGGGTAAATACCTCTGCTCCTGCAAAGGCAGTCGCATTTTACTTCGTAAAACTAGGAGGTATGAATTTGAAGTTAAACAGAAAGTTCAAGGATACATTGTTCAGGAAGGTTTTCAATAATAAGAGGGATTTGTTAAGTTTATACAACGCATTGAATAATACAGAGCATACGGATGAGAGCCTGATTACAATTAACACGATAGAGGATGCAATATATATAGGGTATAAGAATGATATTTCATTTATTATAAACAGCGAATTGAATCTCTATGAGCATCAGAGCAGCGTTAATCCCAATATGCCGGTAAGAGGTCTTATATATTTTGCCGAGCTGTATAAGGGATATATCGATCAAAATAATCTACTTATATATAATGAGCGTCTTGTTAAGCTGCCATTTCCAAGATATGTTGTTTTCTATAATGGAACAGAAGAGCAGCCGGAAGAGCAGGAACTTAGATTATCAGATTCATTTGTGCAGGTGCCAGAAGGGGAAAGCTTAAAAGACACAGCAGGTACAGAGGCTGATAAAACAGATAAACCAAGTGTAGAAGTAGTTGTACAATTACTGAATATCAACTATGGGTGTAATCAGGAACTGATGGAAAAGTGCCAGAAGCTGATGGAGTATTCCAAATTTGTTGCACTTGTAAGAGTGAAAAGCGATATGTTGACGGAGAAATATAAGAAAGAAATGAAGTCGGTTAATAAGAAAGAAATATTTGCAGAGGCAGTAGCACTTGCAATTGATGAAGCAATACGCGATAATGTACTAAAGGATATCCTTAGTAAAAATATGGCGGAGGTGACCGATATGTTACTGACAGAGTTTGATGAAAAGGCGTATATAGAGGGCGTGAAAAAACAGAGCTATGAGGAAGGAGAGGCAAGTGGAAAGGCAAGAGGAGAGGATAAACTAGCAAGGTTAGTAGTGGAGCTAAAGAAAAGAGGCAGAGTGGAGGATATAGCAAAGGTGACGGATGAAGGTGAAAGAGAAAGACTGTATAGGGAATTCAATATATGAGAGTTTAATATTGTACACATCTGGATGTGTGCATACAATACGCGATAATGTACTAAAGGATATCCTTAGTAAAAATATGGCGGAGGTGACAGATATGTTGCTAACAGAATTTGATGAAAAGGCATATATAGATGGCGTGAAAAAGCAGAGCTATGAGGAAGGAGAAGCGATAGGGGAAGCAAGAGGAGAGGCAAGAGGAGAAGCAAGAGGAAAGATAAAAGGAGAGGAGAAATTAGCAAGGCTAGTAGTGGAACTAAAGAAAAGAGGCAGAGTGGAAGATATAGCAAAGGTGACAGATGAAAGTGAAAGAGAAAGGCTGTATAGGGAGTTCAATATATGAGGGTTTAATATTGTACAATCATCATAATAGCGTATACAATATACTGCAATATTGACACAATTCAAACAATTCGCATTACTATTAAACAACTGAATGACAAATTTTAAAATAATAAAAAATAATCTAAAAAAGAGTTGACAAATCAACAAGTGCATGTTAATATACAGTTACAAACAAACAAGACCTTAAACATATTAATAATCGATATAAAAGATATATATTAACTATATTAAAAGAGACAAGTTCATAAGACAATATATTAATAGATAGATTATATATCGAAACCATTCATTAAGAATGTTAATATAGATGTAAGGAATTGAGTGAGAAAGGAAGGTATAGTCCAATGGAAATATGACACATACCAAGCATTATGAATAATTATATTCATTGTAGAATAGTTAATTAAAAGAATAATGATTTGGAGGAAAACACAATTGAATAACTTAGAATAACGGTTACTATATTACATAGCGATAATATAGTAACCGTTTTTATTATCTTATATTTTCTATTTTTATATGATTTGTTTAATGAACATAAAATAAGTTGATTACAACATATATTGGGTCGATTACAACGAAAGTATAAAAAGGATTTGCTTAGTTTGTACAACGCATTGAATAATACAGAGCATATGGATGACGGCCTTATAACAATTACCACGATAGAGGATGCCATATATATAGGCTATAAGAATGATATTTCGTTCATTATTAACAGTGAATTGAATCTTTATGAGCATCAGAGCAGCGTTAATCCCAATATGCCTGTAAGAGGGCTGATTTATTTTGCTGAGCTGTATAAGGGATATATAGATCAGAATAATCTGCTTATATATAATGAGCGGCTTGTTAAGCTGCCATTTCCAAGATATGTTGTTTTCTATAATGGAACAGAAGAGCAGCCGGAAGAGCAGGAACTTAGATTATCAGATTCATTTGTGCAGGTGCCAGAAGGGGAAAGCTTAAAAGACACAGCAGGTACAGAGGCTGATAAAACAGATAAACCAAGTGTAGAAGTAGTTGTACAATTACTGAATATCAACTATGGGTGTAATCAGGAACTGATGGAAAAGTGCCAGAAGCTGATGGAGTATTCCAAATTTGTTGCACTTGTAAGAGTGAAAAGCGATATGTTGACGGAGAAATATAAGAAAGAAATGAAGTCGGTTAATAAGAAAGAAATATTTGCAGAGGCAGTAGCACTTGCAATTGATGAAGCAATACGCGATAATGTACTAAAGGATATCCTTAGTAAAAATATGGCGGAGG
>ERZ791821.667-NODE-667-length-26477-cov-5.662895_pt1 | contig 26477 bp, 17 predicted proteins | sample MGYA00510300_ERZ791821 | MGnify/ENA primary metagenome ERZ791821 (study PRJEB30046, sample SAMN00792034) | human gut metagenome | study: EMG produced TPA metagenomics assembly of the A metagenome-wide association study of gut microbiota in type 2... | reverse complement strand
TCCCTGCATTATGGATTGTATCGTAATCTCTCTTGGAATAATAAAAACGCTCTTTTGCTCCATTTTGAATAGAACCATCGTAATGAAATTTTTCAAAATGCTTTTTTAACTCATCATTAGAAATATAATAATAAACTGTTCCCGGCTTTGTTGTAGTATCTTTTATAACAGGAATTTCTTCGTTTAGAACATTATATCTCTCATTATCTACAAAAGTATAGAATTTAATATTCAAGGTTGCTGGTGCAAAAGTGTTGCATGCAACCGTATATGGTTGCTCTATCTTTCCAATAGAAAAGGTTAGTTTATCGCCCTGTTTCACCGGAGCAATTGTTTTATTTTCATCCTCACTGGCACAAAGCCAGTCGCTTTCCTTCGTATCTCCTGGATCAACGGAAATTGTGACCGCAGAATCTTTCTTATAGTAACTCACAGTTCGATTTCCATCCGGATTGATCACTGTAACCGAATAGAAACTGTTCTTATTCTGCTTCATCTGGTCTGAATTATTATCCGGAATTTTTTCGCCATCAGATGCTCCTTTTGGCATATAATAAACGTCTGTTGGTACAGTTGCTTCCTGCTTGTCCAGGTTATAAGATACATATTGCTGTCCTTTATAAGTTACCACTGTCGCCTGTGCTAATGTCTTCTCACCACGGACTGTATATGGAAAATAATTTCCGGACTGTGTTTCCTCTGCATTCAAGCCGAACTCTCTATAAATCTCAGCAAGATCACTGACAGATAAATAGCATCTGCCCTGACGGTTCCATTTATACACCTTTTTCAGAGAATCAGCCGGCAGCTTTCGAACCTCATTGTCTGCATATATATAAAACTGAATGTCAAAGGCTGTCTGATCCGCTCTCTGGATCACATAAGACTGTGTGATCTTTCCGATTGTGAACCTCGTCTGGTTCCCTGATTCCCGTATACCATCTATCACCTTATCATCTGTTCCCATACAGGTCCATTCGATCTGGTCTGTCTGGTCCGACAATTGTGGATTAAAATCAGCCACAGCTTCTTCCACTACAGTTCCTGTTAATGCATAACGAATCCGATCCTGCCCTTCTCCCTTTACCTCTACGGAATAAAACGAGTTGTCCTTTTTTACAGAATCTATTAAATTTAATGCAACGCCTTTTCCATTTGGAAGGTAGTAAACATCTATCGCTTCCCCTTGTTTATTCTGTCCATCATTGTAAGAAACATATGTCTTTCCGGATTCTGTGTCTGTATAAACTTTTCCGTATTCTATCCCGCTTTTTCCCCGGTATGCAGACACAAACTTCTCATCTGCAACAGGATTCTGCCCATCACTTCCTTTTACAAACCCGAACTCTTCATACACTAAGATCAGATCATCAAGGGAGACTCCGTAATATGTCGTTCTTTTTTCCTTCCATGTTTTAATACCAGTAATGTTATTATGCTGAAGCTTTACTTTTTCTCCATTAATGATGACATAAAAATCAATATCATATCCTTCTGCGACTTCCTGAGTATTCGAAGACGCTTCTCTTGCTTCCTGTTGCTCAGGAGATGTTTTGTCTTCTGGAGTATTACTTTCTTCCGAAACGCTTCCCTCTTCTTGCGATTTTTCTTCTGAAGCACCTTCTTCATTCTGAAGCTCTGCTTCTGTACTACTTTTTTCTTCTAAAAGCTCTGCCTCTGAATCGTATCCTTCCTCCTGAATCTCAGATGCCAAAGCTATTGATCCCACGCTGTTTATACATAGAATCACGAGAAGTGTTAAGGCGATCCACCTCAGCCACACTTTTGTCTTTTTCATACTTTTCCCCTCCCATATGGTTCGTTTTTAGTTCTAAAAGACAGATTTTCTTTCGTTATTATTTTTCCTCTAAATTCCTTCACCACTTACCAAACTCAAACTATGAAGGGATTAGTTTGGCTTAAAAAAATATTCTATTTATTCTGTCTTAAATTATAGTCACTCCATTTTTCTTATAATGATATTTCATTATACATCTACTTGCGGTTTTATATAATGTGCAAAATTTGAAATCTTTTAACTCTTTTCTTAACAAAAGTGTTCCATTCCATTAGAAAAAGCTTCTTCTATCTCTCCATCCCACACAGATGCATAATGAAACTTTATCTATCCACTAAGATACATAGAATAAATCAATATAAAAAAGAGCGAATTCCCATTCATTTAATGAGTTTTCGCTCTTTTCTTGTTTCTAAAATGCTTTGTACATTCCTCTTCTTATTCTTTATTTCTTTTCCTAGAAATCACAATCATGATTCCTAACCCTGCACATGCTATACAGATCCAAGTAATAAATGTTGTTTCATCACCTGTCTTTACCTTATCAATCATATCGCGAATTGGATTCGATGAAACTGGTTCATTTTTTCCCGGTGTCTTTTCCGGAGTATCTCCCGGTTGATTTGGTAGAACCGGAGGTTCTTTTTTTGATACCCACTCTGCCTTTGGTTCTGTCTCAACATTATATTCAAACCGTCCGCTGATTTCAGATGGAACCTCAATCAGAAATGGAGCTGACTCAAACTGTTCTGTTCCACTATCTACGGTCCCAATCTGTGCAAGAAGATAAATACCCTCCTCTAAATTTAGAAAGCTTGTATAGCCTACTGTATTTGTCTCCTGTGTAGTTCCAGTAATGTTATTTTTCTTTGCATAGTCAAATAACTTTTTCGCCTGCTTTTCTCTTGCACCGGCGCTTGTATCTTTTAATGAGATGCCCGCTGATACAAATTCCTCGTTCCAGACTAACTCTCCGTTTTCTGCAGATTGAATCTGGAATAAAGTAAATGTTGCTCCGGAAAGATCCACCTCTCCCTGGGAATCTGTTCTTCCTTTGTAATGGATCTCGATACTTCCCTTTTTAGTAGCTGCAGAAACCTGTAGTGTTGAAACAGATAAAGTACAGCTCATAAAAAAAAGGATATAGAGGAAAATAATTCTGGTGTTTCTTATTCTTTTGATCACTTTCTTTTCCTCCTCTTTTTCTTCTTTGAATTTCTTTTACTATAGATAATCATCGCAATAAGTCCGATTAAAATAACTACAATTGTTATGATCAATACTTTTGCGGTAAAAGATAATTCCGGTTTTATATTCTGATCCGGTACTTCTTTTATTGCCTCTTCATATGGAATACGTTCTCCACGTACCAAGAGACGGTGCGTATTAATCGCATATGGGGTACATGTAACAAGTGTCGCATAATCCTGCCCTGGCTCGATGGATAATGCCTCTGTCTCTTCCGGTAACACAGTTAAGATCTGGTCAATCTTATATGCCAGAGTTTCTCCTAATACCTTGATATAAAAAATATCTCCTACTTTCAATTTATCCATATTTGTGAAAAGTGTTTTTGTCGGCAGTCCTCTGTGTCCGGTTAACACTGTATGCGTACTCTCACCGCCAACCGGCAATGAAGTCCCCCAGAAATGTCCGACTCCTGCCTGTAGAACTGTTTCACTTGTTCCATGATAAATCGGAAGCTCTACTTTAATCTTTGGAATACGGATGTATCCCATCATTCCCGATCCATCTACATTTAAGAGACTCTGATACCGCTCATCGATTTCCGTATTTGTCTGTGAAAATGGATCGATCAGATCAATGTTTCCGAGCATTTCCTGATTGTAGGCTCTTGCATCTGCCAGCATCTGTTCTTTTTCAGCATTGCTTAGTTTCACACTTTCTGCATCATAGTTGGATACCACTCTCGAACTATTCTTCTCATTTAGATAACTACTAAATGTCGGATATAACAATACGGAGAATGCAACCAAAAGCACGATTAAACGAATGATATCTTTTATTGTAAATTTCTTCTTTTCCTTACTCTTCATTCCATTCTCCCTGTTGTTATACTTGGAATTGCGGCTATCTTCCTGAAAAGATAACCGCAATTTCTGTTATTTTACTTCTTGTTTTTCTAATTCATCTGCTGATTAAGCATTTTTTCTCTTGTCACGGATAAAGCTTACTGCTACACCAAGTACAAGAATTGCGGCGATTACAGCAAAGATGATTGTTCCCATACCACCTGTGGATGGAAGAATGGAACCTGTGCTGTTTTCAATTGTAACAATTTTACTATCGATTTTCTTTCCGTCAGCATCCTTAAGAGTCCACTGGTTTGCATCAACTGCATCTGTGCTTTTTTCGATTGTCACTTTAATCGGAGCTGTCAGCTTGTTGTATCCTGCCGGAGCTTCTGTCTCTACCAGCCAGTAATCCCCTGCTGCAAGACCATTTACATGAAGGTTATAACCTTTTTCGTCAATACTTGCTACTGATTCAAATTCTGTAGTAGAAGATTCTGGATCTACCACATAGTTACCTGCAACGCCTGCAACTACAGGAGAAACTTTAATCGCTTTTGCGGCATCATTTGCATTAGCATCAGCTTCGCTTGAATATAACTTAAATTTTGCACCTGCCAGCTTATCTTCACTACCCTTTTTCTTCTTTAAGATATTCAGTGGGTAAGTAGGTGTCTTTGCTTCACTTGGTGTTGTAGTTGTTGTTTCATCTGGTTTATTACCGTACTCTAACTGAGCACTATTCTTTTCTGTTACAACTGCGTTTGCATTTACTTTTGCATAATATGTAACTGTAAATACTTTTCCTTTGTTTGTCTGGTTAGCTTTTACCCATGCAGATAAATCAAGAGCCATTGTTCTGTTGCCTTCACCGGAAAGTGTTGCACTTGTAGGTGTTGTTCCTGCAGGTGTAACACCTGACTCTGTAAATGCAATTGTAACATTTGCTTCAGTTGCCTTATCAAGAGCATCTCCGTCGGCATTCTTTACAAAATCAAGACCTTTAGATAATTCATCGTGAATAATGTACTGATACTGGTCATATCCTGTTGTATCCGGAATAGAACCTGTTACGGTATATTTCACTACCTGTCCGATACTTACAGTCTCTTTGTCAGCTTTTTTCTCAATGCTTGGTGCTTCTGTTTTTAAGTTTACTGAATTTGTAGCATCTACTGTAACTAAAGAAGACTGAATCTCTTTTCCACCTGTTACATATACTAAATAGTAACCTGCTGCTAAATTTGAAAATGTATATGCTGTTTTGCTCTCTTCGATTTTATTAGAAGTTGCTGTAGCTGATAATTTTTTCGTCAGTGCTTCTGCAGTAAAATCATTTGCAAACTTCTGTACTGCAGTAGCGTTATCAGATCCAAGTTTAGTAACTGCTGCTGCAAACTCTTCATCTTTAGAAGTTTCAGCGATATTTAATACACTTGCAAGTGTAGACTTATAAGTATCATTTACGGTATATGCATAGTTTGTTGTTTCTCCGCTTTTTGACTCTGTTACATCAAACAATTTGTACAGATTAATTGTCTGATCTTTAAGTGTCTGTGTTGGAACACCATCTCCTGTTTTCACATTAACCGTAAGTTTGTTTGTTCCTGTAGTCGTTGTTGCTACATTGTCAGCAAATGCTGTCACTGCCATCGCCATTGTCATAATCGCTGCCAGCAGCACTGCCATGATTTTTTTCATTCGTTTCATAACATTTGTCTCCCTTTCTTTGAGAATTTTTTCTTTTTTATAGTTTTTCTGCTTTTTTATTTTCCTTGCATTTTTTATATCTCATTACGAAATATATCAGGAAAAGCAGAACAGCTATCAGGTAAATAAAGTTTCTTCCCTGTCCTCCGGTATCCGGAAGTCCTGGGAAATGTTTGTTGGTTATCGTAAACGTAAATCCATCTTTAGAAGTTTCGATTGTAGTTGTATATCCTTTTATTTCCGTTTCCGTAACGGAATATGTGTAATAGTGAATGGTTTTATTTGCATCCATCGTATATGCTGGAAATCCTTTGATGACCTTCTGCCAGGTAGATTTATCACTAGAACCACTTATAATATAGTCCTCATATCCTGGAACAGGTTCTGTGTGTTCTTTTTCTGTTGCATCTGTCCAGGTACGAGATATCGTTACCGTAATGTTATTCGGACGTTTTTTATTATTTAGATCCTTCCAGACTTTATTGATTGTCAGCTTGATCAACTTATCACATGGATCCTGTGACTCGGATGGCTCCGGAGTATCACTTTCTCCTGTGTTCAATGTTGTTTTAGTATCTGCCATCAATACTGCTTTTGCTGGTGATTCATATGCTTTAAGCTCTGCTGTCGTAGGCGAAGTATCATCTGTCAGCTTTGCATTTTGCAAAGTTTTATAGCTTTTTATCGATTTCATATGACCCAGCGTGTAAATATCCCATCCACTGGAAGTATCTTTTTCATAGCTTAGATTCAGCTGGTCTGAACCATTTTTGATTTGTTTCAGCGCCACATCCAGCTTTCTGTAAATACGGTAGTTGTTATTCTCGCCTTCCACCTTCTCCTGTGTGACAGCTCCATATACAGAATCCAACTCACTCTTTCCGCTAAATGGACCAACAAGATTTTTTGTTCCACGAACCACATCGCAGTAATACATGTTGTTGTTCTTTAAAAGCCCTTCATCATTGAATCCAACAAAGCCACCGCTTCGTCCATCATCTTTAGAACCATCTTTGTCGTTTCCAGCTCCACCTGCATAGACATCGTATCCGTAGCTTACACCGTAAACATTACTGTCAGTGATTTTTGTACGATTCGCTTTGATCAGGTTTACACTGATATTAGATTTCGCATCATCATCATTCAAAAGTCCATTTTCATTACATGGAAGTTTGATGGATGAATCTCCGATCGTAATAATTGCAAGATCTGTCTCCTGCTTGTTATCTGTTGACCTCTTCGAAAGTCCTACAGAGATATCCAATCCAAGCAGATTTACGTGAAGCAGTTTGCCATCATACAGTGCATCCACTTTAATAATTCCAAGATTGATTTTCAAAAGATTGGAATCCTGGAGCTTGTCCAAATATAATGCTTTTATAAGTTCATTAACAAGTGAGAATATTACATTCACTGCTCCAGAATCCACTTTCAGATCTGCAAGGTAAGCAAAGCTTGTTCGTCCGGCAAATCCTCCGGCTGTTCCTCCTGATGCCACTTGTTTTAATCCAATTTTCTGGTTCGTCTTGTCACCTGCTGTACAATTCGACATTCTTGCAAGATTGGCATATCCGATAAATCCTCCGGCAATCTGCTCCTCTCCGCCAGTGCTTTGTACTGTGTAACCATCATCAGTTCCTGTAACTGTACAGTCATCAATGTGAGAACCAAAAATATCCAGAACTCCAAGTGCTCCACCGAGCAACTGTCCTTTATTATCTCCAAGAACATCGATCTTATCTGCCTTAACCACTCCGCTCTTTCCAGAATAGCCTACAAATCCTCCGACGCTATTTAACCCTCTTACATTACTTAAGTTCGTTACTTTACTGTTTTTCACAGAACCATTTAACAGCGATCCACCAAATCCTCCGGCCGTTCCGCTATAGGTAACCTGATTGTTCTGTCCGGATCTTATCGCCGTGTTTGCGCTGACACTTAAACCGGCATCCTTGCTTCCGCTTACAGTTCCGTAATATACATAGCTTCTAAACGCATCCAGCACATCGGTTCTACCAAGCTTTAATAATTTATCAAGTAGCGAGGTTTCACTTCCTGCACTGATATTGGCAACTCCGGCTACATCTGCGATTCCAAAGCATCCTCCGGCATATTCACCTGCGATTACGGAACGGATATTCTGAGCAGAAATCCCTGCTTCTTCCTCAGCCTTCTCGCCAAGTACTGTTCCTTCCAGATTTCCGGCAAATCCTCCGGCTGCTTTTGCATAAGAAGTGTTATTATTTCCACTTGCATAAGCACCATTGACGATGATTCCCCAGTCATCCCAGGACACCACATCTGCATAACGAATCGTTGCGACTGTAGCATTTAATACTTTGATCAAATCTGCTGGTGTACTTAACAGTTTATTCAGAAGCTGGCTGAGCAATCCTTCTCCTGCAGTTGGATTCAGTGTTGCTACACTTCCTGGTCTAGAGCTTCCGACAAATCCACCGACATAGCTTCTTCCATCAACTCGTCTCAACTTTGTAACCTTGCAGCGTGCATCTTTTTCGCCCCAGATCTGTCCACCAATCAGTTTTCCGACATAACCTCCGGCATAACCGCAAGCATCCTTGGCATTGATTCCTTCTGACTGAACAATTAATCCACTCTGATAACCTTCCACAGAAGACTGCTTGATTACTGGAACAAATACATTAAGGACATCTATCATTTGTCCTAATTGCAGATCAAGACCAAGGATATTAACACCACCAAGATCAGCTGCTCCGCCGTTTATCATTTCTCCTGCAAAACCTCCGGCACATCGAAGCCCTTTGATTGTCTTCGCCTGATAAGCCTGTCCATTTGTAATGGTTCCAGTCTGCATCGAACCAACGTAGCCACCGGCTGCACCGCCATTTGCCAGTTTTATTTCATCCCGGTAATTTTCTCTTCCTGCTACGACATTGTATCCGTAAGCATATTTTCCAATCATCTTATTCAGTTCTTCTTGACTGTTTACTGTTCCATTCGCAGCAAGGTCACTTCCGTAACCACCTTTTTTACCGACAAATTCCACCCATTTGTTCCAGGTTTCATAATCCATCTGGGCAAGTGGACCGTAAACTGCCGTATTTTCTTCCGTCGGATAGACAACGCTGAGTGCTCCCAGGATGTTATCTACTTTTACCAGTCCCCATAATAAGGACAGATTTCCGGTACTTGCCGTATCAGCTGACTCCATAAGTCCTGTGAAACCACCTGCGATTTCTTTTCCGTATACCGAACGGATTCTTACTGCTTTACAAGTACTTGTTGGTTCGGTATATTCTTCACCTTTCCATTTCTTTGTATTGTTTCCCCAGATGTGACCGCCTTCATTATGTCCTGCATAACCTCCGGCCATACCTCGTTGTACCTGCTTTGTGGAGGCCGCATCTGCACGAACTGCACCACCGCAAGGAATACATGTTGTAGAACTGTTTCGAATTGTAGGAACAAAATCTTCTGCAAGAGATGCCAGTGTTTCTTTAGTATTGACAAGACCACCTAGTATACTTGTTTCTCCCAAAGCATCTGCCACACTACCTGGCTGTAAATCTCCAACATAACCACCAGCTGTAATCTGACCAATGATATATGAGAAGTTATAAGAATTTGAATTCTGAATATGACCACCAGAAATCTTACCAACAAATCCACCGGCATCTCCTAATACATCATTATCCGAAGCATCGGAAGCTGTATTTTTCATAGAGGCTCTAACCGCAAAACCACCAGGTCCTCCAGTAACATTGGAATGCTCAATTGTAGAAACCACAACATTTAATGCATCCAATACATCATTCAAGCCAATCGCTGTACCTAAAACCTTCAAGCCTTTTCCAACCGAAGCAGCAGAACCAATATTCATATATCCAATATATCCACCGGCATATCTAGCTCCCGTTACCGCATATATACTTTCCTGACTAAAATAATTTGAACTATCTTCACCCTCTAAATCTTTAGGAGGTGTTACCGTTGTATGTTTCAAATTTGTTACATCACAATGACTAACTTGAACTCCACTGCCATAACCAATAAAGCCACCAGCACTACCAGAATTCATATCATCCGATTTAAATTTATTAGCCGATACTGTAAATCCATTATCAGATTTAACACCTGCATACTTTATAATTGGAACATATGCATTTACTAAATTTAACAATTCTCCAATATTTATATTTAAACCATTAATATTTCCTAGAACACTAATACCTTTACCAGCATCGGCCAATGCTCCAGAATAAACATTTCCACCAAAGCCACCTGCATAGGTTTGACCATTTACAGAATCTAAATTGTATACTGCGTAATAATCATTAGTTCCTCGTGAACTGTTATCAACTGTACCACTTTGAAAATCTGCTGCAAAACCACCAGCAACATCTGCTGTAACACTTCCACCATTCACAAAAGAAACCGTGCAATTTGTATATTTAGGAATTAAATATCCTACAGCATTTACTAAGCCATTAGCCTCAATCAATGATTTAATTGAAGTATCATCAGCAACATCTGCTAGACCACCCGTTTTTGAAATAGCCACAAATCCTGAAGCATATCCGCCATCATCTGCAGCCTTCACTGATTTTAGATTTGTTACATGAGAATCCTCTACTTTAGTACTTCCACTTTTTGCGATAAAACCAGAAGCACTATAATCACGAACCGAATTAGAATCACGACTACCCTTTGCGTGTACCGTAAATCCATTTGTGACTCCATTCACATTTACTTTATTAATCTTTACTTCAATTGCTTGTCCTAGAGAGAGCAAATTATTCAATTTCAATATATAATTCAAACCTAATAGATTAACAGTCAATCCACCATCTGCTCCCGCCAAATCACCAGGACCAGAAAGACCTATAAATCCGCCTACTAAGTTATTGCCTTCTATAGAAGCTAAATTATTGATACTAACAGTTGTTATCGAACCACCAATCGCATCTCCAAATCCACCGGCAACACGTTCATTTCCCGTAATAGTAAATCCATTCTCTGCACCATTTACATAAACATTATCTACAGTAAACGCAAGATAAGATGCAACGCCAAGCGTTGTATTTAATAAACCGGCAACACTGGCCGTACCCATTGATCCAGCAATTCCACCAACATAATCATTTCCTGTAACACTGGATAATCTGGTTAAAGAGACATCAACCACTGGAACCGAACCAACATCATAAACACTATTTTTCCAATATGATATTTTCTGTAAATTATCCGCATTCGATTGTGCTATATATGCACCATTGCCTCGACCTGTAATACCACCAACATAGTCCTTTCCACTAACTTGCAGCGGAGCATTTACAGAACATCCTAAGATATGTGATGGATTTACGCCAGCAAGAGAAAGTAAGGATGAAGTTGCTCCAGGATTACTACTCAAAAGTTTTACAACAAGATCAACTAAACCGCCAAGTAAATTATCTTTTGTGTCATCTTTACCTAGGTCTGCAGCCCATCCAAGAGATGCAATTCCTGCAAAACCACCAGCATAATTTTCAGAAGCTGTTACAGTGAGTGCATTATCCGATTCAACATTACAATTGACAGTTGATGCATTGGCCAATCCACCGGCAAAACCACCAATATAACTTTCACCAGAAACAGACACAACTGCATTATTTAATGAACAATTTAGAAGTAAACTTTCCGTATTCATCTTAGGAAGTTTTGTCTCTATATCCAATGCCCCTGATAGTGTTCCTTCAATCACATCATCACGAGCTAGACCAACAAAGCCACCTACAAAGTTCTTTCCACTAATTGTATTAGTACCATCTGTTACAGAACAACTCTCTACAATAGCACCCTTTTGCATACCAATAAATCCACCTGCATACTCTTTATCAGTAGCTGTAGAAATCCTTAATCCCTTTACAGTACAATTCATAATTTTGGCATTGATATAACCTGTCGGGATCAGTTTTTCTAAAGGGATAGCATTTCCAAGCAGAATTGTGATTAAGTCACCTAAGCCTAATCCTGGAATTACATTCAATATATTTGTAAGTAATTTAACAAGTCCGCCAAGTGCGTTTGATAAACCATCATACTGTGTTTTACCAACGATATATCCAACAAATCCACCTGTATTGTTATTCACGTTTTTAACATTAGCATCATTCACTTCAAGATTAGAAAGTTCTACCTGACCTTCCACACGACCAGCAATCGCGCCAGTTGCTAATGCTGTCGGATCTTTCTTTCTCGCATCAAGAACATCTCCTAATGTTTTTCCAAGATCAATTTTCACCTGACCGAACGTTAAAATAAATGTTAACCCACTTAAAACTCCACCAAGCAACTTACCCAGAGTACTTGTTAAGGTACTTATGAGAGTTTCCGGATAATAAGTTTCAGAAGTTGATGTTTGAACAGTAATATTTTCAAACTTAATATTTGAAACTTGCACTAATCCTTTACTAAGACCGATATCGTTATCACTTACTTCACTCGATATTGTAGAGAAAAAGCCTACACCCATTTGTTCTCCAACATTGAGTCTACTTGATTGTACAACTTTCACATTAGAAAGTACTGGTTTCATACTAGCTGTGATTTGACTGGATGTTGAATCCCAAAGGGACTCATTATCATTCGCCTTAGCGCCAATCATTGTTCCTTGAAAAGTAAGAGGCTTCCACTCTTCACTGCTCAAATCTATATCTCGGAAAATAATATAATTTGCGTTTGCTGTATATTTCTGTCCTGTTGTTTTGTCTATATCTAAATTAGGGTCAATTTCACCTGTTATCTGATTGACTCCACACCTGCCTCTGATGGGATATAGCAATTTATTATACTGACTGTATTTGCTATCAGCATCTTTAATTTGTCCAAAAGTAAAATCTTCTACTCCATTCTGGTCTTTTGTTAAATCAGCATCGCCACTGTATAGCATGATAGGCTGATTATTTTTGTCCAAATCAAGTTTCCACTTACCATCTAATACTGCCTGATACACTGCGCCATTTACTTGCTCATTAGTGCCTATTTTTCTCAGCTGCGCTTCATTTCCAATTAAGATATAGTTCTTATCTCCGATTTTCTTGACAACTTGTCCCTTGAAATCTCGACCTTCTGTACCTTCTGTAATTACTTTACCCAGCTGTTCCGCAACCGGTTCCGGCTTATCTGAATTAAACTTCTGCGATAACACGTAATTATGAGACTTACTATAAGTCAGATACGCCTGATCTTCACCATCCGGATAGATCATCTGCCCCATACCAAACTGTGGTGCATCATAATCTAATGACATAACAGGTTCTGTTTCAGATTCTTCCTGTGCAAGTACCATCAACTGATACGGATTGTAAATGTAGATGGTATCCGTTTCTTTGTCATAGAGAGTCGGTGTTTCATTTTCTTCTATTTCCGTACCTGTAATAGTTCCGGTAAAGGAATCTGGCACTGTCCAGATCTGTTCCAAGTTCATCTGGATATCATTCATCAAAATGTATTGGGCATCTGATCCGTATTTCAGCTCTGTGCCTTCACTCTTTACTACATCTCCAGAACCAATCTTTCCATCCTTATCACCCGTGTAAACATAAGCATCTGAACCGATCTGTTTTAACTGTTCATAATTATAAATGCAGATTTTATTATCTTTATAATAAGCATCTATATGATCGGTTGATTCTGCTTTATCATCCTCGCTGGAAGTTTCCGCTTCGTCATTTTTTGAATCTTCTCCTGTTTTCTCGGAAACCGAGGGGGCAGATTCCGCGGTGCCACTTGTTTCATTTGAATCTAAAGAGTCATTTATAACTTTTTCTTCACCACTACCCGCATTAGCATCGCTAGAAGCTGTCACTTGATTCGTATTGCCGGCCGATGGATTCAAATTTTCTGCATCCGTGATATTCACCTGTGAAAATAAAATAGCTATACATAGTATTACCGAAATAATTCTATTCGCCAGCCTTCTGTTTCTCTTCATATCTGGTCCTCTACTCTTTTACTTTTAATCTACTTTTTAACTAAACCTTTCAAGGTTCTAGTTTGTGTCAAAAAATATTTACTGCTTATACCTTCAGTATTTTTCCAAACATCTTTATCACTATCTTTAAAATTATACATTTTTTTAATGACTAATATAATGTGCAACCAACGAAAAAAAATTTTATTATTTTTGTTCAAAGCGTACCAGTTATGTTCAATATGTCCAAAAAGCGAATCACACAAAGCATGTGATTCGCTTTTTTTATAATTGCTCCAATATTTTTAATATTATAATGCCATTTCGAACAGCTAACATTTCTGCTATATTATCAAAGTTCATTCCTGTTAGCTTCACTATTTTTTGCAAACGATAGGAAACTGTTCGGGCATGTATATTCATTAACTCAGACGTTTTCCGAATACTTTGTTTCTGATTCAGATAACATTCCAGTTTCTCTTCCTTCTTGTTTTCCTTGTGAATATATATGACTCGATTCGTGTTGCAGTAAATATACTCTTTCGGTACAACATTTAAAATTGTTTTTTCTACAATCTCAGTTTCTTTTCTTTGATCGGCACTAAAATTACCTGCGCACATCTCCGGTTTCAAATAGAAAGTAATCACCCGATACTCCTCCGTTGCATCAAGATTAAGGAGATTCGCAACATCATCTTCCTCTGCTTCAGACAACGAACCATTTAACATTCGATATTCCAAATCTCTATGATATTTTCTTTCAATATTTTTTCTGTCACAACTTGAGTTAAAATATATAGCAACTTTATAATCACGTTCTCTAAAGTTATAAAATCAAGTTCTATTAACGGTTCGTTTACTTCGGTAATCACCAAATAAAATACACACTGATCAAGAATATTGATTTTTTTAATATATTCAATATTTTCTCTTTTTTGCCTGATATATTCATATTGTGTAAGAATGTTTGGAACGAATTTTTCATTATCCTCTGCAATGATTAATCCACTTACCTGCTTTTTATTTAATTCTTCCAAGTGACTTAATACTATACGCTCATTAAGCTGGTTTTCGTAAACAACCAAAGAAGTAAGGAGTAGTTCTCCCCCCCCCAAGAAATTTTTCCATATTTGGAACTGAGAGAATTTGTACTCCTCTTATTACTCTATTTATTCCGGAATTATCACTAATCAATTGCATCTTTGGGAATTTGTTTGACTCTATAAATTCTTTTATCGTGTAGTTCATTAGTGGTTTATACCTCCATGTTTCACAGTATTTTATTATTGATAGATTTTAGCATATCTTTCTAAGATTTTTCAAATAGTTCCTGTTTTTTTAATGTTATTTTTATGTTAAAAAGCCACTACACAAAATACAATCCGTGTAGTGACTCTTCCTTTTTTACAATGCCTCCATGATTCGAAGAATAATTAATCCGTTTCGAACCGCAAGCATCTCTGTTACATTCTCATAATCCATTCCAGAAATTTCTTCAATTTTCTTCATGCGATACATAATCGTACGGTAATGCACAAACATCTCGGTGGACGTCCTTTTATAACTCTGATTATTATTCATAAAACATTCTAACGTATCGATTAGCTCTTTCTTTTTCTTCTTATCATATTCATAAACTATTTGCAAAGATTCCGGGATATAGGACCATAATTTTTTCTTATCTTTAATCTCAGCAAATACTTGAAAAAAACCTAATTTAGAGCAATCCACAATGGAACGCTTTGAATCGCCTACAACTTTTCGGACCACATTAATATAATCAAGAGCCCGTTTTGCGTCCACAAAAGATTCCTTGATATCATGATATCCGATCACTTTTTTTCCAATACCAACCAAAAAATCAATTTTCGCATCTTTCTGATCTAATTGTTCTTGTACCTCACTTTGCAAAACTTCTAATTTCTTACGAAATTCCTGTTTGGTTTCCCCTATATGTTTCTTATAGATATAGATGATCTGATTCGTATTATGTATCACATAATCTTTTTGCAGTAGGTGCAAAAACATTTTTTCAGCAATCTCAAGTTCTTTTCTTTGTTTGTCCGCAAAGTTTCCTTCGTCATTATTCGGGATAACACGAAAAATAACAACGCATACCTCATCCGTTTTCTCAAGTTTTAAAATCTTTGCTGCTTCCTCTTTTTCTAACTCTGTGAGAGTTCCATTCAGTAATCGGTATGCTATATCTTTGTGATAGTACTTGGCAATATTTTTTTCCATCAAGCTTCTCATAATGATATGGCGTAAGACAACAACAATATTCTCAAGAGCAATAAAATCCAATGTTTCCATTTTTTTGTTCTGCTCCGTAACAACGAGATAAAAGGGTCTATAACCAAACACATCAATTTTATGAATGTACTCTGACTGCTCCCTTTTTTGATGCCAGTATTGATATTTAGTAATGATATTAGGCACAAATACTTCTGCATCTTCCTTCATTGTAAACTCCGACAGGGTTGGATCATTTGAATGGAGACATTCATACTCTTCATCATATAGAGCGACCGGATTTTCAAGCATACTATAAATCAAAGCAAAAATCTTCTCTACAGAACCTTTCTCGTCTACAAGATAAGTAGTACCCCCCCTCTCCCCTCCAAGCTGTCATGCGTTGTCTTAAAATATGTTAATTTTGCTGTTTCCATATCGTAAATATGAGTTAAAATATGCTTGATAATTCCCCAGTAATACAACGTCTTTGGGATTTCGATAACAGGGATTTGTTGCGATTTTGCATATTGTAGCAAAATATTAAAACGAATTCTTTGTAGCTCTGTTTGCTGATCTCGTTTTACTATGAACGCACTAATTTGCTTTTTCTTAAGTCCCTCTAAATGTTTCACAAACTCCTGTAGATCTACATTTTCGTATGCCTTTAAACTTGTGAAAAGAATTTCATCACCGCTTAAAAAGCATTCCATATTTGCAACTTCAAGAAGTCTTGCACCCTTTATTTCCCGGTTGAGTTCCGATTCACCGCTAATTAATTTCATTTCCGGAAATTGTCCTGACTCAAGCAGGTCTTTTACTGTATATCTCATAATTGCACTCTTTCACTTTCTCATAACAATTTATTTCAACGTTTCCCTCATCTGTTGTCTATATAAGATCTGCAATACTTACACTCTTTAATGCATCCTCATAAGTCCTTTGTACCTTTAACAACGCTTTATGCACATTACAATAATCTGTAGCATTTCTGGAACAAAAGCCATCCGACTCTAAACAACGGTTGATCTTCATAGTTACTTCCATAGAAGATACGATATCAAATAGAGAAATGATTTCAGGATTTTTCACCAATGCATATCCGCCTTTTATCCCCTCACATGCTTGAACAATCCCCGCTGCTTTTAATTTTTTTGTTATTTTCGAAATATAGCTTATAGGTATTTTTAATACAGATGCAAGTTCTGATGCCGTAACATTTTCTTTCTGCAAAGCCAGGTAATAAACTATCCTAATTGCATAATCTGTCGTAATATTTAATTGCATTTCATTTCTTACCTCTCGATCACATAAAATCCCCTTTTTCTTTCATTAAAGGATTTGTTTTTTGCTATTTCATCTTATCATGCAGACCAAATGGAAGCAAGAAAAACACACTCTCCATGATCTTGATTTTCATTTTTTATAAAATAAGAAGAATTATATTTTATCCACAAATGATTAAATATAATCCTTCTTATTCACTTATCTATGTTTTCTTTTTATTCTTTCAAAAAATCCAAAACTAACAATTCCAACTCCAAATACAAGAACTAGTAATAATATAAAACTGTTATTTTGTACTGTTTTTCCTGTCACTGGAGGTGCAACTTTCGATGCATTAACAAATGAAACGCTTTCGCTTTCCTGTTCCATTTGGAAAGATAACATTCTTCCATCAACAACTGATCCCCCGGTTTTTTGGCAAGTTGTTTCGTAATTACTTCCCGGATTTTCTTCTATAGTATAAGTCCATTCCATTGGTAAACAGCTAATATCTACCGATTCTTTATCCTTCAATGTAAAGGTGGCTTTGTTATTTGTAAAAGTAAGTTTCTCTATCTTTCCTTCTTTCCTAATGTAGATTTGTCCATCTTGGATTATAGATGCACTTGCATCTGTCCCTGATGGTGCCCGCGCTTGAATCGTAAATGTAAAAGCTTTATCTTCATCCAGTGTATAACCTTTTACTGTCTTGCTAACGGTTAATACGGTTGGCTTATAATACAGATTTAGTGTAATTGTATCAGAAGACGAATCATTTTTTACTTCTTTTTCTAATTCGTTATTAGGATCTTTTGTATTAAAAACATAACCTGGAAATGTTCCGTTTGCTTCTGGTTTTGCGTACGCTTTAACAATCTCATTTTCTGTTGCAAAGGAAATGGTTCCTGTAGTTGTCTTTCTCAATTCTTTTGTAGTATCTGATACCTTAAGCCAATGCTTCACTTCTACCTTTTTTGTATCGATTTTCTTCCACTGGGCAACAATCTGATAACCACTCTTGTTATTCCATGAACACAATGGAAGATTCGTATTATTTGCATATGCATAATTATCTTCTGCAATTGTAAAAAGGTCTCCATGCTTGTATAGTGTGTCACTTTGCTTTCCAGATCTGTCTTTCAACTTCCATCCCACAAATTGATATCCTTCACAAGTCGGTTCTGGACAACTCTCACCCATAACAAAAGTCGTTCCCATACCTCTTGCGCCTTTATTCGTGGATGGATTTTTACCATAAGACTGCATCGGTTTTTTTTGGTCGTTTGTTTCCTGGTTATATGGGATGTTCTTTACATCGGCATTCTCAGGTAATACTCCCTCACCTGCACCAGAATTATAGTGTACATATAGATCAGTTACTTTATAATCGGCAAAAAGAGCTCCGTATAAGTGCCCGCTATCATCACCAGCCGCTTTTACTCCTGCATATGAAACAAATGCAACATATCCCGCCTCCTGTGCTGCTGCCTTTGCCTCTTTCCACGTATCATTGTACATGTAAAATCTTTGATCTGATCCCATCGAATTCTCATTCATGTCCTTAATATTACCACAGGCTGCTTCAGATTTTGAACCTGTTGACTCATCACCACCATGAGGATGCTTAAATTGTGCAGAGATTGAATAATAACCTGGTTTTGGTTTTGCAAAAAAGATTCGTACTCGTCTTGTTTTAGATGTTGTTAATCCACTTCCCACTGGAGACATGTCAAATGCATCGCAATCTTTAACGGAAACTAATTTCTTTGCATCAGGATCCCACATTACTGCGTCTATTCCCTCATCAGTTCTAAGTCCGTCAGTAATTAATCTCACTGTCAATGTCTGTTTATCTAATGCATATGGAGCCAATTTAAAATTATAATCTTCCCATTCTTTAGCTACAGTTGTAACTTTCCGATTTATTCGAATATTATATTCATAGGAACAATCTTTCTCCGCTCCTTTATTTGTCGTATATTGTTCAACCATTTCAGTAGTGACAAGTAAAGAACCTGTATTTGTTGTGAGTGCACTTCCTGTAGTTAATGGAACCTCCTGAATATCGCTCACTGGACTGACAACTAATGAAACACCATTTAAGACCATATTAACTAGACGATAGCCTCGTTTGGTATGAAAGGATGGAATCTCTATTTCATTTTTTTCCATTCCATAGTTTCCCTCTGAAAACGTCCATTCAATTTTCTTTTTGTCTTCCAGATAAGTCCAACCTTTCGCTATGCTATGTTGAACATTAATGTACTCTTTTTCTGTATTATCTGTCGTATCATGATACGTCGTATTGATTGTTACATGGTAAACACCTTTATCAGTATAAGTAATAACAACCTCATCATCCTGTGTAATTCCTATTTTATAGGTTGCTCCATATTCATCTCCTGATGTTTGAGTTATTCCGGCACCATTATTTGTTTTAACCGATTCAATCTTAAATCTTTCTTTTTTATCTGCATAGTTTTCTGGTGTATGATTGTCTTTTCCAGGTGTTACAGACACTACCCAGTCTTCCCCGGCATTGACACGAATCTGTTTGTTCGTTTCAACCGGAACATCTTCACTTCCTTTTTTCGTGCATATGGTACCAGGATCACAGTTTTTTGGAAGTACTTCTTGAATCGTAACAAGATAATACTCCTGATAAGTCATTGTTACCTTTTGTCCGTCTTCCATCTTGATTGCAATAACACCATCGGTACTGTAATAAAGCACTCCGTTATATTCTCCGATGTACACACAGTCTTTTCCATTTACTTTCGCACTAAGGAAATCAAAATGTCTTCCTTCTATTGATAGATCTTTGTGGTCAGAAATATTTCCATAAGCGATCGTAGTCGGTGCATCACTAATTAGATTCCCCTTTGGATCTACATACTCTACCCTGTCGGTGGAAGATGCTTCTCCCTTTGCATCGATTTCCTGTACGGCTTCCTCTAAGCTCTGCACGGATATCTCTTCCGGTACATCAGACACTGTATTATCTGTGGAAGATTCCACCGTAGAGGTATTCTCGTTTGGTTCTGAAGCACTCTCAGGATCTGATTCCATGGATGATTCATTTTCCACTGGTGTACTTTCTTCATCTTGCGAACCTGTCATTTCACTTTCCGTATTTACAGGAGAACGGTTCTCGGCAGATACTATTGCTGTATCCAAAGATAAGAAACACATAGATAGGATCAAAAGCCAGCTGCATATAATCTTCAAGTATTTGTTCCATCTATTCTGCTTCATCTTGAATCTCTCCCTTCCTTCTTTTCTGATTTTGGTAAAATAAAATAACAAAACACATCATAGAACTGACAAGTAATAAGACATATCCCCAGATTGTTCCGTTATCACCTGTCTTTACTTTCTTTTTTGAATCAGATTTTGCTGTCTGATTTGATGGATTGGTTTTGTTCAAGCGATTCAAAAAAGTGATCTGATCGATTTTTTCACCCTTTTGATTTTTTACAACAGTCACCGTTTTAAACTGATCCGCTTCATTATAAAATGCTTCCACACTCACATCATAACGACTTTGATCACATGCGTAAGCTTCCTTTGGTTCTGTTGTCTGATAGATCTGATAGTGGTAAATCCCCCTTGTTGTTACTGGAATACTAATCTCAACCGTTTCCTTTTTCTTCATGCTCCAACAATACTGATTCTCCTTACTTCCTTTTGGCATCGGAGCTTCACTTTGATTGGTTGTAAGAACGTAGGAAAATTCTTCTGCCTGTTCTTTTGCTTCATTTTCAACAACCTGTACGACAGGAATTTTTACTTCGGCTGCATTTTCAGATGCAAACACCGGTATCTGCATACTCAGGAAAAGAAGCAGGCTAAGCACTATGATATTTATTTTCTTTAAATCAAGGATGTTCATCGTTTTTCTTTCCCTTCTTTCTTAGTATTTGGTCAAGTATTAATAGGATAAGAAGAAGTAGTATGAGCCAGAAAAGAACCGGAACGGATATGACCAGTTTTCGGATCTGATCGATCCCGGTTCCTACATTTTTCGGTTTCTCTTTCTCAGGATAAACCTGCTCCGTAAGTCTTCCTACCAATATATTTCTTCCATTTGTCATTTCTGAAGTACATGTAATCAGTAAAACCAAATGGTCTTCTTCTGTAACGTTAAGATTTCGTTTATATAAAGCATTGTCCAAGATTTCCTGCAGATACTCCTGTTTTGCTTCCGATGTTTCCGGGCAAACACTAAAGAGTCGCTCATTATAAGCATCTGCCTGAAGCAATGCATAAAATTCGATTCCATGATCTTTCCCATCAAAAAACAGATTCCCATAAGGGTGTCCATCAAAATACTTCTTCTCTGTAAAAAGTCCCACATCTCCAAACATTTTATGCTTTTCCATGTGGTGTCCATAGATCAGATTGTTAAAATCTGAAAAATCCGGTGCATTGGCACAATGTAAAAAAATGGAACCACTTAAGGAATAATTTCCTTCCGCATCCGTATTCATATACGTATCATCATCCTCTGCCTGAAGCAAAGGATAATTGACATTTGTATCGTTGATCCGGATCCAGCCAAAAACATCTGGATTGATCTTCTGTAATTCTTCAAATGATTTCGTATGGTTTTCGCTTGGCATATAGGCTTCGTAGTTCTTTGCATCCGCTGCCTCAAACACCTGATTGGAATCCCATAACATATAACAGGACAAAAACATCAGCAAAAGGATCAGCATAAGTGCGATAAAATTTACCATATGATCGATTCCGCTTACTATGCTCTTTGCTAATCTTTTCATATCTACTTGTCCTTATCTTCCCTTCTTGTTAAGAAAGGGGATGCGACAGTGCCCTGCCGCACAGCATCCCCTTTTAAATCCATTTAATTCTTTTTAATTATCTTCTGCGTTTGAAAGCAACAAATCCAAAGAGTGCTGCGCCGCAAAGAGCGATCATCAGAACGTATGGAAGTGTGTTCATGATAATACCAGTTGTTGGTACATTGTTGTATCTGTTGGTTACATCAACAGTATTTGTCTTCTGTCCAAGTAGTTTATCGCCATTTACTGCTGTAAGAGGTGCATTGTACTTTGATGCTGCTACAGCTGGTGTCTGCACAACACCATTAAGGGTAACTTTAGCGCTTGCCTTGTAGTTCGCTTTTGCTGCCTCAGTTACAGTGATCTTTGTTCCAACCGGAAGACCTGTAAATTTCATGTTCTCATTATGTGCAATCTGGAAACTAGTTGTTCCATTTTCATCTATTGTAATATCTTCATTATTTCCTTTTACTCCACCAAGAGTATTTTTATCTGTTCCTGCTGGGAAATCAAATTTTACAGTAAAATCAAATTTTTCTGTTGGAATTTGTTTTTCAGCATCCGTTACATTCTGAAGAACTGTCTTAGATACGTTTAATGCACCATTTTTTTTATAGTTTGGATCTGGATTTGAAGGATCTGGTTTTTCACCTGTACCTGCTTCCTGAACATAAGTGTTGACAAATTTGAAACCATTCTGGTCTGAATCTCCAATATCCACTTTACCTGTTGCTACTTTATCATTGTCATCTTTTACCTTATTTACAAGGATCTTGGCAATATCAAATGTTCCAGATGTATTCTCTACAACGTAAACATCCATCTTGTATTCAGCCTTTGACATGATCAGCTTTACATAATCATTATTTGTAACAGCTGGTTCAGCCTGTGCATTCTCTTTTACTGTATAGGAATATTTACCAGCCTCATTAAAACTTCCACAATCAACCGCAACTCTTTTTGTGGTTGTTTCAAGATCAGTTGCTTCAAAACTGATTTCTGGAATTATAACAGTATGAGTAGTCTTTACCACATCATCTCCGTCTGTAATCTGTGTAGCAGTAAAGCTGAATGTCTCTGCCTTTCCCACCTCAGTATTATAGACCTTACTGATATAGGCTTTCTTTGCATTATTTGTGGTGTCTTGTGTTGTTGATCCCTCAGCTGCAAATGCTGGCATTGACAGTCCCATTGTCATAGCGCCCGCTGCGACAACAGCGAGCATCTTTTTAGATAATTTTTTCATGCTCATGATTTCTTCCTCCCTTGTGAAATTTTTATACTTTTATATTTGATTAACGGATGTGGAACTTAAATTCCCCTGCTCCGAATAATCGCGATGACTTTTCCCCGGATGTCTTTTAGATTAATGCATCCATAAATTCGGCTGTCACTGGCCTTTGGTCTGTTGTCTCCAAGTACAAAGACCTGACCTTCTTTCACCGTAAGTGGGAAATCGACTCCGTTTTTAAACCGGGTTGTATCAAAATAGATATCCTGTGAGATCTGCTCTGCGCCGTTGATCTTAAGTCCGTCTTTTGTAATGTCAACGGTATCACCGGCAACAGCTACAACACGTCCGGTCGTTGTTTTATCATCCTTTTCGAAAACAGCAACATCTCCGGATATAAATCTGTGATCCAGCCGGTAATATACCACCAGATCTCCGTCCTTAATGGATGGTTTCATAGAGATATCATTAATTCTTACGATCCCATAAAGAAAAGTAAAAATGAGAAATACAACCAGAAGAAGAAGCACGATCTTTAACAATAACTGTACGAGATCTTGTGCTAAAGTTGTCTCCTGCACGGTATTTGTATCACTTTTTTGTCTGTCATTTCTTTTCTTCATGTTACGCTTCCACCTCTAAACTCGAACTTTCAACGTTCTAGTTTAAGTATAATTATACCCTCTTCTTTTGTTCTTTCAATGCATCAAACTTATAAACCTTTTCACACTACTTTATCATTTTTGTCCCACGCCTGATCTATTCTTTTGATTTCAATCTGCTTTTTCTATCCAGTCTCGTTTCATTGACGCTTTTTGAAAACATTGAAGTAGTTGTTTTGAAAACGCTCCACATGCTCCGTCTAAAATCATATCTACTGCTTCTTTTGATGTGATCTTTCTCTTATAAGGACGTACACTAACCAGGGCATCATAGGCATCTGCAAGTCCGACCACCTGTGCACAAAGCGGGATTTCCTCCCCCTTTAATCCATCTGGATAACCAAAACCGTCATAACGTTCATGGTGATATCTGCAGATCTCATAACTATATTGATTCAGCTGTTTAGTTTCGCTTCCCTTCGGGAACCATTTTGTCATTTCCGCACCAACAAGCGGATGTTCTCTGATAATGCTCCACTCTTCCTCTGTCAGTTTCCCGTTTTTATTTAAGATTTCTATTGGAACACGGATCTTTCCAATATCATGAATCGGAGCCAGTTGGGCGATCACATTAATCTCTTTATCCGTGATTCCATATTCCGGATATTCTTGCTGTAACTGGCAATAGATCTGCTTGGTATAATACCCAATCTGATCCTGATAGTCTGCTTCTTTCAACTGATTATGTTCTAAAACAGTACTTAATAAAGAAATCGTATCCCAGAACTGTCTGGTGATCGTTTCCTCTTTTTTATCTAATTCCTGCTTCATTTTTAAGACACTTGGAGAAACACTCTGTTCCTGATGTAAGGTGATCATTACTGTATGTTCCCTCTCATCGATATGTTTGATTGCTTTCACCCTAACATACGGATGAAACGGATGAGCATCTACTCTGCGATAAAAAAGTTGCCTTTCCATGCATCTACCAGGCATTTTTTCTCTTAGGCTCTCACTAGATAAAAACTGCTTCACCTTTCTTTGATCCGGTTCATAAACATATTTTGTTACATATCGGTTGATAAATGTATCATACGATCTTGTTTTTTCCACTTCTTCATAAATTGCATGGTCCTGTGAATAGACACAGTCATACTTCTTATGCTGCAAATCCACTTTCAAGATAATATAAAGCGGTTCTAAGCACGGTGCTTCCGTTTGTGCAGGATGAAACACTTTCTGTTGCATAATTGATTTCCCCTCAACAACTACTCTACTGCCAAGGATTCCTTTTTTATCACAAAAGTGTACCTTGTCCTCTTAAAACTACTTAAAATCTATCATTTTATAATATTTTATTATACGCCCTTCTTTTCTTACGTATAATGCAAAAGAGTGATAATTTTCTTCTACTTTCTTTATACTTCGGATAATAAAGATTCTCTCTTTTTTATGCACAAAAATCACCGTCCCTACAGCTCCTATGTCTGTAAAAACAGTGATTGTTACTGATTCATACTGATTCCTTCTCTTTATAAATGTTCCGCTACTTTACGCTTCATATCTACATAGTATAATCAATTTAACAGAAAAAAAATCAACCGTATATAATATTTCTTTAATATTTATATTAATATTTTCAATTTCAGTCAAAAATTAATATGTCTATCAACAAATGATACATCTTCTGTAACTCTTGATTTTCTCGTCTAACGATTTCAATTCTATGATAAAACGGAACTGACTTATCAGAATACAACTTTTGCGCTTCAAGTGGTGGCAGTAAAATTGGCATCTTACGAAGATCACTTAAAGCAATGCTATTTTGTCCGCTGCCTTTTTTTAATGCATGGATCTGCGGAGTAGCTGCAAGTAAATATTGATATAAATATTCTGCTGTTATTCTGTCAGGATCTGGGCGGATCGTCGTAACGCTCCGTAAAAATTCGATCGAATCAAGATCTTCCTGAAGATAGGCAATATTTCCTATAGTTCCAGCAGTCGTTAGGAGTATATCATCCCCTTTGAGGTACCAGTTCGTTTGTGGATTCTCTGGTATGCCTCATAATCAATCCGTTTATCCGATGGAGATGGGACCACCTGGCCATCTCTAATATTACTCGCTCCATATAGCCAATATTGTCCTTTAGAGTCCTCAGAAACAGAGCCATGTTCTCCGTCAGTCAGATGTTTTGTAACATCTTCCAACCTTACCAACTCCCAGTTTTCAGGAATTTCACGCTTTAATTTCTCACACCATGTAAATTCCCCTATGCAACCATCGTATGGTATCTGGTAATCCAAAAACCAATGGTTAAAAATATAAGATATTAATTTCTTCGACTCTGAACCTCTCCCCTTCTTTTTATTTTAATCTCGAGACATCACTTTTCTCTACTTCGGTCTTTATCTACCTATAATGATTCCTTCCTTATAAATTGTTCTAAAGTTTTTTCGGACCAGCTCTCGCCAAGAATACCAGCTAATTTATAACATCTATTATCTTTTCCATCAATGATAAACCACTGACAGAACGTTGTATCTCAACACTATACACGAAATATTGTAAAAAGTTTGGAATAATTCAGAAGAGCTCTCACAAGGCTCGTAAAACATTTGTGTCTAACTTGTTATCAAACGGAGTCAACATCAACACTGTAAGACAGGCAGCAGGACATGCGGATAAGAGAACCACTTACAATTACTTGCCGTAACATATCAAAAAGACGTGAAACCCTTGTAAATCAAGGCTTTCCAGCGCACAAAAAATCACCGTCCCCACAGCTCCAATGTCTGTAAAAACAGTGATCGTTAGTGCGCGATCAGGGGTTCGAACCCTGGACACCCTGATTAAGAGTCAGGTGCTC
>ERZ791821.659-NODE-659-length-26825-cov-3.191072_pt1 | contig 26825 bp, 25 predicted proteins | sample MGYA00510300_ERZ791821 | MGnify/ENA primary metagenome ERZ791821 (study PRJEB30046, sample SAMN00792034) | human gut metagenome | study: EMG produced TPA metagenomics assembly of the A metagenome-wide association study of gut microbiota in type 2... | reverse complement strand
TTTAAAATTTAAGATATTGTATTTTTAACGTTAGATATATTTGTTTATATAATTTTCAGTATATTATTGTATTTATTAGGAGGTAAAAATATGTGGGCATATGAAAGTGTTTTTTATCAAATATATCCTTTAGGATTTTGTGGTGCACCTTTTGAAAATGATGGCAACTTACAGCATCGTATTAAAAAAATACATGACTGGATTCCACACATAAAGAAAGTTGGTGCAAATGCAATTTATTTTTCTCCGCTATTTGAGTCAGATACTCATGGATATAATACAAGAGATTACAAAAAGATAGATGTAAGATTAGGCACAAATGAAGATTTTAAAGCGTTGTGTGAGGATTTACACAATAATGGCATAAAAGTTGTTTTAGACGGTGTTTTTAATCATGTGGGACGTGGATTTGAACCATTTATGGATGTATGTAAGAATAGAGAAAATTCACCATACTTAAACTGGTTTCACATAGACTTAAACGGCAATTCCAACTATAATGACGGCCTATGGTATGAAGGTTGGGAAGGCAACTATGATTTAGTTAAATTAAATCTTCAAAATAACGATGTTGTGGAATATTTATTAGATGCTGTTTCTTTTTGGATAAATGAATTTGGCATAGATGGCATCAGATTAGATGTTGCATATTGCCTTGACTTTGATTTCTTAAGAAGATTAAGACGACATGTTGATTCTTTAAAAGAAGATTTCTTTTTAGTTGGAGAAATGCTTCATGGTGACTATAACCAGAGAATGAATGATGAAATGCTTAATTCAGCAACAAATTATGAATGTTATAAAGGTCTTTATTCAAGTTTTAACAGTATGAATATGTTTGAGATTAATCATTCATTGCTACGTCAGTTTGGACCTGAGCAATGGACATTGTATAAAGGAAAACATTTATTGTCTTTTGTGGACAATCACGATGTTACAAGAGTTGCAAGCATTCTGACAAATGAAAAACATTTACCACTTATATATGCCTTAATGTTTGGCATGCCGGGGATACCATGTGTTTATTATGGCAGCGAATGGGGAACAAAGGCAGATAAGTCTCAGGGAGATCCTGCACTTAGACTTTCATTTGACCAACCGGAATTTAATGAACTTACACAATTTATCAGTAATTTAAGTGCAGCAAAGAAAAACAGTGTTGGCTTAAATTATGGTGATTTTACATCAGTGCTTTTAACAAATAAACAGTGTATTTTTAAGCGCGCTACTGAAAATGAAACAGTTTATGTTTGCATTAACGCAGAAGAAAATGCCTTTGATGCATACTGTGAAGTGAAAAATCACACATATACGGATTTAATTACAAATACACCTATGGAAATAGGAGAATGCTTTAAAATGCCGGGATATAGTGCATTTTATTTAATGAATTAAGTTTAAAATAAATTTCATATTTAATTAATAAAACTATTATAGATTAATATATGTAATACTAGGAAAGGAAGTGCTATTATGGCAAGAGAAATGGTTCCTGTAACATTACTTACAGGTTATTTAGGAGCAGGTAAAACAACATTATTAAATCAGGTACTTACAAACCAGAAGGGTTATAAAGTAGCCGTTATCGTTAATGATATAGGTGAAGTAAATGTAGATGCATCTCTTATTGCAAAGGGCGGACAGGCTACATTACAGGATCAGAATCTTGTACCTCTTCAGAATGGATGTATATGTTGTACATTAAGTACAGATTTAATTAATCAGATTATAGATTTGGTACAGTCAGGAAAATTTGACTATATTTTAATTGAAGCAAGTGGTATTTGCGAACCTATTCCAATTGCTCAGTCAATTTGTATGTTAGATGGTTCTTATGACAAGAGAGCAAAATTAGCAAGACTTGATAATATCGTTTCTGTAGTTGACGTAGCTAGAATGGCAGACGAATTTGGTTGTGGTGACAATCTTGTAAAAGATGATATTGATGAAGAAGATATTGAAAATCTTTTAATTCAGCAGATTGAATTCTGTAATACAATTATTTTAAATAAGGTTGACACAGTTACACCTGAACAATTAGCTAAAGTAAAAGCGATTATTAGAACACTTCAGCCTAAGGCTGTTATGTTTGAAACTAATTATGGTGAAATTGATGTTGATGAAATTCTTGATACAAAGAGATTTGATTTCGAACAGGCAAGTATGTCAGCAGGTTGGATTCAGGAATTAGAATCATTTGATAATGAAGAACATCATGAAGAAGATGACCATGAAGAACACGAGCATCACAATCACGATGAACATGAACATCATCACGATCACGACCATGAGGACAAGCACCATAAACATCATCATGACGAAGAAGATGACCATGAACACGAACATCATGACCACCATGACCATGAAGAAGGTCACCATCATGGACACCATCACCATCATCACCATGGAGAAGGTGAAGTTGAGGAATATGGTATTGGAACTTTTGTATATTACAGAAGAAAACCATTTGCAAAAGAAAAATTTGAAGACTGGTTAGATGAAATGCCAAAAACAATCATAAGAGCAAAAGGTATTATCTGGGCTGCTGAAAATAACAATGATGCATATATGTTTGAACAGGCAGGAAAACAGATTAACATTAGCAATGCGGGACAGTGGGTTGCAACAGCTCCTCGTAGAGTTAGAGCTAAAATGATGAAAGAAGATCCTACACTGGTAAATGATTGGGACGAAGAAGTAGGAGACAGAATGATTAAGGTTGTATTTATTGGCCATGATATGGATAAAGAGGCAATTATTGAAAGCCTTGATAAATGCTTAGCTTATTAATCAGATAATATGAGTAACAATATAAATAATTATATTATTGTTTCATTATAGTAATAAGCAATTAAAAGCTTATATAAAGCAAAAAACGTAGTTTTTAAATATCTAAAAACTACGTTTTTTATATACCTCATAATAATAAAATAATAATAAAACAACCAATTATTAAAAGAATTAATTTAATATAATTGTCTTAATATAACTTTTAATTCAATAAGTTTAATATAATTGCAATCGTTACAACTATATTAGTTCTAAAATTCTTTTTATACTGTATTACGGTTCTTAAACTATATTTCTTAAACTATCTTACGGTATAAAGCATATGCTTTACCAACGATTGTACAATCATCAACTATAATAGGATCCATATTGTCATTTTCAGGCTGAAGACGAATATAACCATCTTCTTTATAAAAAGTCTTAACTGTAACCGAATCATCTATTAAAGCAACTACAACGTCTCCGTTATTAGCAGAGTTGACCTTCTCTACAATTAAAAAATCACCGTCATAAAAACCAATATTAATCATGCTTTCACCTTGAATCTTTAAAATAAAAGTTTCATTGTTAGGTAGAAATTCTGTAGGAAGAGAAAAATAATCTTCGATATTTTCAACTGCAAGTAGTGGTTCACCGGCAGCAACACGTCCAATAATTGGAATATTAGTCATGTCTCTTCTTGTCAAACCGAATTCATCATCAATTATCTCGATTGCACGTGGCTTAGTAGGATCTCGTCTTATATATCCGTTCTCTTCTAATGTATTAAGATGTGAGTGAACGGAAGAAGTAGAGCGTAAGCCAACTCTTTCACATATTTCCCTAACTGTAGGTGGATAACCTTTTTTCAAAATTTCTTCTTTTATGTAATCTAAAATCAATTGCTGCTTTTCACTAATTTTTCCTGGCATAAAATTTTTTACCTCCTTTTTTCAAAAGTACCATTTATGGGACTACCTATATGATAATATTAACATAGTTCCTGATAAAAAACAACAAGATTTCGAAAATATGTTCGAAAATATATTGACAAACGTTTGTTCGGATGATAATATAACATTACAGAACAAGAACAGATGTTCTTAAAGGGATAAGCAATACATACTAAAAGAGCTATGCGAGGAGGAAGATATAATGAATACAGGCAGAAGAGACGTGATTAAGAAAAGAAGAGTTAATCTGTTACGGAGAAGAATAGTTATTGTTGGTGTTACATGTATAGCAATGTTTTTAATATGTGCCACATTTGTTAATTTATATAATGTGAATGCAAATAATACAAGTAAGAATCCTTTATATAAATATTACACAAGTTACCAGATTGAACCAGGTGATACATTAACATCTATTGCTCAGAAGTACACAATTAATAGTGATGTATCTGTACAGGATTATATTGATGAGGTTAAGAAGAATAATAATCTTGTTAGCGATAAGATTAACAGTGGAAGTTATTTAGTTGTTTCATATTATTCAAACGAGTATAAATAAAGCTTGCCTTTATTTTATACCATATATATCTTTAGTTAGCCGCAAATGTTTAACGCACATATTCATTTGCGGCAATTTTTTTATATATTTACTATATTTGTGAGTAGTATTTGAATTAATTTTTTATTTAATTATGTTTAGATTTTTCTTATTTTTAATCTTTTCTCAGTTTGACGGCGTTTCTGGCTTTGCGTCTACGTTCGTCTTCAATAGCTGCGTAATGTTTTTTTGTAGTATTTACATCCTTATGACCTAAAACATCTGCTACAAGATAAATATCACCGGTTTCCTTATAAAGAGCAGTGCCATAGGTACTTCTCAATTTATGAGGCGTAATTTTTTTCAAGTTAGTAACTAAGGAAGAATACTTTTTGACCAAATTTTCTACAGCTCTAACACCGATTCTTTTTTTTTGAATAGAAAGAAAGAGTGCATTTTCATGACCGGATATAGGAACAATTAATTTTCTTTCTTCAATATAGTCTAAGAGAGCTTTTTCAACTTCTTCACCAAAGTAAATAACGGTTTCGTTGCCACCTTTACGACGGATTTTTATACCGGAATTCTTAAAATCAATATCATTTATGTCAATACCAACACATTCAGAAACACGAATACCAGTTCCAAGTAAAAGAGTCAATATTGCTAAATCTCGTGTTTTAGTTTTAGCATGAAATTTCTGTTGAGATTTCGTTAGCTTATCGCCTGTGTCAACTTCATCAAGTAAATTGCCCACTTCATCAGCGTCTAATCTTATAATTTCCTTTTCATGGATTTTAGGCATACTTACAATAGAAGCAGGATTAGTCTTAATCATCTCTTTTTTATAAAAGTATTTGTATAATGTTCTAAGACAGGCAAGTTTTCGCATTATGCCACGTTCTTTGTTAATATGCTCCTTGCCATCTTCAGTTACATAATACTTTAAGTATTCAAGATATTCTTCGATATCTGTTGCAGTAATTTTATCTAAAATATCCAGTGGTAGAGAGGTGATTTCTTTATCTTCCACATTAGGATTATTTTCTTTTAAATAATTAAAGAAAACAATTAAATCATATCCATAACCAATACGTGTACGGGAAGAAGTAGTAGGCTCGATTCCTCTAAAAAAATCCTTGCAAAACCATGGTAATTTTTTTTGTAATTCCCTTAATTTTAATTCGTTATTTATTATTACCTGATCATGGTAATTTCTCGTTGTGTTATTTTTTTCAATGTTTGGCATATCTAAACTCCTTAAATATTTGGGTTAATCAAAACTCTTGTTACATAAAGCTGTAAAAATACTGTTTTTACAGTCTGGATTTTCTTTGGTTAATGTTTTAACTAAATTCTTTATATATTCTCGTTTTGTATGACCATCAACTGGACATGTATTTTTAGCAATCGGCAACTGATATTTATTTGCAAAGCCAATTACTTCCTTTTCAGGCACATACATTAACGGTCTGATGACTTTTAAATTAGTATTACTCAAATGAGTAACAGGAGAGAAGCAGTGGAACCGCCCCTCATACAACAAAGACATAATTGCTGTTTCTATCATATCATCTTTGTGATGAGCATAAGCAATTGTATTGAAACCAAGCTCCTTTGCATGATTGTTTAAAGCCCCTTTACGCATTTTTGCACATAAAGAACATGGATTAGATTCCTTTCGCTTGTTAAAAACAATATCTGAAATTTGTGTTTCGACAATATGTAAATCAACATCCAAATTAGAGCAATAGTTCTTAATTTGATGGAAATCCTGTATACCAAAGCCTAAATTAATTGTTATACCAATTAAATCAAAGCTTTTAGGATAAAAGCGTTGAAGTTTTTTCAATGCATAAAGTAGAGTTAAACTGTCTTTACCGCCGGATATACCCACAGCAATTTTATCTCCATCATTTATCATATTATAGTTGTCTATTGCCTGGCGGACATAACTAAATAGTTTTTGTTCTTTCAAATTTAAACCTCCAAATTAAACAATATAGTGAATTATATATATGCTACGTTTATTAAGAATCTAAAAAAGACGAATAAAACCGTTTATAGTTTTATTCGTCTTTTAATTATAGTATTAATCTAAATATAAATCGAACTAGCAATTGATAATTCTGTTAATAGACTAATTTAACTAATATATTCATTTATGCTTATTGTATTAAATATAAATATTTAATACAACCTTAAATAACGTTATATATAGCAAATTATAATTTCAAGAAGCAGATAATTTTTTTATCTATTTTACATTATTAATTAGATTTTTTTTACTTATAACATAGAAAGCAGTAAAGTGAAAAAAAACGTACTTTTTGATAAACTGCTTACAGCACCGATAAAATAAGCGAAATTAGCGATAAAGTCTATTTATAAAAAATGTACTTTATTTAAAAATGTACTTTATAATTTGCTAAAATAAAGTACATTTTTTTGCTATAAAAATTCTCAAATTTATAACTACAAAAACTGTATAATTTAATACTTAAAAGACAAAATAAAACTAGATATTTAATTTTTAAATTTTTTTAAAATTTTTGCGCATTTTGTTATGTTCATTTAGTAGACAAACATCCCAATTAAAAAAATTCAATTTATATACATTATATTCAGTTCTAGATTTCAATTCAACACCTAATTCTGGATGAAATGATTTGGATTTGTGTGTTCTTTTATCATTCAATAAAGTATTATATTTTTTATTATTAGTAAGAAATTCATTTAGAGAAAATTCTAAATAGTCACATATACAAAACAGAACTGATGATGGTATTTCTAAAATTCCTTTTTCATATCTACTTATGGTAGATTCTTTCACATCTAAGAATATTGCCAATTCTTTTTGGGTAATCCCTTTTTTTAATCTGTTATATCTAATAACCTTTCCAATATTTTTTAATATCGTTTTTCTTTTTTTTCTTAACTCCATAAATCCCTCTTAATTTTTAACAAATAACTTGCGTCACACGCAAGTTATTTAGAATAAAAATAGAAAATTACACAAATTGTAATTTTCACTTTATTTTATTTTTATTATGCATTTATAATTATTTTATTATAAAACAAAAAATACTGATTTATACCAGCCGCTAAACTCGATAAATCAGTATTGAACACCAGGAAAACCTGTTTGTTAGGGTAATTATATCATAGATATGTTTATTTTTGCAATATTTAATGAATGGGTTTTTACTTTGTTAAATATAAAGGAGTAATATATCTATGCGTTTTTTTGTCTATAAACATTATTTGGTTATTGGAGATGAACAACTTATATGTCGAAAGTTTATTTGTTTAAAAGACGATAATAACCAAATAAAATTCACAAACTTTCATAAATATGTTTTTTCTAAAAAACAAAATATCAGAAATATCTCTAATGATGGAAACAATAGATTTGATTTCATTGTTAAATTCTTAAATTATATATATTTCTATAAAAACTTAAATTCCATAACGAACATAAAGATAGACGATATAAAAGAATATTTAAACAAATACGGAACAGGACAACTACCAGGGGATATTCAGGCAAGAAGTAAATCTACCGTAGAAGCATGTATTAATACTATTCTAACATTTACTGAAAATCTTATAGAAGATAAATCACTTAACATGCTAATGACAAAGGATGAATTGTATTTTACTCAATCTTTTCGTAATTATCAGGGAAAACTCTGTTCAAAAAAAATACCCGTTTTTACTGTCAAATATAAAGATAAGGAAAAAAATATCTTTAGAGACATGCCAAATGCAGCATTCGAATTATTATTTTCACACATTTACACATATCACAAAGATATATTGATGTTAGTTGCATTGTCTGCCTTTGCCGGTTTACGACCATCAGAAGCTTGCAATGTGAGAAGAGAAGACAGTGAATTGGGACCTGGATTAATTTTTACTTATATAGGAAATAAAATAAGTAAAATTGAAATTGATTTAAGAACCGAAAAATGCTTACGTTCCGATTTAAAGTCAACTGGACGAATAAAGAAAGAACGTTTGGCAACTGTTCCAATATTTTTTATCGATGCATTTATTGAAGTATATAACGAATATATGCGGTATCTTAAGGGAAAAAAATACGAGAAAAAATATGGACCATTGTCGTTAAACATTAGTGGTAAAGCGATTACATATGATTCATACTATGGAAAATTTAGAAAAATAATTAAGAATGAGATTATTCCTTTATTTTTGGCTAATGATAACCCGGAAGTAGTTAATTATGGGAGATTATTATGTGAATTTAATATATCGCCACATATCTTCAGGCACTGGTATACAGTTCAGCTTGTTCTATTTGGTGTGGACAATGTAGCAGAGCTAATGACTGCAAGAGGAGATAAGAATCCTGAAAGTTCGTTAACCTACTTAAAAAATAAAGGTGCATTACTGAAGCAATACGAACATGTAAACAATGAAACATTTGATTATTTTTCGTGGTTGGCAGATAAGGAATATGGAGAATAGACATGAAATTAAATAAATACATAAATAACCTGGCAATGAAAGCGAAAGTCACTATTGATTATGACACAATGATAATAATATCAGAATTCTTTGAAGATAATAATTGGTTTAATAATCAACCAAATCTTCTTGACGGAGTTTGTTATTTGTCAAAAGAACAGGAAGAACAATATAGGGATTATTTACTATCCTTTTTACGTTCATTTAATAATGCAAAAGAGGAAAATTACAAACTATTAAACAACCTTTTTATGAATAAAATGCCTGCCACATCTGGATATATCATTAAATTCTTTGATGAAATGGAAATAGACGAAGAATCAAGATTTTACATTATAAGTTTTTTATTACATGAAACAGAAAAAGATTTATTTTTATTTTCTGACAAAGAAATAGGTGCATTAATCAATAAAATGGTAATGGATTTAACCAAAAAAGATGGTGATATTTTAACATTTTTTATTACCTGGCTCAAAGAAAACACAAAAACAAAGTATGTAAATGATTATGTATTAAGTAAAAGAAGTAATAAAACAAATGTTGCATATACAATTGATGAATATTTGAAATTTTTATACTGCTTTTTTAATGATGAATATATTACAAAAAATAAAATGTATGAAAAGGCTGCTGAATCAAAGGGTTATGCTGATACGTGGTTATATCTTTCGTTGCATTTTGTTTGTGCCTGCAGGGATACGGATTTAGTGAGAATTCCTTATCCAATATTAAGCGATACACCTGAGAACATTTTAACTTCAATAAAATATAATCAATTTTCTGAAGAAAGTGCAAGGAATACACTATATTCCATAACATGGAGATTAAATGCGATTCCATTGGTTCCAAATAAAACAAAAAATTATCAGGACATACCGTCTATTAAATTCATTGTTCCGGAAAGTTGCGAAGTGCATTTAGGAAAATTATTTGCTATATGTGAAGCTCACAGGCAATTAACTGGTATCAAATTACCACTTATTCAACAAATTAAGACCTATCAGCAAATAGATAAATACATGGGAAATGAGATTGGCCAACTTTTCAAAAATTCTAATTTTAGTGCGAGAGCTGCTAACAAAGCATATTTACAATCCATTGAAATGTTAGCAGATGATATTTTGGAAAATGAGTCAATCGTACATACAAAAGGATATATATTAGCTGCTTTAGCCAGAAGTCATAAGGGTGATTATGGAGAATTTGCTTCAACAACGGCAACATATCTTAAAGATTCAGCGTTTAATGGTTTAACACCTGAATTTGTGGCAATGGAGTTGTTTGAAAGAGGTGTTCTTTCATTTATTCCCAGTATGTTATTAAAAATCGTAACTAAAGGTGAATATGAGCAATTATCAGCGTCAAAGCAAACAGCATTGATTAAGTCATTAGATATGTCACCCAATGAAATTGAAAGTTTATTCGGCTTAATGGAAAAGCAAAAAGATAAATCGCAAAAAGTAGTTAATGAGATTATTAAAGCCCAGTATAATCAGGGAACAATATTGAACGCACTTCATATGATTGGTTCAGGAACAGCTTTCTCCAAACAAACAGAATGTATGTGTATTCTTACAGCCTTTGGCAAAATTTGTCAGTATGACAACCGTAATACATGTATTGGTTGCGATTATGAAATATCTACCAAATCAACGTTATTTTTAATTATTTCTGAATATAACAGAATGAATAACTTATATCATAATAGCAAGAATGAACTTGAAAAAAATAAATATAAAACTATTTTAAAAGATATTATACTGCCCGCTTTGGATGAAATGTTGACAACAATAGAAGAACAATACGGTAAGGAAACATATATTGTTTATGAAAATTTAATTAAGGAGAATATTTTATAATGGAAAACACTGCAGAAAAACTATATGAAGAAATAATAAATTTAAACGAATTAAGCTATATAGACATTGAAAAGGCAAAAGAAATTTTCAGGCAATATCAGTATAAAAAGATTATAAAATCCGGTATGTTTGAAGATGAAATTTGGCAAACAACAGATGAATATTCTAATGTTGGATTACATTTTAATTTCAATCAGTTTTCATACCTGAAATATTATTATCCAAAGCTAAATATGTCTTTTGAAAAATTTATTGAATTTGTAAAAGTGTTTATAATTTACTCTATGGGAAAATGTATTCTTCATACGCTACAAAATGTTTTAAACGACTTGAAGAAAATGATTAAAACAGATCCAGAGGAAATCTATGCAATAAATCCATCATTAAAAATAAATTATGCTAACTATTTAATAGATTTTTTCACAATTATTCCTAATCAAAATGATTCAGATTTTATTAATAACATTACTGACGCATTAGATGAATATTTGGTTATACGATATTCTAATAACATTAATTCTCAAAGAAAATTAGTCAGCTTTGACGGTTATTTTTTATTTAATGACATACTAAATGATTACTGGAAAGGTTCAATTAGTATTGAAAATCGTTTATTTTATTATCCATTATATCTATTTTGGCAAATTACAGCGATAATTCCGTTAAGACCAAGAGAATTTATACTTACTCCAAGAAACTGTTTGGTGAAAAAAGACGATGGTTACTATTTAAGACTAAGACGTAATAAAATCAAAGGAAATGACAGAAGAATATCTTACAAAATAGAAGATGATTATACAATAACAACATATAAAATACCTGATAATTTAGCAGAAAAAATACAAAAATACATTGATTTTACAAATAAGTTTGAGCATACGGAGTTAGAAACGTTATTTGTAACAGATATGCATTTTAAACATTGGGGACAAAAGAAACATTCCAATAGCAGATATTTTACATATGTGAATTTGAATACGTTAATGCGATACTTCTACAAAGATATTATATGTGGTGAATATAAGTTAAATGTTGTTTATGACAAAGCTCCTGTGAAAAATGAAATAAACTACATTCATTTGGGAGATACAAGGCATATTGCCTTAATTAATATAATTGCAGAAGGAAATTCTGTTGTTACAGCTATGTTATTAGCAGGGCATGATGATGTTAATACATCAGCTCATTACTATTCTAATATTTCAAATTTAATTGAATGTAAAACCTATAGGCAGTATCGACACATATTAGAAGGAAAAGTTAAATATCAGATTAGTAAATATAAGCCTTTGCATAACATTAGTGAACATATAAATTTAGATGATGGTGGAAAATGTTTTTCGAATGAATTCATGCAGGGCAGTATATCAGATTGCATGAATAGTAGTGGACCATCAGGAGAAATAGGTTATTGTCCAAATTGTAAATACTACCGAAAAAAATATCAATCTTTCTATTCTGCAGATAAAAAATACTTAAAATCAATTGATGAAAAAGCAAAGGAAGTTACAGAAATGGTTAAGTTATATAGAAAAGGAAAAGGTGATATTGAAGATATTGGAACAGCATTATTAAAACTAAAAAGCAGTGCTAATACTTATCAGGAATACTATGAAGAAAAAATTGCAAGAATGGAAATGAATGGAGAAGACATATGGGAAGAAAGAAATTAATAGAAGATGATAAATTAAAGCAACTTTTATACGAATATTATGATTATTGTGACAATGATTTTTCACACTTCAAATACAGCAAGTTTGGGCAGTATATTAGATCGAATTATGATCCAAATATAAAAGACACCCTAATAAGACGAAATGCTGTAATTAATGAGTGCTTGGATAATTTAAAAGAAAAATCAATTGAAGATAATAGCTTTGCAATTGCAGCATATAAGAATTTGGATGTGGATAATATGCTTATTAATAGTAACAGTATTTCTTCAATTAAGCGTACAGTTTCAAAATTGGATAGTTATTATAAAAACATATGTAATGCATACAACAAAGTTGTAGAAGAAAATACTAAATTAGAAAATAAACTCAGCAGACAAAATAAAAAAATAAAAGAGTTAAATTCTCTTTGTGACGAAAATAATAAATTAACTAAAGAAAATATTAGGCTAAAAAATGAGATAAAGTCTTTAGAACAATATATTAAAGATACTATACATCCGGAAATAGCTAATGAGCTATTAAAAAAAGATGGTTTGTTAAAGAATACTTCAGGAATAATACGAAAAGAAGTAGTGGAAGACGTAATAACGCCATCAAGTCGCATAAAAAACAAGGTGATTTCAAATTTATTTGATGATTTAAAATAAATGTAAGAGGAAATAGCATGGAATATACAGAAGAATTATTATTAAAAGACACAAATCCAAAAGAATATAGTGAATTAATTAAATTTAATCCACGTTGGGGTGAAGCTCAATATTCAAAGGAAACATTACCTAGTAACAGCACAGAACTAGGAATGTGGCTTTGCTCTGAATGCAATAATACATGGGTATCAACCATACAGCACCGTATAATGAAGAATACATATGGTTGTAAAATATGTAAAAATAATGCAGAGAATGAACTAAATTTAAAAATATTAAATGAAATTATTATGAATGATACAAGAGAAGTAACTCATCAAATAACAACCGTATATAACAGAAAAAACGGTGTTGTTAATAAAATTTATGAATATAGTGATGAGTATAACATTGACGATTCTGATACTGGGTTTTATTTTGAAGATGATGATTTTTCAAGTGATATGTTGAGTAATGCTGAACCTGAATTGGCTCAATATTGGAATAATTATAAAGGAATACTGGCAAATAGGTTTAGTATTTATTCAGATGATGAGATTAAATTCAAATGGAAATGCGTAAAATGTAATGAAACGTTTGAAGAGACTTTAAAACATATGAGACGTAACCGTAAGGAGCCTTGTCCCTATTGCATGGGTAAAATCCCTTTTTATAAAGATTCATTAGCTTATAAATATTCTGATATTGCCGATGAAATCGTTGAGAATATGAGTGGAGAAAAGGCACAACATTATTTTCCTGATTCCAAAGAAAGTGCAATTTTTAAATGTTCAGAATGTGGTGTATACCTTAGAAAACGAATAATTGATAGAGTAAATAGTAAATGTGAATATTGTAAAAATGGAATGACAAAAGAAGTGAGTAGATTGATATATGATGGTTTTGTAAATTTGCATCCCTATGAAGAATATGTTGATCCTAAAATGATTAAAATGGAAAGATATAAATGTCCAATATGTAATTCAGAACAAATGGTCTCTGTAAAGGATTTATTTGAGCGAAAATATGAATGTAGAGTATGTTCAAATAAAGAGGCATTGGCTGGATATAATTCTCTGGATGTATACCATCCAGAAGCAGTAGAAGAGTGGAGTGAATCAAATGAAAAGAAAATTTCCAATTATTTAGAATCTTCAACTGAAAAAGTAAAATGGCATTGTAAAACATGTGGAGGAGAATATGATTATGTGATTTTCAGAAAAATAAATAACTATAATGATAAAGTATCTTCATGTCCATATTGTAATCATATAAAACCTTTAAAAAATTACAATACACTTAATATAACTCATAAATTAATATGTAAAGAATGGGATGAACTAAATAATTCGTTACTTTGTAAAAAAGATGAAATACTTGCTAGTAGTAATTTAAAGGTTTGGTGGAATTGTAAAAAATGCAATAACAAATATTTAATGTCTCCTAAAGAAAGAATTTTATACGAAAAAAGGAACATCGAATCATGCATATATTGCAAAGGTTTACGTAGAAAGAAAATTTATTATTATGTATATAGATAAAAAAATAAAGTACATTTTCTAAAAAAATGTACTTTATTTTTTTTTAACTTTTTGACTGATTTTGATAAATAAAGTACATTTTAAAAAAAATTTTTTTTTACTTATTTTACTATAAAACTTATAATTAGAATAACACAACTATTCGCAAAAGACAAGTTTAACGAAAAGTATGTCAAAGAAAATAGTATAAAATATAGCTTAATAAGCTTTTTAAAGCACATTTTCAATTAAATTCTTAAAATATTCAGGAATAGGTGCTTCATATTCTACATATTCTTTTGTTGTAGGATGTATAAACCCAATTGTTTTTGCATGCAAACATTGTCCCTGTAATTTAAAGGGACATTTGTTATGGTTATAAACATCGTCACCAAGTAACGGATGATTTATGCTTGCCATGTGAACTCTAATCTGATGTGTACGGCCGGTTTCTAATTGAAACTCACATAAAGCGTATTTATCAAATTGTTTTAAAACTTTGTAATGGGTAACTGCATGTTTTCCGTTGCGTTCATTAATTGCCATTTCCTTACGTTTTGTAGGGTGTCTGCCAATTGGTGCATCTATTGTACCTTTAGTTTCATCGAAACGTCCCTGAACTATACCCCAATATTTTCTTGTAATTGTATGTTCTTTTAATTGTTCAGCAATAAAATTATGGCTGTAATCATTTTTACAAATTATTAAGGCGCCGGTTGTATCTTTATCAATTCGATGTACAATTCCAGGTCTTAAAACACCGTTAATGTTTGATAAATTGTCTTTACAATGATACATTATTCCATTAACCAAAGTACCTGTATAATGTCCTGGTGCAGGATGTACAACCAAATCTTTAGGTTTATTTACGATTAAAACATCATCATCTTCGTATATAATATCTAAAGGTATGTTTTCAGGCTCTATATTAGCTGTAACCGGCTCAGGAATATTAATTGTTATGCAATCATTTTCCTGAACTTTATAGTTTGCCTTAGACGATTTTTCATTAACTAAAACATCGCCATTTTTAATTAATTTCTGTATATAATTGCGGGAATTATTATCTAATAAATCTGTTAAATATTTGTCTAAACGTATATTTTTATTAGATGAATCCACGTAATAAGTTTCACACATATTTAATCTATTAATTCCTTTCAAGTCAAGTATATATCATTTTATTATTTTTAATGTTTCTTTAAAGAAATTATTGTGTTAAAATCTTCTTCATTAATTTTTAATATGCATAATAAAACAATTCCAATACATGAAATTGTTACATAACAGTCGGCAACATTGAAAACCGGAAAGTTAATTGGTTTAAAATAGATAAAATCAACAACATAGCCTCTTACTACTCTGTCAATTAAGTTCCCTACTGCTCCTGCCAGCAACATTGATAAAAATATATTTAAAATTAAGAATATTTTATTATTTGTTTTTTGATACAGTAAATTAACATTTCTACTGAAAATACATATAAAAAATATTGCAATTAAAGTAAATATAATAAACATTAATATTTTGCCGGAGAACATTCCCCAGGCTGCTCCTCTGTTTCCACCATCTAAATAATGTAATAATAATACATCTTTTATAATGTGAAAGTCATTTTTGCCTTTTAAAGCAATTATTGCAGCATATTTGCTTATCTGATCAATGAAAACTAAAAACAATGCAAAAACAAGCATTTTTAGGTTTGATTTTAATGTTTTATTCATTTACAATTACCTTTTTAACACTTTCTAATAAATCATTTTTTGAAATTTCACGGTTGATTGAGGCTTCACCTATGGAATTAGCTACGATAAACTTAATAATTCCTGAATCCATTTTTTTATCATTTAAAGTTGCTTCAACAACTTCTTTAGCCTTAATATCTGATGTCTCAATTGGCAACTTATATAATTTAAGTACATCTAATATTTCATGGTACTGGTCTTTGGTAATAAAACCTTTCTTGTATGATATGTATGATGCAGCGTTAATTCCAATTGAAACGCACTCTCCGTGTAAAAGAGAAAAGTTCTTTGTTTTTTCAATAGCATGGCCAATTGTATGGCCAAAATTAAGTAGTGCACGTTCGCCTTTTTCCTTTGGATCATTTTCAACAACACATCTTTTTATATTGCAGCTAACAAATAATAACTGACGTAATGTTTCATAATCTTTATTTAAAACACCATCAATATTTTCTTTAAGCCAGTTAAAATATTCACCGTCTTTAATAATACCATGCTTGATAACTTCGCCCATGCCTGATAAATATTCTCTTTCTGGAAGGGAATTTAAAGTGCTTAAATTCATATAAACTAATTTAGGCATGTAGAAAGCACCAACCATATTTTTGTAAGCTTTAAAGTCAACACCTGTTTTGCCACCAATGCTTGAATCTACCTGAGATAATAATGTTGTTGGAATTTGAACAAAATCAATACCTCTTAAATATGTTGCTGCAGTATAACCTGTCATGTCTCCTGTAACACCGCCACCTAGAGCAAGAAGCATATCGTTTCTGTCAAATTTATTTACGATTAAATCTTCGTAAATGTCGTTAATTGTATCCAAATTCTTATACTGTTCTCCAGCTTTAAATTCGTGTAAAATAATCTGTTTGCAGTGTGGCTTTAGGAGATTTGAAAGTTCTTCTCCATATAAAGGACCAACTTTTGATTCTGTAACGATGCATAATTTTCTGTTTTTTATGTTAAATTTTTCTAATTCTACTAAAAGATTTGTAAAAGAATCTGAGAAAACTATGTCGTAGCATGGCTTTTCCTCGTAGTTTACTGTTATTCTGTTTGATAAGTTTTCTAATGCCTTTATCATTTCTGTCTCCTTATTTATTATGTATTTGATATTAATTATTCATAAACTCTTATTTTAATTAAATTTCTACCTTTTTTCGTTTCTTTAAGCACACCATCATAAATAAATCTACCCTTGCCTCTTACAGATACAATATCGCCTTCTTTAACAGTTGCTCCATTAGATGTGGTTGATTTTCCGTTGATGAAAACTTTTTTCTCTTCAATTAATGGAATAATACTGTTTCTGGTTGCTTTAAAAGCAGTTGCAATAAGACTGTCTAAACGTACATTAGAAATAGTTCCCATTACTTCTCTTAAGTTAGGAACAATTTCTAAATCAGTTGAATCTGACAAATTGATTTTTATTTGAGTGTGTTTTATTTTAAATAAATTATCAATTATATAATCAGCAATATCTTCTTTACAATAAACATAAGCATCTTTTTCCTTAGTAAAAATATCGCCGATTTTACTTCTGTTAATGCCTAAATTTAAAATAGCACCTAAATAATCCCTGTGACTTAAAGTGTCTGAAAATTTGGAATTAATAGGAGCTATGTGTAATACAGATATAGGAATATGTTCAGTATAATATATCTCCTGTGGAGAAAATACTAAAATCTTTCTTTCTGCATAATTATTACCTCCTGTAACATCTATATTAACAGGAGGTAATGTATTTTTTATTTGATTAAATATACTAAGTTCATTAATATTTAGAAAATCAGAATATGTATAAATATTACGGTCGTATGAAATACGAGCTAATTCTTTGATTCTGTTAGTTAAAAATAATTCGTCTTTGTTCATAATATTAACATGTCCCGGTTCTAATAACTTCCTCTGGAAGAATAATTATGTGATGAATAGTCACTTGTGCTGTCGTTTACAGAGTCCTGAAAATCACCCGTAATATCTACTGAATGAGGAGTTACTAAATAAATGTAACCACTGATTTTCTGAAGATTTCCTGAAATAGCATAGCAACCGCCAATAACTGAATCAACAATACGCTGTGCTAAATCAATTTTGATACCTTCTAAATTAAGTACAACTGACTTGCCATCTAATAATGTATCGATAATTTCTTTTGTAGTTTCATAATGTGTTGGTTTGATAACGCATACTTCCATATCTGTTCCTGATGAAGAACCCCTCATAGGTACAACCTTACTGTTTCTTGAACTTCTAGAACTTCTTATGGATTGAGCGGCTCTGCTTCGTGTGTGTGTTGTTGAACGTGGAGCTTCTTCTTCCTCCTGACGTTCAGCTTTTGCGGCAGATCTTCTGGATGGTGTTGGATGATCTATTTCTTCTTCGATTTCATCGTCAATATCATCATAGTAATCATCATCATATTCATCATTATAATCCATTGTAAATACGCTTTTTATTTTATCTCCAAATTTTGACATATTATTCTCCTAATTTAAATATTATAGTTTCTTTCTCCAAAAATTCCGGTTCCAACTCTAATCATTGTTGCTCCTTCTTCTATTGCAACCTGGTAGTCACCAGTCATTCCCATTGAAAGCACATTCATACTAACATTATCAATGTTTTTCTCTGTTATGTCAACCGATAATTTCTTCATATTACGGAAATATTCTCTATTAGTTTCAGGATTATCCGTATATGGCGCAATTGTCATTAAGCCTTTGATTCTTACATGCTCAAGTTTACTTATTTCACGTACTAATTGTTCTGTTGTCTCAGATGTAATACCAAACTTACTTTCTTCATTTGCCATGTTAACTTCAATAAGAATATTGGCAATTTCATTTTTCTTTGCAAATTCTGTTTCGATTTGATTTGCAAGTCTTAAAGAATCAACAGAGTGGATTAATTCAACTTTACCTACAAGATATTTAACTTTATTTCGCTGCAAATGACCAATCATGTGCCATCTTATGTCTTTGGGTAAAATCTCGTATTTTTCAGTTAATTCCTGTACTTTATTTTCACCATAATCTAAAACTCCAGATGGTAGAGCCTCTTCTATTGCTGTGTAAGGTTTGGTTTTGCTTACTGCAATTAAAGTAACTTCTTTTGGATCACGTCCAACTTTCTCGCAGGATTTAATAATGTTTTCTTCTACCTGTTTTATATTTTCTAGTATCATTTATATTCACCCTTTCTATTGGAAAATTATCTGATTTTCTGAAACTTTGCTTGCATCTAATACAATACGGTCATATATTTCAAGACCGGATGTTTCATTTGCCACAATGTAATACTCATCTAAAGTATCTAATATGTTAACAATTGTAAATACTGTGTAACCGTTATTTATATTGTAAACGCCCATAAAATCCCTTGTTCGTTCAACTACATAGCTTGAATGTGAATCGGATTTTGTTATCACATCGCCCGGTTCAAAATAAGACTGGGCTACATAGTAGTTGTCATCGTCGCTGTATGCAATCGGTGGATAGTATATTTCAGATTGATTAGTTTTTGAATTCTGTAGGTTAAATCCTATACTGTTGCCATTCTCACCTTTTTTGCTATATTCTTTTGGAATAACATATAATTTGCTTGTAACAACTGAAGATTTAGGAACTTTTAATCCGGATACAGGTGTTTCAACAATTTCTATATCCAAAAATCTGTCTGTTGCATATCTTATTGCATATTTAGATAATGTAATAACACCATATTTCTTCTTGTCTTTTCCTTTTACAATCTTGAAATTAGCTGTTGTTGTTAAATTGTCCTTCAAAAACTTAACTGAAATTTTTGAAGTTTTTTTGTATTTTTTTATATCGCTTTTGTTAAACTTTAAAACAATGTTCCATTCTTCATCATTTATTGTTTTATAAATAGGTGAACCTTTTTCTATTTTGTCACCTGAAGAAAAATGAGCTGTTGTATAATGATTTTTATCAAAGTCGGACTCTTTAACTCTCTTAGGTGTTATTGTTTCGTAATCATCAACTCTATATAGCACTATACCTGTTGCCTGAGATTTCTGAATTGAAAAAATATCACCTTTTTCTTTTGCCATCTTTTGTAAAGAATTCATATTTATTAAGTCAACAACCGTGCCCTTAATTGTGCTTTTAAAATCATATACAGATGAAAAATCCATGTCATCAAAATTATTTGTAAAATCATTTAATAAATCATTTATTTTAGAGAGATTTTCATCTGTCAGCTTAGAATTATCTTTGCTGGAATCTAAAAGAATGTCACTTAACTGACCTGTTGAATCAATACTATATAAAGTAGAGTTCTTTGACACCCTTGAACCTTCTCTTATAAAATAATCAATGTAACCTGTCTGAGAGGCATATTTTATAATTTCTTTTCTAAGGGCAATTCCATGATAAGAATTGTCCAATTTCTCTGCGTTAGAACCTGCATTTACTTCGTAGTATTTTGTCCTTTCTGTTGTAAAATATATAACAATATTTATAAACAAATATATTAAAATAAGACCGAATATAACGATTCCAACATTAATATTTAAAAATTTAGTTTTTTGTCTGTCTTTTTGTGTACTCATATATAATAAGTTCTCCTTAAACCTCATATAATTATCGTATAAAATACATTGTAAGTCAACTAAAATAGGCTGTTTTAAATAAAAATAGGCTGTTTTTTAATAAAAAAACTATGAATGTATTTTTTTGTAATAATGGGAAAACATATAAATATGCTGATAAAGGAGGTAAGTATATGAATTCAAAAGGATTAGACTATTTTGCATTAGTTGTTACTATAATAGGTGCAATTAACTGGGGACTTATTGGTTTTTTCAAATTTGACTTGGTTGCATTTCTATTTGGCCAAATGTCATGGATTTCACGAATTGTTTATGCAGTAGTCGGTTTATGTGGATTATATTTAATTAGTTTATTTGGAAGAGTATTATCTCTTGGAGAAAAATAACTAAATATTACATTAATAAAAGGAAGTATCTATGCTAAATATCGTCATTAACCAACTTGCTAAATGATGTTAACATTTTCACTTCCTTTTATTGATTTAGTATTTAATTCTTATACATTTCACGCCATTCTAAGTCACCACGATTTAATGACTTAATTAAAAGCTCTGCTGTAGCAACATTAGTTGCTAACGGAATATTATGAATATCGCATAAACGAATTGCTTTGTGTATGTCCGGCTCGTGAGATTTTGGATTTTCAGGATCTCTTAAAAAAATTAATAAATCCAAGTCATTTTGTTCTATCTGAGAGCACATCTGCTGTTCACCACCTAAATGGCCGGCTAAATATTTGTAAACATTTAAATTTGCTGCTTCCTCAATTAATCTTCCTGTTGTGCCTGTTGCGTATAATGAATGCTGACATAAAATTCCCCTATATGCTATGCAGAAATTCTGCATTAGTTTTTTCTTAGAGTCATGTGCAATTAATCCAATATTCATAAACATCCTCCTTATATTTTTCAGTATATTTTTGCTTTATTAAAGCATGGCTTTCGTTCTTTGTAATCCTATATTTAATACAACACCTATACCAAAATACAAACTTAACAATGATGTTAACCCATAACTTACAAATGGTAAAGTAACACCTGTATTCGGTAAAAGCATTGTAGCAACTGCTATGTTTACAAGAGTCTGGGTTCCTATTAAAACACCAAAACCATAACAGAACAGCCGTCCCGAATAGGTTGGAGCCCTAGAGCCGGTTATAAAACATTCTAATACAATAAGTAATAATAATATAATAACCGCAGCACCACCAATAAAACCTAACTCTTCACCAACAATTGTAAAGATAAAGTCAGTATGGGATTCTGATATTAAATTACCGTTTTTTACTGATGTAATATCGTTATTATCAAGTCCCTTACCTGTTAAGCCACCGGAACCAATGGCAAGAAGTGAGTTCTCCTGCTGATAACGTAAATCTTTTGCTTTGGCGTTATCTTCCTGAAAGAAACCAACAATTCTTAAATATTGATAGCCATGTAATATTTTGTTATTAGGCTGTGATACATAATATCCTAAAACCAAAACAATTGGTATAGATATAATTATAACTCCGGTAACAATCTTATAATGAATTCCCGATAAGAACATTATAGCACAAAATGTTATAAAAATAACTATAGTTGTTGATAAATCCGGCTCTAAAAATATTAAACCGAATACCATGGCTGCAAATAATGTAACACCGGCAATTGTTTTAAATGTATTAAGTGTTTCTCTTTTTTTATACAAATAGGTTGCAACGAATATAATAAGGAATACTTTTGCAATTTCAGACGGCTGGAATTGAACAAAGCCCAAATCTATCCATCTCTTAGCTCCCTTGCTTGTTGTACCGGCAACCATAACAAGTGCAAGTAAAACAATTGTTGCTGCATATATTAACCAATAAAACTTAAAAACAAATTTATAGCTTAGCAATGTAAAAATAATAAGAACAATAATTCCAAGTGCAAATCCTAGAATTTGTTTAAATTGGAATTCTTCTCCTTCTGTTGCACTTCCAATACAGAAAATTCCTATAAATGTTACTGCTAATACATAAATCAGTAATCTAAAATTCAAATTAGATAATTTGTAGTTTTTAATTGTGCTAAATATTTTTCGTATCATTAAACCTTAACCTCTTTAATTGGTATGTTTGCCATTAGACATGGCCCTTTCTCATGATGTATTTCAACAATACAATTATCTGTATCAATTTCAATATATTTTGAAATAACCCTAATTAAGTCCTTCTTTATGGACTCAGTTGTGTATGGGTTACATCCAATTCTATCTGTTACTAATAATATTTCTAAACGCTCCTTAGCAATTTTACTTGAACGTTTACGTCTGAATAGTTTTCTGAAAATCATCTTGTTACCCCCTTACCGAAAAGTTGCTTGAAAAACATTAATGAAAATTTGTGTTCTTCTTTTTCATAAAGAGGATATGTACCTTCGATTTTCTCTGCAATTTTGTTGATTGCTTTTCCGGATGATGTGTTCATGTTTACTACGGAATCACCTTTATTTGTTGCGATAACAATATTTACATCGTCATTTATGCAACCGATAACATCGCTGTTAAGAATTTCTTTTACGTCCTGACCTGACATCATTTCACCTTTTCTAATAAGGTCAGGTCGTAACTTATTTATTAATAAATAAATAGGATTAATGCCATCTTTTTCAAGAAGTCCTATTATTCTGTCAGCATCTCTTATAGCCGAAACTTCAGGTGTGGTTACAACAATTGCTTTTGTTGCACCTGCAATGGCATTTCTAAAGCCCTGTTCAATACCGGCAGGACAGTCGATTAAAACATAATCAAACTCTTCTTTTAAACATGAAGTCAAATCAATCATCTGTTGTGGTGTAACTGAATCTTTATCTTTGGATTGGGCACTTGGTAATAAATACAAATTGTTGTATCGCCGGTCCTTTATAACAGCCTGTCGTAATCTGCACGTCCCTTCAAGTACGTCTACAAGATTATAAACTATTTGATTTTCAAGTCCCATAACCACATCTAAATTACGAAGACCAATATCTGTATCTATTGCGATAACACTTTTTCCTAATTTAGATAAAGCTATTCCTAAATTGGCGGTGATGGTTGTTTTTCCAACACCTCCTTTTCCTGAAGTGATTACAATTACTTCTCCCATTATTCCCTCCTAAAATAAAATACTTATATTATCTTTTGTACTTTATTTTGGAAAAAATTAATCCTGAGTAGTATTTTTCAAATCTTCACTTTTAACAGCTTTCTTTAAATCTTTATCAGTAAGTTCACCATAATAATACTGTACACAGTTCTTTGCCAATTCTGCTGAATCATGTGATGAGTTGGCAAAAGGTAATACAGTTGATATAGCAATCTTTGGATTGTCATAAGGCGCATAAGCCACAAATAAAGCATGGGAATTACGATGCAAATTCTCCTGAGCAGTACCGGATTTACCGGCAAAAGTTATTTTAGTATCTGTAAAATAATTACGCACAGTACCTGATGTAACTACCTGTCTCATACCTGAATGAATTGCATTCCATGTACTTTGTGATGCTTCTACCTTATTTGTCATTTTAGCTTTGTTGTTTAAAACAAGTTTACCTTTTCTTGATTTAACTTTATCAAGTAATGTTAAATTATAATTTTTACCGCCGTTAGCTACTGTAGATACATATCTTGCAAGCTGCGCCGGTGTATAAGCGTTACTACCCTGTCCAATAGCTGAATGGACAGCACTTTCTGTTGAAAAATGAGGTTCTCTCTCAGTAATTTCAACACCTGATTTCATGTTTAAGCCAAGTTTAGTGGCATATTTTTCCATTTTATCAAGACCAACTGCACTGTCATAGGATGTGCCATTAGACTTACCTAATCTGTAACCCATTTCGTAGAAGAAATAGTTACATGAATTTGCCAAAGCTTCACTAACGTTCTGATATCCATGTGTTCCCTTTGGATAAATCCAACATTTTGGTGACGGTGTTATCTTCTTAAACACACCTGTATCATCAACTGTACTACCAGGTGTAATAATACCTTCAGATAATGAAGCCAAAGCAGTTGTCATCTTGAAAGTTGAACCTGGAGCTGTTGCACCCTGAGTTGATCTGTTATACAAAGGATCTGACTGGTCATCAATTAATTTTGCCCAATATTCTGAATCTACAGAACCTGATAACATATTATTGTCATAACTTGGATATGTTACCATTGCACGAACATCACCATTTCTTGGATCTGTAATTACAACCGAACCTGAACATGGATCAAGAGCAATCTGTGCCGGTGTAATCTTTAATTCTTTTATCTGCTTTACAATAAAGCGGAAAGTCTGATATTTATCAAAGGTTGACAAAGTGTTATAAGCACTCTGGTCCATTTTCAGAACCTTCTGATCAAATAAAAGCATACATATTTCACTGCCGGATATTGTTGAGTCATTAATCAAATACTTAACAACAAGCTTACCAAAAGATGTATTTTTCTTAACGTCTTTTATAATATGATTTACAATTAAATCATAAGTTTCACTTGTTGAAAGGTACTCGTCCTGTACATCAAGGTTATCTAAACTAATCCAGTTCTTCTTTATTGCATATTTTATAAATGCATTTATACTAATCTTTCCATCTACATATTTATTATAAGTGGAATCGTTAGTATCTATGGAAGATGAAATTAATATACCATCATTCTTAAGTAAATCATAAATATAATCACAATATTCCTGAAATTCTGAACTGTAGTCATTATAAACTGCACCGTTAGAATTTAAGTCGGCCTTTAATTTGGCTGTGGCTGTCTGGACACCTGATTTGTATTTACTATATACTCTTGCTTCGTTTGTTGTAGATTTCTTTGATAAGTGTTTCAAACTTACTACATTGTTAGTTACAAGCTGTGCATATACTTTTTTTACAGGTATATAATGCAATTTTTCATCTGTTTCTTTTGATTCATCAATATCATAGTTTACAATTTCTGATATTAAAATTGACGCTATTTTTTTCTCAAGCATTGTATAAACAGCTTTTTGCAATTTAGAATCAATTGTTAGGTAAATGTCATTACCTGCAGCAGAATTTTTCTTTGATATAACACTTAAAACTTTTCCAGTGTTGTCAACAAATATTTTTTCTTCTCCACGTTTTCCCTGAAGATATTCCTCCATTGAGGATTCAAGACCTGATTTACCAACTATATCACTTGCAATATAATTTTTGCCCTGTTTTTTGTATTCTTCTAACTGGGCATCTGAAATTGTTCCTGTATAACCGATAATAGGAGCAAAATATTTGCTCATATTATATTTTCTAATTGTCTGTTCTTCTACTGTAACCCCTGTTAAGTCAGCTTCATTTTCAGAAATACCAACCATTGTTCCATTTGACACATCAGTGGCAATTGTTACACCAACATATTTTTGTGATGATATGGCATAAACATTGTATCTGATTGCCAAAATTTTAAGTAACATTTGGTCACTACATTTTTCTGTAACTTCAAATAAATCATTTTTCAAATAAGAAATGATTTCACCTACTGAAGCATTTGAATAATCATGGTTGTTTTTCTTTAAGGTTTTACCAAAAAGATTTGTCATAAATAATTTCTTTGATGCATCAGATGTGAAATTTTCTTCCCATTTTCCATCATCATTTAATATAATTGGAAAATCTACTGAAATCTTGTCACCGTTTTTTTCGATTATTTTAATTGCTTTTGATACAATAGCATTTAACTGACTATTCTTTTGGTCAGAACTGTCGATTTTATCTTCAATTCTTACGGCATAAGCTAATTCATCATAAGCTAAAACTTTGCCTTTTTTGTCCAAAATCTTTCCTCTTGTACCTGATTTATAAACAGTTTTCTCAGATTTTTGAATATATGTGCTCATGTAATAATTTTCGTTAATTATCTGTAAGTCAAATATTCTATAAATCAAACCTGAAAATAAAGCTATTATTATTACGCTTACGATAAATATTCTTGATTTAATTATTTTTAAAATTGTATATAAAAAATCACTTATCAAAACTTAATGTACTCTCCTGTTTTATTGTTAATATTTTTTCATTTAATAAATAAAATAACTTATAGAATAAAAAGGCTATA
>ERZ791821.643-NODE-643-length-27331-cov-3.544728_pt1 | contig 27331 bp, 15 predicted proteins | sample MGYA00510300_ERZ791821 | MGnify/ENA primary metagenome ERZ791821 (study PRJEB30046, sample SAMN00792034) | human gut metagenome | study: EMG produced TPA metagenomics assembly of the A metagenome-wide association study of gut microbiota in type 2... | reverse complement strand
TTCAATGTTCACTGTGTCGTATCTGGATGTAAATGCAAATGATAATTTATCCTGGAAGGAACACAAACATAATTCAAGCTTCGGGGTATTTGTATATACGCCAAATCGTTCAATATAAGGTACATAACTTGCAGGCATTTTAACTGCGCTCATATTAGAAAAGATTGCTGTTGTATTCTTCTCCGAATATTTTGCACCTGCCTGAATACAAAGGTTTTTAAGTTCCAATGGCGCAAGTCTCAAAATCGGATGCAATTCCAGTGCTAGTAACTCGCTGATATGTGCTGACATTTTTTCTTTCGTTAATTCTGTCTCAAAAAATTCTTTCGTATATTTCAGAACTGCTTCAAAGCTTTGATCCTGTGTTGTAAAATTATATCCCGGTTCGATCCAGTTAAAAAAATTCAACATCGATGAAGACGGGAAAAACTTTCTTAGGTTAACCGGAACCATTAACACAACCGGCTTTTTCTTCTGCATCTTAGACATTTCTTCATTTATCGCCATCATAAATAATGCTGTCAAAAAGATCGTCATGGATACTCCGAGTTCTCTGCTTCGCTTTAATACTGCCTGTACTGAGACAACAGATTCATGGACATGCAGATGATTTCCATCTTTCTTTTTCCTTCGTATCTGAAAAGCATTCAGTTTTCTTTTTTTCGGTCGTTTTTGATTTTTTGAATAATATTTTAAGAAACTGTCATCTTCCTGATCTTGTACAGTCATATCTTCCGGCAGTAATGTAATCTGTTCTAATCCTTCTTCTTTATGCACAAGGTATAAATAATTCTTTACCAGTTCTTTTAAGAATTCTGTTGCCCCTGTACCGTCTGTCAACACATGAAACACTTCAAAATTGATTCGTTTTTTATAATAAGTCACTTCAAATAGTAGGGTCTTCTTATCTCTTATATAGAGTCTGCTGCATGGCTCTTTATATTCTTCTTTAACAATCGGCCGTAGATTACACGGTTCAAGATAATGCCAAAATAACCCCTTACGAAGTACCATTAAAAACGTAGGAAATGTTTCTATCGTCTGATTCAGTGCTTCCTGTAAAGCTTTAGGATTTACTTCTTCTTTTAATTCACAGTAAAATCGAAATACTCTTGTATCTTTTTTGTTACTGGCAGCAGAATATAATTTCGCTGCGTTGTCTAATTTCCTCCAGCGTGCGTTTTTCTTACTCACTGTGTTTCCCCTTTCAAAAATTCATTAATATAGGTGAAACTTTCCTGTACATGAAGCTGCTTGATCCCTAATGCAAAATATCCGTGAAGTGCATCTTTGATACGATGGATCTCCACATGATTTCCAGCCTCTTTCAAGCGTTCCCCATACGCTTCCCCTTCATCTCGAAGTGGATCAAATTCACATGTAAGAATCAATGTATCCGGCTGATTCGTTAAATCTTCTGCAATATATGGTGCAAAATAAGGATTCTTCTTATCCTCCTCATTTCTCGCATAAAGATCAATATAATCCTGCATTTTTCCGGCCGTCAAAAGATAATCGGATCCATTTTCCTTAACAGATACAAATGGTGAATTCTCTGTATAATCATTATAGGTAGCCGGATAGATCAGAATCTGTCTGTTTGGCATGAATTCTCCGCGGTCTCTTGCCATCAAAGATAATGCTGCGCAGAGATTTCCCCCGGCACTGTCTCCGATCAAAGTAATGTTTTCTGGTCTTATATTTAACATAAAATCTCCAGAATATACCGCTTTTGCAACAGCATAACAATCTTCCAGACCTGCCGGGAATTTATCTTCCGGTGCCAGTCTGTATTCAACTGCAACTACATATTGTCCGGTTGCATTCGCAAGCCGAGCGCAAATTCTTTCATAATTATCAATACTTTCTGTAACCCATCCACCGCCATGTATGAACAAAAGCAATTTTTTATCCTGAATATCATGCTTCTTTTCTTCAATTTCTCGAAAGCTTTTCTCGCTTGGAAAAAATATTCGAATCGGAACTGCATGACTTCCGTTATATATTTTCTCGTCTACTTTCTTATAAAAAATCTTCATTGGATCCAGTCGTTTTAAATCCGCCATATGACGAAATGCTTCCACTTCTACTCCATCAAAAGATAATGCTTTCAAAATTTTCTTTGCTGTCTGATTGATCAATAGTACATTCTCCTTATATCCGTTCTTATGTCTGTAAAAGACTACGAGTCTATTATATCATAAAGTGCTCTGAAAAATAAATTTAATGTTGAAAAAAGCACCAGCCAACTGAATGACCGATGCTTCTGACATCAAGTTACCTTTATTTTTTATAAACTGTATTGCCTTTTGCAATCACTTCAACAAGCTGAAGTTCCTGATCAAGAATACAAAGATCCGCATCATAGCCTTCTTCAATCTTACCTTTTCCTTTGAGGCGAAGAATCTCTGCCGGATTAGATGTAATCGTAGAAATAGCTATTTCTAATGGAATTTTTGTTTTGAATACACATTCCTTTACTTCTTTCAGAAGGCAGCTGGACTGTCCAACGCCCATTCCAAGGAATTCACCATCACTACTGTACATCGGAAGGCTTCCCTGTCCATCGGAGGAAATTGTCATACGATCAGGATTTACTCCTGCATCCAACATACGTTTGATACCATTGCATACACGTACTTCATCACAGATAGTTTCCCAATAGTCAATATCTTCATTTCCGGTAAAATCTACTGCTCCACCCTTCAGTGCATACTCAATTGACTTACAGAAAAGCATCTCATTCCGGTTGATATGTGTTGGAAGTATTTGAGAAGCTGGTATCTCTGTCTCATCTACCACTCGTTCAATAAGATCTAAGCATCTCGGACTGTCGCCAAGATGAACATTTACAATACCAGCTTTCCCGGAAAGAACGCCACCAAGTCTTGTATCAGCAACGACACGTGCAAATTCTTCAAAAGTCGGCTGTGAAGAACGATGATCAGAAATTGCGATTTCTCCTGTTCCAACAATTTCCTGAATCATCATAATGTCTTTTACAATACTGTCCGTCAGTGTGCGGACCGGAATCTGATAACTACCTGTATAGCAATATGCAGACATTCCCTGCTCATTCAAGCCTTTTGTCTTTGCAACCAGTGCACACATATCACGACCGATTCCATCTGTTCCAAGGCAGCCAACAACTGTTGTTACTCCAAACTTCGTAAGTCCTTCTATAGTTGCTTCTGGAGTACGGTTGGCGAATCCACCTTCGCCACCGCCTCCGAGTACATGAACATGACTATCAATGAATCCCGGAGTTAAAAGTAACCCCTCTCCATCGATCACTTCTGCATCAGAAAGAAATCCGTCTGCTGACATAGAACCTGCATCTTTAATCTTGACAATCTTGTCATTGATCGTCAATACATCTTTTTTCCCCAGATGCTGTGGGGCATAAACATCAATACTCTGAATTAATTTCATCTTAAATCACTTTCAATTATCAAATGCCTGTTTTAGAATCCAATTCCGACAGCGATCAGAACTGTAATAATTGCACCAATCATCAATACGCCGAGGAATTTCCACATGAATTTGATCCAGTTAGACCACTCGATCTTAGCAATTGCAAGAGATCCGATCAGACATCCTGATGTAGGAACGATCAGGTTTGTAAATGCATCACCAAGCTGGAATGCAACTACAGCTGTCTGACGTGATACACCTAACAGGTCTGACAGTGGAGCCATAATCGGCATTGTGATCGCAGCCTGTCCTGTTCCGGATACAACGAAAAAGTTGAATACGGACTGGAACAGATACATAAGTACTGCTGCAACTGCTCCGGATACTCCTGACAGTGCATTTGAAATATTATACATAATTGTGTTGATAACTGTAGGTGTAGTCGGATCAGATCCGCCAAGAACCTGCATAATACCCTGAGCCATAGCAACAACAAGTGCTGCACCGATCAGATCTTTTGCTCCATCTTTGAAAGAAGTTGCAATATCATTCAATCTCATATCGTTCAGCTTAAAGATAACTCCGATCACACCGGAAACAATTCCCATAATAAAGAACTGTGTTGCAATTTCTGGCATGTAGTATCCCTGAGTCATAACTCCCCAAATTACCCATACTACTGTAGCAGCCAGTGTCAGAAGAACTAAAATGTGTCCAAGACCAAAGGAATGTCCTTCGTCAATACCTGTTTTTTCGTTCTGTTCACGGAAATATGCGTCAGTCTTATATGCAATTGAGATTGTCGGAGTCTTTTTAATCTTTGCCGCATAGAACATTGTCATTCCACAGCCAAGAGCTGTAAATACAACCCACATTACCATACGGAATCCTGCTCCGGAGAATACGTCAATCCCTGCAATACCCTGTGCAATACCTACAGAGAACGGATTCATCCAGGATGAACCGAAACCGATCTGTGTCGCAACATAAGTAACAAGAACTGCAATAACGGAGTCATATCCAACTGCTACAAATAATGGACAAAGAATCATAGTAAATGGAAGTGCTTCTTCTCCCATTCCGAAAACTGCTCCACCAAGAGAAAACAGTACGAAAAGTACTGGAATCAACAGTTTTTCGGCTCCCTTTGCCTTACGGATCAATCCAATCAATCCGGATTCGATCGCACCGGTACGGATCATGATACCAAATGCACCACCTACTACCATAAGGAATGCGATAATCTCGATCGCAGAACTACTTACGATTCCGTTGTACATATAGTTGAAGAATCCTGTTCCACCATCTCCACTAAAGAGTGCTACACCTTCTGTTACTACGTTCCCTGCATCATCTGTCAGATACTGGAAACTTCCGTCTTTGATTACTGTACGGGTTTTCTCAACACCATTGATCATGTATGAAATGTCCTGTGTTTCGTAAAATCCCTTTGGTACAAGAAATGTCAGAAGTGCTGCTACAACAACTACTAAAAAGATAATGATGTAGGTGTCAGGCACTTGAAATCCCTTGTTAAAAGACTTTAACCCTTTTCCTTCTTTTTTGCTCATTTTTGAGTCTCCTCCCACATTTTTTGATATACCACATTAGTTTACCATATAATGTTTGAAAAGTAACCAAAAATTTATATATTTTGTCGGTATTTTTGTCGGTTTTATGGCTGACTGTTATTTTCTTTCTCTTTTTGCCTTGCTTTGATCTTCCGAATTGCCTCTTCTACTGCTGCTTCTTCTTCCTCTTTCGCGATCTGCTTTGCCATGCGATAGGTTTCAAATAAATTACTGAATAAGATAATGATGAGAGGAATCAAAATAACAGGTATAAAAATCAAAGGGTTCGCAACGAGCCTTGAAAACTTACCTAACTTATTGGAAGAAGCTACAACTTTACCGATCAAATATTCACCCGGCACATCATAGCTGTCTACAACATTATTATTATCACCTTTTGTGACAAATACAATTGCATTATTTTCCTGTCTGATTTTTACAACCCTGTGTGTATTTACTGCACCATCAAGTGCCGGATCCTGAGAATAAAAGGAAATCACATCATTTTCTTTTATTTGAGCCGGATCTGTCTTTTTTACAAGAATCAGAGTATCAACATCATAAGTAGGTGCCATACTGCCTGTTGTGACGCGTAAAGCCGTATATCCAAACACGGACGGTACATCACCTGATCTTGTAAAAATCACGGTACACAGGACAAATACTGCCACCACAATGATCAAAACAGAAAGAGTATTAATGATTCCAAATAAAATCTTCTTTATCATTCATCTTCTCCATCCTCTTTACTGTTTTTACGATCCCGCCGTTCCTGGAGTACCTGGACAATGTAATGAGACAGACTATTTGCTTCAGCTTTTGCCTGAGCTTTTTCTCTTGCCTTCTCGGAAGCTTTCAATTGTTTTTCCGATTCTTTCTTAAGTGCATTATTTTCTTCTTCTGCTTTCTTTTTAAAAGCAACAACTTCTGCCTGTGCTTTTTCTATCTCAATCCATGCCGCTTTTTTCACAGAGTCCACTTCCTCTTGAGCTGCTTTTTTTGCTGCCGCTATTTCCGCCTGTGCAGCTTCCTCTATCCTCGTAACTGTATCTGCAGCTTCCTTTTTCGCAGACGTTATTTTCTGTTCTGCGTCCTTCTGGGCAGCCTTTACCTTCTGTTCTGCATCTTTTTGGGCAGCTTCTATTTTCTGCGTCGCATCCGTATTAACAGCTTTTAGTTTCTGTTCGGATTCTTTCTGGGCAGATTCTAATTTCTGCCTTGCTTCATCTTCAGCATCCGCTCTTGCTTTCTTTTCCTGCGCGAGCAGGTTTTCATAAGATGCTCTTTCTTCTTCCATCTGCTTCTGCATCGCATCCTGCTGTTCATCCATCTGCTTCTGCATTGCATTCTGCTCTTCTTCCATCTGTTTTTGCAAAGCATCCTGCTGCTCTTCAAGTTGTTGTCTTGTCTGCTCCAAAAAGTCTATCTGCTGGTTCAAAGATTCCATCTGCCATTGAAGATCTGAAATAGAACTCTCAAGTTCTTCGGTTCTGGCCATTTCTTCTTTTAACTTTTCTTCTGCATCCAACTGAGCCTGAGTGACTTCATCTACAAAAACTCTGCGAATCTCAACATCCGGGATATTACGGTCTTCTACAATCTCTTCCTGGATCTCTTTTATGAACTTTGGTCTTACCGGTTCCAGTTTCTTTGTCTCAATCTCACTCATCTTACGAGGATCTGAAACAAGCAGGCTCTTGAATACCGTATAGTTTGTGATCATATTGATATACATCTGCAAGAGATATTCTTCATCGAACTGTAATGTAGAATCCTGCTCTTCTATCGAATAACCTACTTCATCATATCCTTCGATAAACTGCCACAACTGATAACATTTGCGATAGTCCGGATCTTTCATCATCAGGTTTGTTCTCTGGATCGGGCTGTGTACTTTTGCACATCCATTCATAATTTCACAGAAAGAACTCGACCGCAGTGTTCTTGACATTCTTCGCACGCGGTCGATCCTTTTGAATATATCCATGTTATCATTGTCGTTTTCAACAAGACTCTGACGGTTCTTGATCGTCATCTCAACCTTATAAGAGATCTCTTCATAAGCATCATCGACCTTGCTTTCCATGCGCATGACATTGCAGGTTTCATCACCTGTTGACCAGAAGATAACATCGGTTCGTTTATCTACGAATGCGAACAGTCGTTGGATCAGATGATAAACAAAACGATTTTCATAGAGATCATAACTTTCTTCTGTTGTTACATTCAGAATTCTTGTCGGCATGATCTCACCGGCTTCATTGGTTGTAATAAACTGTGTATTCTGGCTTAAGTGACGTACACTATCTGCTGTGATCTTCTTTGCCAGGGCAACCGGAACAACTTCTTCCGATGTCGTAATAAAACGTCTGGGTTTGTCAACGATATTGAAAATGGCTTCAATTCCTTCCTCGACTACTGTAAGCCAACGCTCATCTACTACTTTGTGTAAAATTCGGTTTTTCTGTTCCAGTGTATTATCTCCGGCCTGGATCATTTCAAACAAATATTGAAAATACTTGTCATCCTCCAGGGCATACTCGACACCTTCTGTATATTTCGAATATAATTCATTAATTGTATCTGCCATTTTCCTTCATTCCTTTGTTATGAATACAAGATTCTTTAGTAGAGGTTCTGAATACGTCTCAGATAATTCTTACTATCCTGCATCTCTTCTTCTCCGAAGGTTTTATCAATATAACTGATCAAACCTGTAATCTCATCACGCACAAAACTTACATTCATACTTTCAAACTTCTTCAATACTTTTCGTGCGATGATATAATCCATTCCACCAATTTCTGAACCGCCACAGGCCACATAGACCGGAATGAAATCATAGAGCTGTTTCATGATACGGTTTCCGAAAGAAAGCTTAAATCTTGTGATCAGATAATTATCAAGCTTATCCATCTTCTCCATTAAATCATCACTGATCGGATAGTCTGTCTTTGCCTTCTCAAACAGATCTTCCAGATGTTCTGCGGTAATATCACATTTTGGATACTTTTCACATTCGAAAGCATCTGCTTTTTCATTCAGTTCGATTGGCATCGCACGGTCATATACTTTATCTGTGATCGTAAATGTAGAATCATCATTGTTGGCTGTCCCAATAAACCATGTAGAATCTGCGACATGAATCTTACCGGAATCTAATTTCACCGGATCACCTTTCCATGCAGTAGGAACAAGATCAAGTACCCATTCCTCCTTACTTGGCATCTCAAGAACAGACAGCATCTCTGCAAAATAGTACTCGATACGGGCAAGGTTCATCTCGTCAAGTACAATTAATGTCGGGTCTTTTCTGTAATTCGCCTCGTACAGCGCACGCAGGAATTCCGTCTCATTAAACTTCTTGGAAAATTCATTGAAATATCCAAGAACCTCTGAACGGTCACGGAATGATGGCTGTACGGACACGATCGTTGCCGGATTATCCATATAACGGCTGAAAGAATACGGAAGACTTGTCTTACCTGTACCAGAGATACCTTCCAGAATCAGCAGTTTACTGGCTGCCATACCTGCCACAAATCTTCTGACAATCTCAGGAGGGTAATAAAGTCCCATCTGACTTGCAGCAAACAGACGGAATCCCTCTGTAAAGTCTTCCAGGGAAATCTCATTGTCATATTGTGGATATTGGAAGTTCCTGTATTTTGCATCCACAAGGGAAAGCTTCGGGAAACGGTGTACGACATTCGCATCCTCTTTTCCTTCGATCACTGCACGGACAAGCGGAGCCTTGCCCGGATCTTTATTCTCCATTGCGGCAACGATTTCAGCTGCAACGGTATTTCCAGCCGGAACTTCATTCCCGGTAACATTTTTCGGGTTCGGGATGGTGTCCTCTGTCAGTGCTGATGCCCCCATATACGGAATACGCTCAACACCGCCCATTGCATTTACTTTCAATGCCAGGATGCTGTTCTTCTCATCCATCAGATCCAGTACCTGTTTGTTTAGACGTCCGATCTCACGATAAAGCGTTGCGTTATCCGTACTGTCTGCCTTCAGCTGATGATGCAGGATGATACGACGGATCAGAAGTATAATGAAAAGTACAGGGATCGCAATCAGCAAAAGCATTAAAAGTACTGAAAGAACCTTCGACAGTAGATTCAAAGTTGGAAAATATGTCTTAAATATCAGAAAATATTCTACCCACCCTGTTATAAATAATTTTATAAATGAGGCAATCCATGTCACAAGATTATAAACAACCTGTGACAATACCTCATATGCAAACTTCAAAAATTCACTCACGGTTCAAATTCCCCCGTTCTAGTCTTCGTCTTTTCTTGCTTCTTTCAGCTCCTTTTCTGCTTTCGCCTTCAGAGCTTCTGCTTCTTCTTTCAATCTCTTTGCTTCCTCTAAAGCTGCCTGAGCTTCATCCTTCGCTCTTGCTGCTTCATCTGCCGCCTGATCCGCTTTTTCCTGCTGGATTCTCGCATTTGCGATCTCTTCTGCATTCTCCACTGCCATTGCTTTCTTCAGACGGATGCTGATCATAATCAGGTTGTAAACCTGATAAATAAAGAATAACAGCATCGGCAATACGATTACGATCAGGAATCCCATACTGCTGGAAAGGAAATTCATCACTTTACCAAGACCGGAGACATGTCCAATATATTTACCTACAATATCTCCGTCTGAGATCACATGCTGGTCTGCAATACCATTGTTATTATCACCAATTGTTGTATAACTTCTCACACCATTTGCCTCATCAATCTTCTGGATGCGGTGGGTATTGAGTGCATACTGATTGTCAATGATCGTATGGAATGTAATAATATCTCCTTCATTTAACTTCGATGTATCACATTTCTTAATAAAAATCAGATCTCCTGATTCGAATGTCGGTTTCATAGAATCGGTCTCTACAACCAGTGGCGTGTATCCAAGAATACTTGCGACATTCTGATCATCTTTTGTTGCCATTGTGGTAAATGCATACAGCGCTGCCAACAAAATAATTGCCCATAAGATTACGCTGATCACAATTGTACCTGCCCGTTTCATTGCTTTCATAATGTTACTCCCTTTGTTTCATTTTTTCTATTTACTCTCTCCTGTAAAGCGCATCCGGATCGCATAATCAGCAGCTTTCAGATCATCTGTACAGGCCGGATCTGTTCCTTCCATCCAGATATGGATCAGCACTGGTTTATCCGTATTCGCTTTCAAAGAAAATAATTCATAAGATGTATCTGCCGTTCCCTGGTCATAAATCCAGGTCTGTCCGTCAGCTGTGAATGAAATCCTCATAGCGTCCGGCAGGCCGGCATTACCTGAACTGATATTGGTTCCATCATTCGCACCGCTCTCACTGTCTTCCCGGTTCAAATAAACAAGCATATCAGTCTCTGCCATAAAATGTAGTGTGAATGTCAGATATGCTCCTTTTGATTCTGGCACCACGGTTCCATTCTCATATGTAAAAATATTCTGGTCGGATGTTGTGACCGGCTCTAACGGAGTTGTCGTCATATCAAATCCTAGCTCACTTCGCATTCGTTCTGCAATCTGCTCAAAAGAAATCTTTTTCACATAATCTTCAAATCGTGTATGTGCATTCAGATCCATTCTCAGATCAGAATCTGACTTAATATCAAGACTCATGGACTTTACCCTTGTCTTGTCTGCAATAGAAAACCATGCAACAGTTGCGACAGTAATTGCAACAAAAGCCAGAAGTACTAAAAGAACAGATGTAAGAAACCTTTTCCGGATCATGCGGTTCTCTTTGTTTGATCCACTTTTCATCAATTAGTCCCCTCCTGATCCAATACTCCATAAAATGCAAGATGAAGTTCTGCTTCGTTCAACTGAATACTCTCAGAACAATCCGGATCACATCCTTCCAGATAGAAATAGATATCTACCGGATAAATCTTTCCAAGCTCCATACTCATAAGATCTCTTGAAGGGAGCTTCATCTGATTTTCTGAAAAATCAATCGTGTATTCACTGATTGAAACAGAAGGATCTTCTATTGCAAACACACCACTATCATTATACCCCAGAACCTGATTCTTGCCTAGTATTTTTCCATTTACTTCCGTATTGTATATCTGGGCATTTTCCGGATTCTCCGACTCGCTTAGTCGTAAAATAATCGGATTCGAAGTGTCTCCGTTAAAAATCAGTCCTAGCCTGGATGCATTTAACAAATATCCGTCTGCTGCTTTGCCTAAAAGCCCGTCACTTTGGTCCAGATACAGATTCATCCTGCTGCCCTCCGGCCAGCCTTCTCCTTCTGCCCGCAAATACACCCGGCCATGATAATAATTTGCCTCATCGTCCACTTTTTTAAAAGCTGAAGCCTTACCATCTTTGGTAAATGGTGCATATACGAAGCTGTTCAGATCAGCCGTAGACACCGGTAACAGAATTTCTGAATTTGTCTGATTGATCTGCGTGATTTGTGCTGTCTCTACACTCTTAAAACTACTTCCACCACTACTGCTGATCTGCAGTTCCAACGTCTCATCCCCGGTTCTGGCTGTAGCAGTATTCGTCTGCACAGCACGATTTGCCGTGAACCATGCAAGTGTCGCAAATGTAAATGCCAATACTGCAAATAATGTGGTCACTGCCCAAAACCAGGTTCGGAAAGTCTTTTTCACCCTGTCTCACCTTCTTTTTCTCATCCTCTTTTTCTATCCATGCTTGTCGGTCCTTCCGGCAAGATTATTCCACTTCCACACCTGCAAATGCAAGCTGGATATCCGATGTCTTACTCTGCACCTCATTAATACACTGTTCATCACAGCCTTCCAGATAAAGCCAGTACTCTACCGATGCCACTTCATCCTTCTCAAGTCTTATCAGTCTGGTCGTTCCCGCTTTAAAATCATTGTCACTGTTTCCTGTATTTGCCATATAATCAGAAAGTCCGGTAGACGGATCACTTACATACTCCGGCACCCCACTGCCGCTTACCGCAGACACAACTTGTGCGCTGCCCGGAATCGTCTTTTGTGACTGTGCATTTCCTGTAGCTCCCAATTCATCTAACTTGAAAATATATGTCTTAGTACCCTCTTTTGCTGTGATCTTCACGCCAAATCTCATTGCTGCAAGTGCCTGCGCATCTATTCCAAGCTTTAACTGCTCTTTATTAAAATACACATCACATGGTGCATTCAGGCATTGTAAATAGACTGTTCCATGTAATGTCTGTGCATCCACAACGTCATCCGCATTGCGATAAAATACCGCTATTCCCTCTTTGTCCTGCATGGTTGCTTTATAAAAATGAGATAAATCTGCTGTCGATACCGGTTTTAGCGAATCCGGGTTCCCTGCGTATGCCAATTCACAAGTCTTATCAAATGGGCCGGCAGCATTTTTGGAAATCAAAAGAGATGTCGTCCCTTCGCTGATTGTTCCTCCCATAGGAGTGACATAAGTCGATGCCCTTCCAGACAGTGAGAACCAGGCGTATGTTGTACCCGTTGCCACAAGAACCAAAAGAAGCAAACCTGCGATTGCCATTCTAAATGAATGTCTCAGTTGTCTGACGTCCTGCTTTTCCTCTAAATTTTCTTCTTTTTTCTGCTCTTTTGCCACAAGTCCCCACCTGCCTTTTCATTTTATTTTCTGTTATCTGACAATTCCGGCAAAGGATAACGCCAGATTCTGTAACGTCGTACCTGCCAAATTAGCGGTACAATCCTCATCACAGCCTTCCAACCAAATGTACACCTCTACTTCCACAGATTCTCCCGGCTTCCCTTGTGAGTCTCCAGACACTGTACATATTTTCAATGATTTATTTGGATTCGTTGTCACCTCTCCGGTTGCTTTATTATAATTGCAATATGCATCAGACGTATATAGTTTCGGCAGAACTGTTGATCCATCCTTTTTGGAACTATCCAGTACATACCCCTCTTCTCCATCATCCGTATTATACTGTGCCTGCGGATTCTTCTTATCACTGATTTCGAAAATGTATTCCGAATCCGGCGGCTGGTCTTCTCCCGGATGATGCACGACCAATCCAACTCGGATTGCCGAAGAAATCGGATTTTCTTCATCACTGTCCTCAAATCCAATATCCGACAAATAAATATCGGTTGTACCACCTGTCGTTCGAAGGAAAAGCTTTGTATGGTAATAATCACTTGTCTGTCCACCTGTAAAAGTATCCGTAACAAGCGGTGCCTGACCTTCTCCTCCATTTTTAAATAACGTAACCTTCTGAAATCCCCCGCTGATCCGATTCGTTGACACCGGTACCAGCTGTCCCGGAAACTTCGCAAGCACAGTAGCTGAACTGTAATCCCCGTCATATGTATTACTAATCTGCAGGTTTACCCCCGTACCGGCTGCCATCTTAACGTTTGTCGTGTGACGGTTTGTATTATAAATATACCAGGCATATGTCGCTGCAAGCGAAGCAAGAAGCAATAGAAAAATAGCTATCATAGAAGTAGTAAGCCTGTTTTTTAATTGTTTCGCACTATGTTCTGAATTCTGTGCCACTCTATCTCTGTCATTCGAGTGTTTCTTTCCATGTAACACCTGCGGCGGACCTCCTTCCTGCTTTTTGATCGATAAAAAAGTACAAAAAATCACTTTATATTTTATCACAGGAAATGAACGTTTTCAAGAACCAAAGAGAGAACAAAAAGGGGATAAGGTTAAGTGATTCCCTTAACCTCGTCCCCTTTGGGTCTACTTATTTTGTTTATCTTGAAACTCTGGTTTCACCCTCGCCATAGTATAAATGATATTGTCTGTAGCTGTCGTATTTTCTACTCCATTTCCATCCGGACCAATAATTTTCACTGATAAAACGACCTTATAATTTGAATACAACAATTGGTCTACGTTTTTTATATTGACCTTTAATTGTATTGCCTGCGTCATAATATCACCATCAAAAATGCTGCTTGCATTCATGATCTTATTACCAGCATCCCAATAACTGCTCCTTGGCACAGTCCATGTATATGCTTTATTATCTTTATCATATGTAGGCTTTACTGTTCCAACATTTTCTGATTTCACGACAACTTTCATATAATTGTTTAATTCAAGTGCATCTCCATAACTTTCTGTAGCCTGTGTTGTGTTTTTATTTAGCAGTTGGATGCTAAACTGAATACCATTTGATGATGCCAATATTGAAGACAAATCTTTTATGGTCGACATATCATATCTTGCTGTTGTATCAATGATTGTATTTTCTTTCGCTGCATCCAAATATGAATTTTGCAAATCCAACAGATTGATTCCAAGCTGACCAATTTCATCTGCTTCATAAGTAAGCTGCACTCCGGCAGCCTCATCACGATAATAGCTTATTTTTGTATCTTGTAACAATGCACGAGCCGTACTATAGGACAGACTTTTTTTTGTTGTTGCAAGCTGCGATGTATACGTCAGCTTCGTATAATTCGTTAGTATAGCACCCTCCAGCTGTGATTCTGGAATAACATCCAATCCATTCGCCGGTAATTTTGCATTCATCTTTACTTCTACATAGAATTCGTTCTGGTTATTCTTTACAATGTCACGAATTTGCTGCAGGTTGACCGATGAATCAATTGTTCCATTTGTAGATAATGGTAAATCCATCAGTCCGTTGATGGCTGTCCATTCATAGTCCAATGCTTTTATTTCTTTACTTCCCGCTTCCGTCCATTTTCCATTTGCATATGTATAGTAGTTCTTTGATGTTCCCTCCATCACATATACATAAAATGCTGCTGTTCCAGTAGTTCCGTTTGGAAATACTTCGGCTGAAGTAGATTGCGGGTTTTCCAACGTTTTTATCAGACTTCCGCTAAATTTTTGATACAACTCATCCTGGTCATTGAAAGCCTGTCCGGATGGAATCGTAATTTTATCTATCACATCTACTGTCATGGAAGAATCCGTCGCAGTTACTTTTTTAATTACTCCCGTCACATCTTCAGATTCTGTCAGCTTCTGCTTATATCCCTGTGATATCTGATAAGTACTTGCAGTATTAGTGTGTGTGTCCGTTACTTTTCCCTTTCTTGTACGATAATTCAAATGAAATGGAATATCATTACTTGTTATCTTCGTCTGTACGGAACCATTTAGGTTTGTTCCGCTTGCTACCGTTATTACCAGATAATAATTTTCATGTACCGTACTGATCGGTCCCACTCCATCTTTTAATTTACTTTCATCTACTGTCACAGCATAGCGCGTTCTCGGCTCATCTGTTTCCATCTTACGATAATACTCATATCCATTTGCCGTCTTTATTTTGACAGTTGGTGCGGTGTAAGTTTTCCCATCTTCTTTCGGTACACCCTCCGGTACACCCTCTGCATCCACCTTGATAAAGGTGCCATTATTATCTTGCGTAGCAGTTACACCCATTAATTCTCCAATGCTTACTGCCTGAAATGCATTCTTTGACGAATCTTTAAAAGCAGTAAGTGGTATCGTATTCCTGGTATTTGAATCTGTCGTGTAATAATATACCTTGCTATTATCCTGACAATCAATCAATGACAACTGTGTTCCTTCCGGCAGCGAAAAGTTCTGAGAGTCCTGAAAAACAATCGATTTATCCAGTGCTTTCGCCACATTTCCTCCTGCATTAATATAACTGTTCCAGCCATATTCTGAATACAGGCCGTTATCATCACTATTATATGTATAAGTAAGATAAGCCGTGAATGCATTTCCTGTGCTTTCTAGCAAATGTGCGTTGTCTTTGATCAAATCGTAGTTTGTTGCACGATAATTAGTACCTGAGCTCAATGTTGCTGTAAATCCAATTTCCAGCATACGGCGCACAACAATCGGTACCTGCACATTATATTTGTGTTCTGTACCATTTTCATCTTTTTCTTTAAATGTAACTGTCAACAATGTGAAACGTGACTTTGTATTATCAAATTCTGTTGTTGCGGCGAATTCAGAAATCCGGCCTGATGCATTTTTTTTGACTTCTAAAGCAGGTTTTTCATTTGTTGCAAGTACAAACTTGCCATCTGTATCTGTATAGGTTTTCACACTGGCATCTACATGTATATCCGAATCACCCGATATATTGTTTGCCCTTGTATATCCACCATTTGTTATAATATCCAGATAATCCGTAATCGTTTGTGATACATTATCTGACACTACCAATACCGGAAAATCATTTGAAACTTTTTTCGTCTGATTTTCTTTATTATATGTGGAAATATTTTTGGTAAACTGGAACTGCTCAACGCCCATTTCCTGATATGTATATTTTCCTTCTGCGGTGTTTCTTTGAGTATTCTTCGCATCCCGGTAGATTGTCTGTGCATTTAAAGTAAATTTGCCATCTGCATCGGTTGTCCATGCAGCACTGTCACCATATAGTGCTTTGCTTCCATTTGCATTTGTAGCGTCGTAAACACTCAATTTACTGGTTGGACTTGTAACAACGTATGGAAATACCGGATTTGCATCAAGTAAGGATTGCGTCGTATTATTTGGTGCTGTTCCTTTGTAATCTGCGAATGAAAAATAACTATGGTTCTTTACATCGGTATTTTGAGTTTCATTCAACGTACCATACAACTTGCTTATGTTACGATAGTTCTCTCTTGCAGTTGTGTTCTGAATACTGACACCGGCAATTGTCATCAGTTTTAGGTTTCGATTTCCAGTTAAACCGATTAGTAAACCTCCATTATTTGCTGTAGATGCTTCAATTGTTGTATCTTTTAATAATAAATTGGAACCATTCAAATATCCTCTGATATTACCAGCAAATCCACCTGCTCTTTTTCCTGTAATTGTACATCCATTCACTTGACTGTCATAAAAATATAAATTAGGAACAACATTCCAATCTATATCTCCAACCAGCCCGCCTGCTCCCCAATCATCAATAGCTGTTATTGAAGTGTTACTTACTGTACTTTTATGAATTCCTATTTTCCCTCCACAGACAATTTCACCTACAATTCCAGCTGCACTCTTTTGACCTTTTATAATATTTTTATCATCACTTAATCCGGAAACTGTACATTCCGTAATTGTCGTAGGTGTATGAAGTGCACCTGCTATACCTCCTGCTAATGATCCATACATATCAGATTCTTCAACAGAACATTCTTGAATCTTTAGATTTCCGTCTCCAGCTGCACGCCCAACAAGACCTCCTGTTCTAAATATTTCTCCTGAAACTTTAGACACTTCATTAATTTGTGTATTTTGCACTTCACACTTCGAAATATTAAATGTAACACCAGAAGCAAAACTAATCTCGCCTATAAGACCTCCCGTATATCCCTCTCCATTTGATGTTACCTTGATTAAAGATTTTATTCCTGTTTTTCCATAAACTCTCACTTTCTGGATTTCATAACGTGGATTACTATTATCAGTATATACCTGTCCTATAATACCTCCGCTATATTTTCCGGCTTCCACATTTACATTTTCCCATATTGCTGTATATGTTGTTCCACTTACAGTATTTATAGCCACTCCACGTCTGGCATAACCAAATAATCCACCTGCAGAAGAATTACCTTGAATTGCTGAAATTGTAGAATCTTGTCCAACTATAAAGTTTTGTGTTGTAACATTTAAATTGTTTTGATTAGCAACCTTTCCATCTATACATCCACAAAATCCTCCTGCGTTTTCTTGCCCCTTTACTGTAAGATCTCTGAAAGAGCAGTTAGTAAATGTATTATAAGGATATACTGTCTGTTCTCCTTTATATGGTTGAAGAAGAATGCCTATATCCGTTGTAGGCGTATTTATTCTTGCAATATTTCCAATCAACCCTCCAGCAACAGCAGGACTCTGTATCGTCATATTTTCAAATTTCACTGAGCCAAAATTAACATTTACTGAATACCACGAAGACGTTAATGTTCCCGCCGAACTTCCGACAAAACTGCCCACTCCGACATATCCCCGGCTGCCCCAAGTATCAACTGCCCGCGCTGTTTCCACTCCTGCAGATGTGTAATAATGCAACTGCACTCCAGTCTTAGGATCTGTTCCTGTCTTTCCGGTAAATGTCAAATTTGTCACATTACACGTGCCTTTTACTGGTGCAAAAAGATTAAACACCCCTCCGACCGATGCTGCATGGAAATCATCATCCGCATATTCCTTTACATTCATATCGAATATAATTTTCGTTCCGTTTCCAGAAACGCCTTGTATCAGTGGAACAATTCCGGCTGCTTTTGTTTCCGTTTTTCCTGTATCTTTATTTTTGCTTGTCACTGCATTAGAAACATATCGAGCTGATATGCCTTGATATGAGCTTTTATATACGGACATATCAAGTGTTCCGTTATTTGGAAACGTTAATGTTGCCCCACTTGTCGTTGCATTTGCATTCAAAACAGCCATATTGAACAAATCTTTGTCGGCATATTTTGTAATTAATACCGGCGTGTTACTATCACTCGGTGCAGTTTGATCATCTTTAACTGCTGTATCAAAATCATTTGGTTTTGTATTCGCGCCAATGCTGTCATACGCTGCATTTCGCACCTTACCATACTCACCATTTCCAAATGCATATCCCTGTTGCAAAGCTCCTTCTGTAATATTTCGATAAGCATTACTGCTTCCTGAAGAAGCTGCTCCACTATTAACAATCGCAGATAAAATAAGCAGCCCTTCTGCATTTTTTATTCCGATTGATTTTCCTGATGCTGTTATATGTTTTGTATCGTTTGTCTCTGACGAGTTAAGCTTTTGAATTTGATAGTTCTTGTCTGTATTATCCAGACTCTTTCCTGCTGTGTCAGCAAATGCATACCCATCCAGCACTCTTCCGACATAAGGGTTGACATATAGAGAAGTCGTTGCAGTTTTTTCTACGCTCCCATCTGAAATCATCGCATCCGTCAGACCGGATGCACCTTGCATATTTTTAAATAAAACACCACCGCCACAGACAGAACCAACATATCCGCCTACTTGGAGTAAATGCTTATTTGCCCCGGAAAGTTTCAGCCAACCAGTATCCAGCGTCACATTTACTCCATCTATAATATTATCTCCACCAAGAATACAACCAATTGCGCCTCCAAAACAGCTTGTCGGATAAAATACGGAAGAGCTTTTTTGATAAACTAACGTCTTTTTCTCGCCTTCGTATTTTATAGTCAGATTTTTAACAACGCTTCCATAACTATATGCAATAAGTCCATTTCCTGTATTTGCCCCTGTCAGAATCAGTTCTACACCTTTTGTACTAACAAGCACTCCACGAAATGGATTATCTGTAGTTCCAAATCCTTTAAAATCATTTAATGTTATTTGTCTGTTAGTGCCCTGCAAGTCATAGTATGCATTTGCAATATAACGTTGCATAAAGTCGTTGCTTCTGGTCTGACCATTTTGCACATCTACCCAATTTTCTGTTCCTGCTTCTTTAATAACTTGTATCCACTGTACTCCATTGTAACGGAATGTAATATCTGTTGAATGATTTGTACAATATGTGTTTTGATCGTTCGTGATCGTAATTTTCCAGTCTGTACGCGGCAACTTCGTTCTCATATACTCGGATATGATTTCCATTTCTCCGGCATCTTTAATGACATAAGGATCACCATAAGTTCCACAGCCCTCAGTAATATCAAATACTCTTTGATTTACTTTTATTTCATGCGAATGATCGTTATCGTTATATGGAACACATACATAAGGCAGCCACTTTGAAAAATCCGTCTGATTATCTTCTGTTTTCACCAGACCTTCGTCTTTATTATATGTTGCTATATCGTAATACCACTTTTGTAAACCTGTATATTCCGTCGAATTGGATATTTCCTTACCATAGGTCACATGATGTTCATATGTAGCATCTTTCCAATCGCCACTCTTGTAGAAATTATAAGTTGCCACGGAAGTATCGTTTGCTGCGTACTTATAGCTTTCCAATAATGTCGCATGCGTAAAGATACCCTCATTTTTTGTAGCATCTGCCGGCTTATCCGGAAGAACAATATCTGAGAATCCCATATTGATCTGATGTCCATCTTCTGAACCAGCATTTCCAATAAGACTGGATGCCACTGCAGTTCCTTCTGTATAACTTGTCGTTGATAAGTTCTTTATTTCTGTTTTTGTATAACTTCCAATCTGATTGATTAACAATGGTGCATACGATGAATCTGTATAATCTGTAATTTTCAAGTCCGACAAAACAATGTTGCTCAGATTCATGTTTGCAGTATACTGTCTGCCGCCTGACTCCAAGCCTTGAACCATACCGGAAAAAAGTACTCCGGATGCATTGGAATTTACTTTTCCTATACTTCCTGCAAATGTAACATTACTCAGTGTAATACTTGTAGCTGTCTCATTTACTGAATAATCCAAGAACAATCCACAATGCATCATATAATGCTGCGACTGTGTAGTTGCCTGGGTTGATTTATTAGTTGTTTCTGCCTTCTCAATCTGTTCATTATAAAATGTAATGGTTGCATCAGTTATTCCAACCCCTGTGTTCAAGTGAATTGGATAATAGCTGTATTTATCCATATTCAATGTACCGCTGATTGTTGGATTTAAAATATTATTTTTTATATCTGTAATCACTTGATTGTTGAATGTATAAAAATATTTTTTAATATTTGAATTCGCATACACTGCGCAGCTCCATAACACCAATTCCTCCGGTGTATCAATTTTTCCAGTATTATATCCAGCAGTATTTGTAAGAGCTGTTTCTGTATAGTGATCCAAATCATAATAATATCTGCTGTTTGCATTTACCTTATGTTTTTTCCCGAAATCTGTACGATTTTGATAGGTATTGCAAGTAGTATTTTCTTCTTTTACACCATTACGGTCTTTTGTTGCAATTGAGACAATACCATTTTCATCATTGTTAGCAATTTTGTCTTTTGAAGCTGTTGTGTATGCTACAAACTCATCGAAAACAGAATTGTTTCCACATTGCAAGTCCAAATTTGCAGCCAGTTTGTAGGAATCATCCCAATCTGCAGTTGTTCTAAGATAAAGGGCACCATCCTCTTTATCATTTTTTTCATCTTTGTTGAATTTAACAGTGCTTTTTTCTCCATGGCAGACAAGCAAACCCAAATCTTTACCGCAGTTGATGTTTAACGCTTGGATGTCTATCCCCTTGCTGCGAATTTCCCATAAACCACTTGCCTTATACGCCAGTCCACCAACGCTTGCATTTGGTGCTTCTATTTTTGTATTGTTTTTCACTGTCAAACTGGTTGTAGCAGTATTATCACTTGCAAATGTAACTGCTGAACGCGCCCATACACCTCCAAGCAGTCCTCCGCATGCCTCCTGAACATTTGAAGCCTCAATAGAGAAGCCATCGAATGTAAGTGCTTTGATATTTACCCAAGTACTCGTATCTTTATCACTTCCATCCGGAGGCATAAAACCTACCAGTCCACCTACATAAGCATACATCAATGCATCCGTAACAATTGTTCCTCCAATTGTTACGCCATTACACTCTAGTGTTCCTGCTGACATATATCCAGCCACAGAGCCAGCATATGTTTGCTTACCATTGCCTGCATTACTAAGTGTAATATTGCTTTGTATACCTGTATTTTCGCTTAATTTTACCTTTGCTGCACTGCCAAACAAACCACCAATGTAACTTATTTGGGAATCTTTGTTTGTGTCAAATTTAATCGTGGTAGTTACTTTAACGTTACTGATAACAGTTTCATTATTTTCTTGTCTTGCCGCGATACTGCCAATCCACATATTACCATTACTGACGCCCGCATTAATGCTTCCAGTTATAGTTAAATTACTTACATTTCCTCTCATACGAGAAAACAAACCTATATCTGTATGTTTCGAACCTGAGGAATATATTTTCCCACAACCCTCTGTTCCATTGGTTGTACATCCATAGGTTTCGCCAATTGACAATGTCAATGTCTTATTATTACCATTGATATTTCCTGTGTATGCATCATCACTTGTATCTCTTGAAATTCCTATAATTCCAGTATTCTGCAAATTAACATCTTGGGTGAAGTTGATATTTTTATTCTGTAACGTTTTCCAGTTATTAGCTGTTAAATATGAGTCAGCTGAAAAAACGCCTCTGGAATTCCATGCAATCGAAAGCAATGCTAGATCTTCTTTCGAGCTGATTGTAATATCATTTCCAGTTAGATTGACACTTGCTCCATAGCCTATTTCATGGCTTCCTAGATCTATCTTTAATAATTCACTATCCAATCCGCCCTGTTCATCCGATGTCGTTGTATTAGCCTTTAAGCGAATTACCTCTCCATAATTTCCAATATCATTGATTTTAGAAACTGAATTACTTCGAATATATTTCCATCCGTTGCCATTTCCATCACCATGAGCAAATATAAGTGCACAATCTTGCATGCCAACAAGTTGTCCAACATATTCTGATTCTTTATAAGTCACATTTGACAAGTCTGTTGTTCCAGATATTTCAAGTATGCTTCCGGATGAAGCATTTCCGACAAGTCCACCACCAGCACTAAGATTTGACTTCTCTGGAATAGTTACTTTTACAGACTCAGCAATACTCAAGATACTGTTTGATGACAAATGCCCTACTACTCCTCCGAAACCGCATGCGTCTTCTTTTGCAGTTGTGTTTGATACTGTTATCTCTGCATTTTTAACTTGCAGGTAAACATTTTCTCCAATTTCACCAACAAGACCGCCTTGATAATAAGAGTTTCCATTAGTTGTAGAATTGCTTTTTACATGATTGATAATCAATGAAGACATTTTATTATCACTGATTACTTTTCCAATCACTGTTCCATAAGTGCCGCCATCCCCAGCTGTATACTCCGCTTTACCTTCTCTTTTCGCACCATCTGAACCGCTTATTTCATATTGAATATCACCTTGAAGTTCTAAAACCCCAAAATATCCTCCTATGTTTCCATCGTTAACACCTATAGCAGCTCCGTTTGTTTTTGTGATTGTTGTCACTTTCGGTGTTCCGGCTATTGCAATTTGCGTCGGTAATTGTTTCACGGTATGATTGCTTTCTTTTACAGTATAATCTCCGATAAGACCTCCCACAGCAGAATCTGTTTTATCTCCACCAGGAGATACAGTTGGTGCCTCTACAGTGATGGTATTGTTGCCAGACAATGTAGAATTAACAACTTTCCCTGCAAATCCACCTGCATATTTCCCTTTTATAGTTGGGTTCGTAATCGTAATATTCTGATTCACCTGAATTTGAGCAGCTTCACTCATTTCACCGACAATACTTCCCGCACTGCCAGATGAACTGTTTACTGTAAGGTTTGAAATATTCGCTCCACCAATGGATGTAAGGTTAAGAACACCACCTTCCATCTTTCCAATCAGACCGCCTGCTGACCCGCTTCCTGTATTGATTTCTGTACTCGTTGGAAATGCATATCCTTCTAATTTAATCGTACCGCTTTCTAACGTGTTACAGATAAGTCCGATGTTGTCGTTACTTGTTGAACTTCCGGCTTGTACCTTATCTTGATATGTAACAACATTTTCTATCGTAAGGCAAGCGTCTGTTACATCTGGTGCTTTCTTCACTGTTCCAAGCAAGCTTCCGTTTCCTGACGTGAATGCAATTGGAATTTTCCCATTGCTTTGCAGAACATACGTCTCGGCAAACATTGGTTTGGTTGTGTCTCCTTGCCACCGAACAGAAATATTGTTGTTTATAGCAGCCTTTGAAGAAATCCCGCGGAACAGGGTTGTATTCGTTATTATTGCTGTTTGCTGTCCTGTAAGATTGCCTGTAAAAGGAACATCCGTGCTTCCCAATCCAAGATAGGTGTAATCTTGACTGGCATTTGCTTCATTCTTTAAATAATCCGATAAACTTGTACCTTTCACTATTTTTGTCGAAAGATCACACTCTCCGGTAATATTAAAATTAATTGTTATATTTTGTATAGCGCTTTGATCACAATATGAAAGTAAAATCAACTGTTGTGGGGATGTGATTGTTGCAATATTACCATTAACAAATTTTAAATTATCTAAAGAAATCGTGTCGGATATTTCCTGTGCTTCTGCTTCTGTCTCTGTTTCCGTAGCTTGCTGGCTTGCATCCTCCGCTGCTATTTCGGATGATGGTTCCTGCTTTGTTGTTTCCTCTTCTTGTGTTTCATTTGTAAGACCTGCATCAGAATTAGACGAAGCTGTATTCTCATCCTTTTCATTTGCATCTGGTGTTGTATTCTTTTCATCCGCTTTATTTTCCGTATCTGTCTTCTCGGATGAACTTACACTTTCTGCATCTGCGTGAGAAACTTCGTCTGAGTTTTCTGCCGATATCATGTTCAAAGATGTGTTAACATTATTTGCATTGACTTCCGTATAATCCAGCAATATACCTCCTGCAAGAAGATTCACTGCCAGTATACCCGCTATAATTCTTCTGTATTTCAACATCGTTACTCCTTTTAAGCTATCTTATCTAAGGTATAATCACTGTGCTTTTTGTTTTGCTGTAAATTGAATCATCTTCTCCATATCAGACCAATTATCTGGTATTTGGGACTTATCCTTTATATAAAACGATATCAAAAAGTCCCCGGTTCCATTTGATTGGTCCATTGTAAAATTCAATTCGCCTTTTGCTAAATCCTTACTCGTAATAAGATTCTGCGTACCGAGTTTTTCTACAAAAAACTTATCAATCTCCAATACATTAGGATTCCATGTCAGCACTGCATCCGCTGCTCCGCTTGAAATTGATATTCCATAATTAAAGCCATCGTATTGCACCGGCGTTCCTTCCGATTTATCTAAAAATATTCCTTCTGCCCTGAAAGTAACTTTTGATGCAGTTGTACACGGAACTAATGTTGCCGCCAGATATTGATTGTTTGTAAGTGCAGCTTTCTCCGGTATAGCAGTGGCCGTAATTTGCAATGTATCGATTTCATTTCCCGGAAATGTAACAGTAAATACATCTTCGTTCGCTGTACGTCCAATCAATGTTTTCTTAATCTCATATACATTATTATTATCAGGTGTAATTGGAGTTTTGTCACTTTCTACTTTGTATCCATTACCTGCACCATTTTTAAATTCTATCTTCATTGTATAGGTAATATCTTTCTGGCTTACGAGGCTTGTGTTTCCATTCGCGTAATTGTATACATGTATATTAAACGAAACAGATTCCTTTTTCTTCTCGTCCGTACCATATACAATATTTTTTGCAACATACGCATTTCCCGATGTTCCTGTCGTATAAAGCTGCAAATAATTTGATGTAAAACTGACTATCTCTGTATCTCGGTTTCGTGCTGTTCCTCTTTGATAGGCTTGTCTGGTGTATGCAGCATAAGTTGCGATCACTAACAAAAGCACACCGACTAAACAGATTCCCATCACAGCGGTTCTTTTTTTATTAGGTTTCTCTGATAGATTCATTTCGTATTCCTTCATTATTATTCTGCAATCTTTGCCAATATGTAAAATATATCTGTTTCTTTTGTTGTCTCCGTCCAACTAACTTCACAGACATAATATGTTCTATACGTTTTTCCATTTTTTATCGAATTTGTTTTGTTTGTATCCAACGGCTGACTTGCAAGCCAATATACAGGTTCTGCATGTATCTGAACCTGCTTATTATTAATACCGTCATAATTTTTATCATGGTAGGTATCATTCGCATATTTGTAATCAGATCCCGTCTTATCTGGATTAAGATTAAGATAACTGCCAACTATTGCTGTCTTGTCGTACCTATATGTATGTCCTTCGTCTGTTACAGTTTCTGTTCCATCATTTGAAACTTTATAAATGTTAAATGTAAGTCCTTTTAAATTTGTCGTGTGCGCAATTTCTAACCAATGCTTAGCTGCACTTGTCTGAACACAGAAGACCCTCTTCACAGTAACCCGATCTCCTGTTTTTTCATCTTTTGAATAATTCAGATCAATGGAGCTCATCTCCGCTCCATCCGGACCTAAAATTGAAATATCGGATGGCTCTTTTATCGCTAATAATGTGCCCATATCCGACTGATAATAGAACCACGCACCAACTAACGCTGCAAATAAAATCAATACCAGGATTGTAGAAAACAATGTGTATCGAAATTTCTTTTTTTTCGCAGTTAAATTGTCTTTATCTTGCTTTTCTTTCGAATCATTACTCATTCTTCTATTTCCTTATTCTACTTTTATTTAATTCGCTTTTATTCCAACATAAATGTACTTTGCATTCGTACCAATATACTCATCTGCCTTATTGTAGTATTTACTGCACTGGTCCAGCGTATCTTGTGCCATGTTCTTATTGATATCAGATTCAACCTGAACCTTACCGGATTCATCATAAAACAATTTATTTTGTTTCGTTTCTACTGTTCTTTGACTATTGATAAATGTATTGATTCTGGCATATGTCTGATTTGCCGCATCCGTGAACAAGTCTCCCTGCGTACTTTTCTGCGTATATACATAATTTCGGAAATACTGCGGCCAGATCCAGTATATTGTCACTTTGTATGGAACATCTTTTTTGAATGAACCATTCTTCGGTGCTTCTATCACGAAAGACTCATCCGCCTTCAGCCATTTTTGATATCCGTTTACATCGTCCAGCTGTTGAAAGAAAAGAATATGTCCCTGCATCAGATTCTGCAATGTCGTATCCTCTGACTTTACGGCTCTTTTATCCGCACCCACCTCGGTTGTATTCACGTATCCATTTATATCAAATGAAACAGTAACCGACTTTACATTGTCTTTTTTAGGGATTATGTAAAACTCCAGTTTCCCATTCGCCCCCGGCAAAATACTCTCCTGCGAATCCAGATACCAGGCAAGACTTCCTGTTCCGACATGGTATATTTGTTTCTTCTGAACTTCCATTCCATTCTCTATATAAGAAGCATATGTTCTCTTTGCTCCGGCACTGAGGATATTTTTTTTACTTTCGTCTAACAAATAAGAAGCTTCTGCTTCCTGACGTTCCCCGACACTTGCAAGTTCAAACAGACGGTCATCCTGTGCCGATACACTTGTCCCGGTTGATGTCACCTTACTGTTCGATATAAACCACGCGATACCAAGTGCAATCAATGCAATCAATGCCACAAAGGCAAATCCAAAACTTTGCTTTAGCTTTCTTTTGTTTACCGCAATCTCTTCCAGCAATTCATCACTTGTTTTTTCCTTTATGGAATTGTCCAGCTTTCTTTGATTTTGCGTAGACAATGCTGCTCCTCCTTGTAAAATCATATAGATATTCAGTGTTATAATAACACAATTCTCTGCGTGATTCAATCAGAAATGAAGCAAAGAAAAATGGGTTTTCAATGAAATTGCATTTTTCAGAGGAATCCTTCTTTT
>ERZ791821.639-NODE-639-length-27444-cov-4.674066_pt1 | contig 27444 bp, 22 predicted proteins | sample MGYA00510300_ERZ791821 | MGnify/ENA primary metagenome ERZ791821 (study PRJEB30046, sample SAMN00792034) | human gut metagenome | study: EMG produced TPA metagenomics assembly of the A metagenome-wide association study of gut microbiota in type 2... | reverse complement strand
GAACACGCACCGGCTCTTGGTGGAGAGCTGCACGTCCTTGTGGTAGCAGCCGAAAAACCATTTTTCGTACTGCAGCTTGGGCAAGATCTCATCCAGAAACAGGTGCAGCCGGTTGCTCTCGCCAAGGGCAAGGGCGGTAAAATCCAAAAATCTGCTTGGCGCATCGTGGGTCAGCACATAATCTACCTTGTAGTCCACCGCCTCTAAGTTGCGGCGGCAGGTATCGTACTCCGCATCACTGGGCATCTCCTGCTTCCACCAGTTCACGCCCGGCTCGCGGTCGTCTTTATCCTGACTTTCCGCGCCGCCGAAGCAGAGGTACTTTTTGCCCTCCAGCTCCAGCACGCTGCCCCGGCACACATGGTACACATTGCCCCCAAGGCTCTGCACCCTGCCGCCGAACAGCTCGGTCTCCGGGTACTGCGCCAGCAGGTCGTAGTTTTCGTGGCTGCCGTCCAGAAACAACAGCGTGTAAGGACGCTTGCGCAGCCAGTCCAACCGCTTGCGCTCTGCGGCGCTGCCATCCCATACAAAGCCGAAATCTCCCAGCACCATCACGGTATCCCGCTTGCCCAGCCAGCGCAGCTTGCCCTGCTTGAAGCGCTGGATATCGCCGTGGGTGTCCCCTGTAAGATATACCATTCCTGCCCTCCCTGCCGGGGGTGCAAGAACGGTGTAAAACACCGCAAGGCTCTTGTAACACCCCGGCAAACCTGTTATTATTATAGAATACAGCAGCCTGCTGTAAAACTGCACTTCCGGCGCGCTGTGCAGCGTGCCTTATCTGGTATATTTTATCGCTTTTTAAAGGAATTGTCCACATGAAACGTATTTTAGCCCTGCTTCTCTCGCTCGTATTCCTGCTCAGCTGCCTTGTACTGCCCGCCGGGGCCATGTTCGACCCCAGCCCGGTGTATCAGGTGCAGGCTGCCAGTGCCTATATCGTGAACACCGATACCAACATCATCGTCTACGATAAGGACAGCACAAAGCAGGTGTCGGCCGGCGGCCTGACCAAATATATGACCCTTGCCCTGCTGCTGACCAACTACGCCGACCGACTGGACGGCACCTTCCAGATGCCCTTTGCCATCTCGGACTATGTTTTCAAGACCGACAACGCGGATATGCGCTCCAACGAGACTTTTACCTACCGCGAGGCCATGTACGCCATGCTTACCCGCAACGCCAACGAGGCCGCCATGGGTGTGGCCTACACCCTTTCCGGCGGGGATCTGGACGGCTGGGTGGCGCAGATGAATACCCTGTCCCAGCGCATCGGCACCACCGCCAGCACATGGACGGATGCCTGCGGCATCGACAGCGGCAACACGACCTGCGCCGTGGATATGTACCTGATCCTGCGCTACCTGATGGGCTTTGACGCCTTTGTGGAGGTCTCCGGCGCGCCCAGCTTTACCATGCCCGCCAAGGAGAAGCACCACGCCTCCTCGGTGTTGGTCAGCCAGAACACCGCCTTGAACAAGAGCAGCGGTGGCAGCTACTACCGCAGTGCCATGCAGGGCGGTATGTGCAGCGTGACCGCCTACAAAAACGATACCGGCACCCAGAGCTATGTTTCGTGGGGCAATAAGGACGGTGCCACCTATATTTTTTGCGTGATGGAAAGCCCCGACAGCTGCGATACCTTTGGCTACGCCAACCGCCGCCCCGCCCTGTACGAGACGGTGCATCTGATGGACTGGGTGTTCGACAGCTTTTCCATTCAGGCTGCGCTGGACACCGACCTGACCATTGCAGAGATCCCGGTAAAGTATTCCTCCGACACCGACACTTTGCAGCTGTACCCCAACGACAGCATGATGACCCTGCTGCCCTCCACCAGCGACGGCACCGTGACCCAGAAATACTTCCACCTGCCGGACTACGTCTGCGCCCCCATCCAGCAGGGTGACGTGGTGGGTACGGTGGAGCTGAAGCTGGCCGGCGAGACCATCGGCGTGGTGGACCTGATCGCCGGGCAGGACGTGGAGCGCAGCGCCCTGCTGTTCGGGGTGGACAAGGTAAAGGAGTTTTTCACCAGCCTGTACCTGAAGGTGGTGCTGGTGCTCAGCCTGCTTACCGCCCTGATCTACGGGCTGTGGCTGCTGTGCGCCAACTGGAACCGCCGCAAGCCCACCAAAAAGATCCACCGCCGCTATTAAGCAACGCAAAAGCCCCGCACCGGATGCGGGGCTTTTTTCTGTCTTGCAGCGCTTCAGGCGCGGGTTTTCAAAAGCTCGGTCAGGCAGGGCAGCGTCCGGCCGTGGTTGCCGGTAACGCGCTCGGCGTGCAGCAGGCTGCTGAGCACGCTTTCCTCCACGCACTCTGCCACCGCCCGGAACAACGGGTTGATGGCATCGTCGTGCAGCATGGTCATGGGCAGCAGGGCTTTTTCCGAATAATGCGGCATCCGGTTTGCCGTGGTAAAGGCAAGAACGATCTCGCCGCTGCCGTTGCCGCAGTAGGACCCCGTGCGGGAAAGCCCCACCAGCGCCCGGTGGCACAGCCGCCGCAGTTGCCGCTCGCTCAGGGGAATATCCGTAGCCAGCACCGTAATGATGGAGCCTTTATCCTCGTGCGGCGGGATGCTGCCCTCCAGCAGGCTGTGGATGGGCGTGCCCGCCACGATAAGGTCATTGAACAGCGCGTGGTTGGAAAGCACCAGCGCGCCCACAGTGTACGGCTTGCCGTCCAGCTCCACCACCCGGGAGGCCGAGCCGATGCCGCCCTTGATGCCGTGGCAGCGCATACCCCGCCCTGCGCCTACCGCACCCTCGGCAAAGTCCGCCTTACAGTCCGCCAGCGCGGCAAAAACGTGCTGCTCGGTCACATGCAGACCCCGGATGTCGTTCAGGCTGCTGTCGTTGCACTCGCACACCACGGGGTTCACGCTGCCGGTGGTCTCGCAGATGTCGGGGTTCTTATCCAGCATATACTTCACCAGCGCGGTCTGCGCCGTGCCCACGCTGAGGGTGTTGGTAAACAGGATGGGCGTTTCCAGCGTGCCCAGCTCCTCGATCTGCACAAGGCCAGTGGTCTTGCCGTAGCCGTTAATAACATGGCTGGCTGCCAGCACCTTATCGTGGTAGATATCCCCCGGGTGGGGCAGCAGCGCCGTTACGCCCGTCTGCACCGCACCATCCGCTAAGGTGCAGTGCCCCACCGTCACGCCCGGCACATCGCTGATCTTATCCAGCGTTCCCGTAGGCAGTGTGCCCACCCGAAAGCCCCATTCGTTGCCTGCAATTCCCATCGTAAACCCTCCTGTATGCTGCATATCTTCTACGGGTATCATAGCATCTTTCTTTTCAAAAGTAAACGCCGCACTGTATTGACGCACTGCACACACCCCGTTATAATGAGTTGCGGATCATCCTTAACGACCTGTATTTGCGGAGAAATGCTATGAATCGAGATCTTACAAAAGGGCCTGTGATACGGTCCATGCTGCTGTTTGCCGTGCCCATGATTTTAGGCGACCTGCTGCAGCAGTGCTATAACATTGCCGATACGCTCATCGTCGGGCAGTTCCTTGGGCGGAACGCCCTTGCTGCCGTTGGCTCTGCCTTTACCCTGATGACCTTTCTGACCTCGGTCATCCTTGGGCTTTGCATGGGCAGCGGCGCGCTGTTTTCCATGCGGTTCGGCCAGCGGGACGAAACCGCCCTGCGGGAAGACCTGTGTGCGTCCTTTTATTTTATCGCCCTCGTCACCGTGGCTCTGAACCTGCTCGCCTACGTCTGCCTTGATGGGCTGCGCCTCTTTCTGCGGGTTCCTGCCGAGGTATGGGGCGATATGCGGGTATACCTGTTCTGGGTCTTTATGGGCATCCCCGCTATTTTTCTTTACAACTATTTTGCCTCTTTTCTGCGCGCCATCGGCAATTCCGTTATTCCGCTGGTCTTTCTGGCGGTTTCCTCTGTGCTGAATATCGTCCTTGACCTCTGGTTTGTGGTGGGCTTAGGCAAGGGCGTTGCCGGTGCCGCACAGGCCACTGTGATCGCGCAGGTGCTTTCCGGCGTTGGCATTGTGGTCTACGCATGGGCGCATTTTCCGCAGCTGCACGCCATCGGCCGGCTCCGCACACTGCGGGCGCAGCGCATCCGGGAGATCATCTCGTATTCCTCCCTTACCTGTGTGCAGCAATCGGTGATGAACCTTGGCATCCTGATGGTGCAGGGCCTTGTAAACAGCTTCGGTCCGGTCGTGATGGCCGCCTTTGCCGCTGCGGTAAAGATCGATGCCTTTGCCTACATGCCGGTGCAGGACTTCGGCAACGCATTTTCCACCTTCATTGCGCAGAACTACGGTGCAAAGCAGACCGCCCGCATCCGCGCCGGGCTGAAAAGCGCCGTGTGCATCTCCATGGCCTTCTGCGTGGCGGTCTCTGCACTGGTCTGCGCCTTTGCCCGGCCTTTTATGCTGCTTTTTGTGGACGCCGGGGAGGCCGACATCATCCGGGAGGGTGTGCGGTATCTGCACATCGAGGGCGCCTTCTACTGCGGCATCGGCTGCCTGTTTTTGCTGTACGGCCTGTACCGCGCCCTTGCAAAGCCGGGGATGAGCGTCGTGCTGACCGTCATCTCGCTGGGCACCCGCGTAGCGCTGGCCTATCTGCTTTCCGGCATCAGCAGCATCGGCGTTGTCGGCATCTGGTGGTCCGTTCCCATCGGGTGGGCGCTGGCAGACCTTGTGGGTCTTGTTTACTACAAGCGAAACGCCGTCTCCTTCTACAGTGCGCAGGTATAAGCGCGCAAAACACAGACGACAGGGGCTGCTGCACGGGTCATTCTCGGTGCAGCAGCCCCTGTTTTGTTCTGTGCAAAACATTGTACACCTCAGCCGGCAGCGCGCCTGAACCGGCCCGGGTAGCGCAGTCTGCGGCGGAGATGCAGCAAAAAGCAGACCGCCGGCAGGCCAATGCTGTCGATCAGCTGCGCCAGAAGCTGCCGGCTTTTGCGCAGGGAAAAACGGCAGACCCAGATGTTTTTCTGCTGCTCCTGCAGCAGATTTTTGCGCTGCTGCCTTGTTGCGGGCAGATCGTTCACAGTCAGAGTGATAAAATAATGCTCGCTGAAAAGATCCGCCAGCAGGCTTTTCACCGTCGGGTCCAGCACAGGCTCTGCCTGCAGCGCCTGCATATTCTGCACCGCACTGCACAGGCGATCGCTGATGTTTTTGTAGCTGTAAGTTTTTGTGATGGAGTTTTTCACATTGACCCGGTAGCCATAGACCACCTCCGGAAAGGGGCGTACCCAGTCCGCCGCCAACAGCACCCGCCACGTCAGCCAAAGGTCCTCGTAATTTCTGCCAACCGGGTAAGCAAAGCCCTTTTCCGCAAACCATGCTCTGCGGTAGGCGTAAGCCCACGCGCTCCACTGGAAAAATACGCCGCGCTCCAGCGCCTGTTCCAATACGCGCCCGAGATATTTTTCCCCGCAGAGGGGCACATCCTCCTCCGGCAGCTGCAGATACGGCTTTGGTTCTGCCAGCTCCCGTTCCTGTGAAAAGCACTGGTATTCAAACGCCACCACATCCGGCGTTCCGCCCGGCCCGCCGCACGCTTTCTTCAACCGCTTCAGCGCATCGCCGGTCAGTATATCATCGCTGTCCAGCAGCAAAAGGTACTCCCCCTTTGCAGCCCGGATGCCCGCATTCCGCGCCGCAGAAAGCCCCGCGTTGCGCTGGCGGAGCACCGTGATCTTTTGGGGGTATCGTGCGGCATAGCAAGCACATATCTCACCGGTATGGTCGGTGGAGCCGTCATCGACCAGAATGATCTCCCAGTCCGGCTCGCTCTGGTGCAGCACAGACCGGACACACGCCTCCAGATAGCTTTGTGCATTATAGGCCGGAATGATAACCGAAAACTTCATCATGCACTCCCACGGGATATTTGCGGCTGCTCTGCAGCCTTTTGTTTTTCAAACGCCGAAGCCCCCGGCAGCACCTCTTCCATCAACTGCTGCAGTTGACGGCGGGCGTGTTCGAAATCCCGCAGCTGCGCGCTGTCGTTCAGGCAGACGACCTTCGGCCGGCGGCCGCGCAGGCACTTTTCCAGCGCGGCGTTGTCATCGCACAGGTCAAAATACCGGAAGCCCCGCTCCATGTTACGCGGCACAAACTCACCGCTCAGCTTCTGCCACTCCCGCAGTGCGTACTGGTTTACATCCCCTTTGTCCCGGAATGGGTGGCGGCAGGTGGCGTCCAGAAGCTCCGGCTCCTTCTGCCAGAGCGTTTTATAGGTCTGCTTTTTCAGCGGCGAAGGGCCGTGCACCGTGTAAAAGCCCGTCATCTGCGGGAAAGCCAGCTCCAGTAGGTTGTAGCCGAAATACCGCAGCGGATAGCCAAAGTGAAAGTACGCCCCGGGCTGCTGCTTCATGTTGGTGCGCTTATCAAAATACTTTGCCAGAAGCATTGCATTGTTCAGGTAGATATAGGGCATCGTGGCATCCTTCGGGTTTGCGATATCCGGCTGCAGCGCCAGCATATCCACCGGTTTTTCCCCTACAAAGAAATCCGTTGGCTTTACGGCATTCATAAGAAAAAAATCATCGTTGAACAGCACGAACCGCTCGCTCAGCCCCGGAATGCGATGAAAATTCCATTCGATCGTGTTGGAATTGAAGGTAGGCAGATACGCTGCCGGAATGTAGTCTGCGTGGCTTACGATATGCAGCTTCGGATGCTGCGTATTGAGCCACGGCGGCAGATGCCCCCATGTTACAAAATGGATGGTACGCACCCACGGTGCAAACCGCTCCACCCCGCGGAACCAGTAGCGCAGCAGCCCCCACTCCCGGTAACGCGCTTCCCGGTCATCCATCTGCATTGCCGCAGCATGACCGACCCGGTGCAGGGCCCTGCGTTTTTCTTCCCGCCATGCCGGGTCGGCACCATCCACCCACAAAAGTACAAAATCAAATGCGTCCATACCGTACCTCAGCTCATTGCGGGCAGCCTGCGCCATTCTTCCTCGTACGGCCACTCCTCCTGCAGTCCTGCGTTCTCATCCAGCTTCAGCACCTTGCAGCGGAAAAGAACACAGGCCACACTGAGCCCCATGCGGAGCATATACCAGAACGGCTCCAGCCCCGCGTGCATACTTTTTCCGCTCCGGCGCGGGTACATCACAGAGGGGATCTCGGTCACCTTGAAATTGAGCAGGATCATCTGCAGGATCATATTGGCATCCGGGTAGCGGTCGTCAAAATGCTGATAGCCCGCATAATAGGCCATAGCCTTACGGTCTAAGCCCTGCAGCCCGCTTGTCGGGTCCTGCACATGCTGGTGCCCTGTGCGCCAGATCAGCATACGGAAAAACCGCACCCCCATCTTTTTTACCCCGGAAATGGGAAAGCTTCTGCTCCCCGGCAGAAAGCGGGAACCGATCACGATATCCGGGTACCGGCCGTCCGCATCCTGTGTGCGCAGCGACTGATACAGCGAAAGCACATTGCACCCATCGTGCTGACCGTCTGCATCCATTTGTATCAGATACCGGTACCCGTGCTCCAGCGCATATTTATAGCCCACCTGCAGGCCGCTGCCGTAGCCCAGATTATAGATATGCGTTACCACCGCGCAGCCCTCTGCCTGCGCGATCTGCGCCGTGCGGTCCTTTGATGCATCATTTATCACCAGTACATCGACCAGCCGGGCAATTTCCGGCTGCCGAAGCTGTTCCAGCACTGCGCGGATGCTTTCTTCCTCATTGTAAGCGGGTATGATCACCAGAACGTCCTTTTCAGCCATCGCCCTTCTCCCCTGTTCCCGCCATCTGCAAAAGCCGGTCCAGCTCTTCTGCTCCGCCTGCTTTTTTGCGGCACGCAGCCTGCCCAAGCCGCTGCCGCAGCGCCTGATCCCCCGCAAGGCGCAGAATGGCTGCGGCAAGCGCCTCCGGTTCCAGCCTGCACAAAATTCCATCCACGCCGTCCTCGATCTGCTCCCGGTTTCCGTTGCAGTCCGAGGCGACCACGGCACAGCCCAGCGTCTGCGCTTCCTGTATGGCAATGCTTTTTCCCTCAAAGCGGGTGGCATGAATGTAAAGGCCGGTCTGCGCATAGTAGGGATACGGGTTTGCGGTTGCGCCCAGCAGCAAAAAGTCCTTTTGCAGGCCGCAGGCAGCGATCTGCCTTTCCAGCACCGTCCGCCGGCTGCCCTCACCCAGAACGTACCACCGCACACAGGCACCGGACGCTTTGAGCCGCGCCATGGCCTGAATGGCAACGTCGTATGCCTTCTGATGGGTCAGCCGCCCCACCGTAAGCAGGCGCAGCCCCTCAAAAGCATCCGAAAAGCCGCCCGGCTCTTCTGCAAGGCGGCGAATACGCTGCTGGTCGATCACATTATGAAACACCTCTGTTTTGCTCCGGTATTCCGGATACACCCGCAGAAAATGCTGTTTTGTCTCCGCCGACACCGCAAAAATACGGTCGAATGCCGCATAGCAGCCGTTGTCCATCTGTTTGGTATAGCCGCTGCTTTCATAATCGATATGGACAAACGCGGCCTTTTTCTTCGCCCTGACATAGTCCGCCACATAGTAGGTCGCCCCGCCCTCCAGATAGGCCACTGCAAGGTCGTAGGTCTCGTCAAAGCGGCAGCTCCCCATTGCCATCATCCGCCAAAGCAGCTTATCCATAGGCGCGCCCGGCGCACTTTTCCAAGCCGCAAGGGTCGCTTTTATCTTCCGGTCCGGTTCTCCGTTGCGGAAGAACGCCCGCACCACCGTTTGCGCCATCCTGCGCCGCCCGCCTGCCGTGAGCACTGAACAGGTGGAAAAGGCCGGGTTTTTCAGCTGCACCCACGGCGGAAGCTGCGCCCGCAGTTCGCCCTGCCCCATCATGACATACAGGGAGATATCATATTGCGCCGGGTCCAGCAGCTTTAAAAGCGAAAGCAGCGCGTTCTCTGCGCCTGCACGCCCCAGCGTATTGATCACAAACAGGATCTTCTGCTTCATTCTGCATTTTCCATGGTTTCGGCTTTCTTTTTGGTCAGGATCCGCATAAGTCTGGCGTTCTCTTCGTTCAAAAGCGACACCCGCTGCGCCAGCTCCTGCGTACGCATCGTCAGGGTGGAAAACCGCAGACTGATGCCCACCCCGCTCCAGATAAAAGCAGCCATCCCGCAAAGCAGCACAAGGGTGCTGCCCGTTGAAAGCAGGTAAAGCCAGCCCGAAAGCGCCGGGACGACCCCCACAAGGAACAGGGCAGCACCAATAAATTCCCAGATCACGGAAAGATCTGCTGTCATCTTTTTCACTGCATAGCTCCAGAACGCACACAGCATTACCGCCACGCCCATGATGGCGATCCCCCATTTTGCGATGATTGCAGCCTGCATTGTCGTTTTCTCCTTATTCTGCTTTTGTGTCTTGCCCACGGCGGTCAAAGACCCTGCCGGACGGCTTTTCTCCGCGGCCGTAGGGGAACAGTGTTCCCGCACAGAATGTGTGCGCATCCATGTGTTTTTCTATCCATCGCAGCCGGGCATAGGCCGCGCTCCACCCTGCAAAAGCCCCCAGCACCAGACCGCTGCCCCACCAGATAGCCGGGAGCTGTGCCGCCACTGCGCTTGCAAGCCCCGTCACCCCGCAAAAGCAGGCGGAAACCGCCAGCACGCCCGTCACATCGCTGAGGTAATGCAGAAAAATGAGCGCATCGTACATTACAAAAACGATAAAGTACCCCGCTGCCAGAAGCGGGTAGCTCTGCATCACGCTGCCGGAAAGCCCCAGCTGCGGCAGCAGCGCCATGCAGGCCAGAAACAGCACCACCGAAAGGATGGACTGCATCCGTACAAGGTTTTCCAGCCCCTCTGCCAGCGTGCGGAACATCCGCTGCTGTGCCTGCCTGATATCCCGCCCACGCCCGCCGTTGATCTGCGCGGAAAAGGCCCGGTATTTTTCATCGAACCGGTTTTCCACCTGCACGGCAAGGATCACGGTAGCCGACAAATTGGTAAACATGGCAATGCAGGAGGCCAGATCATAAGGCTGCGCAAAAACAAAGCTTTTTGCAACCACCGTCCGGTCTGCCATAGTCCAGAACACGAAATTATGGAGATACAGCCCCAACGTATACAGAAAGCTTGCCGGCACAAGCTGCCAATACCGCCTGAAGTACTGCAGCACCGGTTTGTAGCGGTTGCTGTTCCGGGTAAAATACTGCCGCACCAGCGCCTGTTCCAGTGTAGCTATCACAAAAAAGCCGACCGTAAGGGCAAAAAGCATGCTCCGTGTCACCGCCCAGCCGAACCGGCGGCACAATACCACCGACAACAGAAATGCCACAAGCAGCCCGCCCGCATAAAAAAGCGCAATGCGCCGGTGCTCCTTGCAGACCGAAAGATAGCGCATGGAATAAAAAGCATATACCAGCGCAATATATCCGCAAAAGCCGCTGAACACATCCCGCACCGGTACGCCGCCCGCAAAATGCTGCCACAGACAGAACGGAATACCCACAAGGCAGCTCAGGGTCACGTTGAGCAGCAGCCCCAGCTCATAGCAGGGCAGGATATCCGCATCCGCTTCCCGGTAGACAGCATCCGACACATAGCGCGAAAGCACCGCATTGAAGGGCGCTGCCGTAAGCAGAGCAAAGATAAAACTATACAGCAGCGTGCAGGAAAACAGCTCCCGCTGCACATAGCTGACAGTGGAAAAGCCCAAGACCCGCTGCATCAGCAGAACGGTCAGCACTACCAGCAGCATGGGCGCTGCCATGGCCCATGTGCTGTGCACCGCCCCGGACAGCTTTACCGGCAGCGCGTTTTTCCGAAAAATACGGTTCAGCCGTATCCCAAATCCAGCCATTTTCTTTTTCCCTTCAGGAGGATGCGCACGGCGGGGCCTCTTCCGTCCATGCTTCAGGAAGCTCCGCCGCGAAATTGTGATAGATCTTCCGGTAGGCTTCTTGCATCTGTTCCAGCCGATAGCCTGCCATCACCCGGCGGTATCCGTTTTCGCCCATCTGCAGCCGCAATTCCCGGTCCTGCGCCAGCTTCAGGATCGCATCTGCGATCTCCTCCGTGTTCATAATGTGCACGATCTCTCCCGCCGGGCCAAAATCGTCCTGTTCGCCGTAGACCAGCCCCGCGCAGTTGCCCACATCGGTGGCAATTACCGGAATATGGCACGCAAACCCCTCCAGTATGGCCAGCGGCTGCCCCTCGCTGATGCTGGTCAGCAGCAGCATATCCATCCGCCCAAGATGTTCCCGCACGTCGACTTGCCCCGTAAATTCCACATCCGGCAGTCCCAGCGTTTTTACCAGCGCAAAGCACTCCTGTGCGTAAGCCCCGTCCTCATCCAAAGGGCCCATGATCCACAGCTTCAGCCCGGGCGCTTTCGCCTTTGCAAGCGCGAACGCCCGCAGCATGGTCTTGACATCCTTGATGGGCGTCACCCGGAGCACCGCGCCGATGTTGACCCTTGCGGCATCCTCCGGGCGTTTGCCCGCAAGCTGCTGAAACCGCTGCACGCAGACCCCGTTGGGGATCACCATGGTCTTTTCCTGCGGGCAGCCAGACGCGAGCTGAAGAGCTCTGGCCTGTTCAAACAGGCTGGTGACCAGATCTCCCTTCCGGTAGGCCAGCGTGGACAGCTTTTCAAACTGCTCGATCCAGATGCCCTTATACTCCTCCCGGAGCCATCCGGCCCGGATCAGCTCCTCCTGCCGTTCTCTTGTGTAGATGCCATGCTCCGAGAGCAGCAGCCCGCTTCCGTAGCGGTGCTTTGCCATGCAGCCCAGCACACCGGCATACCCGGTAGCCACGCAATGATACAGATCTGCCTGCGGGATCTCCATCTCCATGGTCAGAAACAGCGGAAGATACAGCGAGCGCATCGTCCACAGAAGATCCGTGAACGGCAGCTCCGCATAGCGCGCATCGTAACATTCGCGCACCGCGTTCAGAAAATCCTCTCCCATCAGCAGCGCGTTCAGGGAGGGCTTTTCCCGCTGAAAATAATCAAACAAAACCTCCCACTGAGGGTTTTCGTTCCTGACCAAACTTTGCAGCGCCGCGTAGTCCGCTGCACGCATTTTTTGCGGGCGGAAGCGGCGCTTTTCCCAGTCTGCATCCTGCAGATACAGCTCGTGGACCTGCTGCACATTCGCCGGCAACGGATAGGCGTATTTTCCGCGCTGCGCCCGGCTGGCTGCAATGGCAAGGATCACAAATTCCGTTTTGGGGAACAAGCGGATCAGGCTGTGCACCCAGCTGGATACGCCGCCGACCACAAAGGGGTAGCTGCCCTCTGCAACAATGCACACTCTCACGGCTTTGCCTCCTGTGCGGCGTAAAACACTTTTTCGTCCGGCGCAAACGTCAAAAGGAGCTGCGGCTTTTCCGCACAGAGCAGCCACGCCCCGGTCTCGATTTTTACCGCAGAACCGCCCTCCACGCTTTGAAGCTGCCCGTGGTGCCTGCGCACGATGAACCACACCGGCCCTTCCGTGCGCTCCACGGTAATGGTCAGGGTCTGCCCCGCCTGCTGCACTGCATAGTCCAGCGCCAGAAAGCGCCGGATCCTGTCGTCTGTTTCGGACGCTGTTGCCGGTGCAAACATACGGAACGGCTTCCAGTAGGTGTCGGTGTTCCCGAGCACCGCATCTGAAAGTTTTTCCCACAGGTTCTGCCTGCTTTGGGGGTAAAAAACGCAGGCAAAGTCTGCAACGATACCGGTATACCCCAAAGCAGTCTCTGCGCTGCGCATGGCAAGATCCTCCCGGCAGGTGTGCGTCACCGCTCCAACCACCCCTTTCTGGAAGGTCACCGCCTCGGTCTCGTAGCCAAGCAGCGCGCTGTCTGCATCCGCCCGGTGCACCACCGTGCGCACCGCCGCCATAAAATCATCCTGAACAAGTGCCTCATGCAGCGTTTTCTGCACCGCACCGCCGGTGTAAAAAGAAGATACGCTGTACCCGCATCCGGCTTTTTGCCAGAAGGCGGCATCCGCCTTCAGTTTTGCACAAAGCGTGCTCCCATCCTGTGTAAAACCGGAAAGCCCCAGCTCAAGCTGCTGCTCGTTTGCAAGCTGCATAGAGTCGTTCAGCCTTTGCACCTGCGGCTGTGCGCTGCTGCCGTAATCCAGCTTCGGGGCTGCCATGCAGGTAACGCCAAACTGCTTTTTGGCGGCGATGGTGCCTATGGCCGGCCACAGAATATCCCGCTGAAAGCCGGCGAGTGAACGCCCGTAATTCTGCCGGATGACCGCTTCGTTCTCCTCGGTGAACACCGGAAGGTCGGCTGCGATAAAGCTCTGCGCATTGACCACCGGATACACCTCCGCATCCTGCATCTCATACAAAAATGCAGAGAGCAGTCCCAGCCCGGTGCAGCCCTGCAGCATATCACCGCCGGCCACAAACACCATCGCGTTCTGCCCGCCATACCGCCAGAGCACCGGCGGCTGCTCCTGTACATCCACCTCCGGGGCCTCCGGCACAGCTTTCATGTAAACCTTTGTACCGGACAGCAGGCTGAACCACGGGATCCCGGTCTGCAGCTCCGGACAGCCGCTCCCGGCCTTTTCCTCCGGCAGATACAGTGCCTCGCCGCCCAGAAGAAGCCCCGCGTACAGGTGCAGCCCCTTTGCGCTTACCCGGCTCTGCCGTACCGCCCGGATGCCAAGCAGCGCACGCCAGCGCGCCCCGCTTTGGCGCACAGCGCCTTCCGGAATGCCCGCAAAGGCCAATGCAATGCCCCTGTGCACCGCTTGTTCCAGTATTTCCAGCGCTTTGTGCTCCTCCCGCCCGATGGCAGCAGCATCTACCACCACAAGCTGCGGCAGCGTTGTCAGGCCGGAAAGCGCTGTGCCGAAATCGTTGACGGTGCTGTAGCACAGGCACTCCCGTTTTTGATAGTACGCCCAGTCCTTTGCCGCCTTTGCCGCAGACCCATGGCTGCACAGCCCGATGCAGGCAACCGGTGCACGCGGCGTTTTTGCTCCTGCTGAAAATGCGCTGCTTTTTCCGGGCAGCTGCTCCCGTTTTACGGCCCGGGGATTGCTGTTACATCGGGTCCACGCGGCCCTGAAATACCCCAGCCCCTGAAAGAGAAAAACCAGCGCACCCATAGCCGATGTGATCCCGATAAATTCACGCCTCGAGAGCATCATGCCGTTTTTCCCCCGTTCCTGTCCGGCCGGTTCAGCGGTTATAGCCGTAGTCGATGTTCAGGTCATACAGGCTGTTCACATTCTGTTCCAGCTTATAGCACACAAAGCCATCATCCTCGTAGTAGACAGTCATTTCGTTGGGATACAGCCTGCGGAATGCTTGTGCCCAGTAATACATATGCGACATCGTGACCCAGCGGCGCTGCATGGTATAGGGCGCATTGCCCGTACTCTGCGCAAGCGGCCGGCCTGCCCCTTCCGCAGAGACGCCCGGCATTTCATCTGCGCGCAAGGGCGCTCCGCTGTAATCAAAAAGATAAAGCGGCTGCTTTTCTATAAAGAAATAAACCGTCCGGGTGGGGATCGTTATTGCCCTCTCCGGCCCCTCTTCCAGTGCCCGGAGGAAGGTGATCATTTCCACATGCCGCCCATAGCGGAGGATCATGTTGCGTTCATCATTTGCCGAGCAGATCGTCCACTGGTAATTTTCCGGTTCCTGCTGCAGAATGTTGGCTACGCACAAAATGCTCTGATTCGCTTCAAAGCCCGCATTCCCTGTGCTGCTGCGCAGAAGGTCAAACCGCATTATCCCGCACAGGCTTGCTGCAATGGCAAGGTACGCCATGCCCTCTGCCGCTGTATGCAGCGGCGCAACTGCCGCATCCAGCACAAGCGACCAAAGCACCCCCTGCGCATAGCAGAAAAAGATCCCTGCCCGGTCCGGCTGCATCAAAACCGGCAGCTGCAAAACACCCGCTGCCAGCATAAGTGTTAAAAGAACGGCAAACCACCCTGCCGAGCAGAGCATCATGCCGTAGTCGGTCTGCCGGAGCAGCAGACAGCCCACTCCGGCTGCAAGCACAAGTGCTATGCACCCCAGCATTCCCGCTGCCGCGCCAGCCGACTGCTGCGTGATATATTCCGCGGTGCAGCCAACGCTCCTACGCCAGATGCTGCGTAGCGTTTCCACCGGTGTCCCTGCCCCGTCCTGCGCCACATCCGACCTCTCTGTTTGCGGCGCGCCTTCTGCCGCCGCCTCGCTTTGCACCACACGGAGCGCCCAGTAGAGCGACCCCTGCAGCTTATTGCCCTGCAGAACGCCCACCGCCATGGGGAGCACCGCCAGCAAAATACCGACCAGCCCCGCAGCGATGATCTGCCGGAAATACTTCCACTGCACAAACCGGGGCAAAAAACCGATGGCGATCCCGGCGCAGAACATACCCGCAATAATAGCATCGTAAAAATGCACAGTCAGTGTAAGGGAAACGCTGAGAAGAAACCCCAGTAGATACCATTGCACCCGCCTGTGCCGCACCTGCTTTTGTTCCGGCGTTTTCTCCCCGCATTCCAGCGCATATTCCTGAAAAAGCCGGATCGCCAGTGCGCCCGCCGGCAGGATATACAGCATTCCATGCTCCTGCGGCAGGGCTGCGTTAAAGCGCAGATAGGTAACCGGGTCGATCCCCTTCAGCAGCACATACAGCAGCGTACCAAAATACGGTGTATAGCGGTTTTTGCACAAAAGCTTCAGCGAGACCAGCATGGCAAGGTGAACGCCCGCCGTCTGCACAAAGGCAAATACCCGCAAAAGGATATAGGTATCGATTCCAAAAACCGTTTCCAGATAATAGAGCACGCAATGGAACCCGTGCGGGTAAACGCCCGCCTCAAAAATGCGGTTTTGGTCCATGGAATTGATCCAAACGTTATGCACCACCACATCCGATGCCTTATAGCCCCATACGGAAACGATGTTTACGCCATAGACATAGCAAAGCGCTGCCGCCAGAGCAGCCAGAAGCACCAGCTCCGGCAAAAAACGCACCATACTTTTTGCATCTGTGCGCTGTTTTTCTCTGTTCCATGCCTGATACCGCTGCAGCAGCAAGACCTTTGGGCGCACTTCCCGCTGCAACAACGCAAGGCAGAAATGCATCCGCTGCTCTGCCTCCTGTTCAAAGCCCGCTTTATGGGTGCAAAACCACCCAAGCCCAAACGGGAGCAGCGTGCCCAGAACAAGCGTTATGCGGCCTGAAAGGTGCAGAAGCTGAAGCGCAAACACCAGCGCGATCAGGTAAAAATTACCAACCAAAAAATAAAGGAGCAGCCGCTCCGGTGCCGACAGACACTTCAGCTGCCGGTGCAGAAAGGCTGCCGGAAGGAGCAGCGCTACCAGACCGTATGCCATAAAAGCTTCTGCTATCTGGAGTATCGTCAGCACTTCCATGGACATTCCCATACCGCTCCTTCCGCTGATCGTTCCCTCAGCAGAACACCCGGACCAGCTCCAGCGTATCCCGGTCGGGCTGTACTTGTGCCCGCTTCAGTTCTTCCAGCACTGCAAAAAAGCGTTCCCGCTCTCCGGCTGAAAAATAAAGCTTCAGGCGGCAGGTATAAGCAGCCGGGTGCTCCGGGTATTGCTCTGCAAACCGGCAGCACCACCGCTCCATTTCCGGATACATCCGGCATTCCAAAAGACAAAGGCAGACCTTTTCGTACTGCTCCGGCTGCAGCTGTTCCGGCTTTTTGCGGTAAAAGGCTTCTGCAGCCCGTTCCATCATCCGGGTGTATTTTATCTGCTCTGGCTCTGTAAAGACCCTCTGTTTCAGAACACGCTCCGCATAATCGATGATCCTGCGCTCTATTCCGGTATCATTTCCCGCTTCCTGCCCCAGCTGTTCCGTCATTTTTTGCATCGTGAGCCGGAAATCGTTCAGTACCTCCTGCAGCGCAGAGGCTGCATAGTGCGCGGTTTCAGGGTCGGTGCTGTTCAACGCCTTTGCAAGCATTCCGGCAGAATCCGTCACTTCTCTGCGCAGAATATGCAGCGTGAGGGCGCGCAGGCGCTGTTTATCGCTCACTGCAAGCGCCTCTTCAAAGGGTGCAAGCTCCTTTGCCCGTTCCTCGTCCGGTTTGGGAATGAGATCAGCCTTTGTTTTGCTGAAAAGCCGCGCCGAAAGATCCACCTGTTTGTAAAATAGAAGCCGTTGTACCAAATATCCCGCCAGAAAATACAGCGGACCGATCACCGGGCAAAGCAGCATGACCATTGCTTTCAGCAGATAAGGCTTTGCACTTACCGCCTGCGGTATTCTTGCATGCCTTGCAGCTGCGTGAGCACCCCGGTGGTTCTGCGCTGCAGTTTTCCGGCTGCGCAGCAGCCCGGACAAAAGGTAGCACCCGCTGGCCAGCAGGTTCAGCAGTACCACCCACAAAAAGCGTTTTTCTGCCGACGTCATGCTGTAATTTCCTCTTCCGATACAATATGCGCCCTTATGCCTGCCTGCGCAAGCTGACAGAGCACCTTATTTGCATCCGCATTGCTCAACAGAACGTGTATCCTTCCATGCGCAAGGCCGATATGGTCTGTCCGGCCCAGCATGCTTTGCAGCTTCCGGCATTTTTCCGGCTCGGCCATCCCGACATTTTCCAGCGTTATAAAGCTACACTCCGTCAGGCCCTGAGCTTTCGCCTCCAGAAATGCGCGGGCCATCTGCCGGAATGCCGCTTCGTTCAGCAGCGGAAGGCCCTTGACATAGCGTTTTTCCCGCAGTGCCTCGCTGTACTGCCTGCTGCTGTGCACCGCGTCCTGTATCAGATAGCCTGCTGTCTGCAGCCGGTCGACCTCGGAAAGGGTCATCCGCTCCCACGGCAGTGCCCACAGCATCAGGATCAGGCTGAGCTTTTCCTTTTCATAAACACCGCAGGCCATCAATGGCGCTTTGGGGCTCAAGGTTCGGTTCACATAGACCCGCTTTGCGGAAAGCTCCTTTGCCATCTCTTCCATGTTCCTGCAGCAAAGCGTGTCCCCAAGCTGCCGCGCTTGCTGAGAGGTAAACGAGAACAGCCGGGCCGAGCCGTCTTTTTCCACCACATAGACCGCAGCGGAAGGGGTATCCATCAGCTCAGACAGAACCCTGGCAGCTGAAAAAAGCACTTCCTCTGCGCTGCATTGCTGCAGTGCGGCGGTAATGCGGTATAGCCTGCCCATGCTATCGCGTTGATGAAGGAGCTGTTTTTCAAAATTCTGATTGATCCGCACATTGCTGCGGTTGATCTGCGTCATCTCTGCAAGCCGCTGCTTGAGAGAGCGGATCTCGCCTTCCGCATCTTCCCTTTGGGAAATGATCCGGTTCTTGAGGTAACCGGTCGTCATGCCCACCATAAAAAGCTGCGCGATCCAAAGATAGGTATTATAGTCCAGCAGCACGTCCATGCCGGTGCGGTCATGCATCTGCCGGAAGCAGTACCCCGCCGATGCCAGCACTGCCGCACAGCCTGCAGCGCTCTGTCCATGGACCAGTGCCATAAGCAGAACATAGAGCAGAAAGAAATCGACCCGGCCGAACAGGCCGCCGGAAACTGCACGGTTATGCAGCATAAAAGCCGGCACGAAGCAAAGCACCGTTTCCAGATAGGGCAGCAGGGTCTTTCCTACCCTGCCAAGCATCCTTCTCAGCGGCTTTTCCGCTTGTCCCGTTTTCTCTGTGCGCTGCTTCCGGCTGTTTTGAAGGAGGCGGATATTTTCCCGGATGCCTTCTGCATAAAGTACCCGGACGCCGCCGCCAAACTCCTGAAAAAACCGGTCCGCGGAAAGCAAAACCGGCATCTTATTCTGTTCCGGCTGTCTTACAAGCCGTGTACCGGGCAGTTGCTCTGCGATCTGTTCCGCGATCTGCTCCGGCGTGATGGTTGCCTGCGCAGCAAGGTGATACAGCGCATGCTCCCGTTTTTCAGCCGTTATGATCCGGTATAAAAGCGCTGCTGCGTCAGTGACGTAAAGCATAGAAACTGCTGTTTCCGACGGCAGCGTAATGGTTCCGCTCTGCAGCGCTTCAAGGATCATCTCAGAGCAAAGATCCGGCTGCGCCGGGCAAGGGTCGCCATAGACCCGCTCCACCCGCACGACCACCGTGCGGAACTGCCCGCACTGCCGGAAACTGCTGCAGCTCTGCTCCCCCTGCCGGATGGCCGCTGCGCGAAGGTCTGCCGGGCAAGCCTCCGTTTGCTCCGCAATGCGCCCGTCCTGCGGTTTCCCGCTGAAGACGGCTTCCGACGAAAGATAAACAAAAAGCCCATCGCTCCGGCTTGCATAAGCTGTAAGGATATTCGTCAGGTCTGCTGCATAGTGCACAGCATCCCTTTTTGCATCATACCAGGAATAATTGGTATCGTATGCGCCAAAAAACAAAACCACCTCCGGCGAAACGCTCTTTACAATTTCCTGCACGCTCTCGCTGGAACAGGGAAAGTCATACCGTTCAAACACACCTGGATAGGTCGTTTTATCGTTCTTTTTACAGCCTGTCAATAAAAAAACACGATGTCCGTTTTTCTCGAATTCACGGATCACAGAAGCCATGAATGTTCCCTCGCCACCGACCAGTAGTACATTCATAAGCATTCTCCCGAAGAAAGCGGATCGTCACTTCAATTTGCATAAATATACTACTTTTCTTCTTGCATTGTCAACTATTTTGCAGCAATATAATGCAAAAAAAGCAAAATTTTGCGTTATTCACAAAAAGCGTCACTCATATTGTACCTTTTGCCAAAAAAAGCATTCTTTTCGCATTTTTCCTTTTCAAACGCGCAGCAGCATCGTTGAATTTCATATCGCAGAGATGCCGTTTTGATGTTGCGCTAATTTCTTGACTTGTGGTAAAGTTCCCTCCCTGCCGTCTTGACAAGCGGTTTTCTTCTGATTACAATACGAAAAAAGAATCTGCAGAGTGGCTTTTGCAAACTGTATTCATCTGCACCGGGAAAGGAACTTTGTCATGGAACCAAAAACAAAACAATATCTGCTTGTGACCGTTACCGGCGTCACGCTTTTTGTTGCTCTGCTGCGGCTTTCTGCCGTTCTGACCTTTGCTGCAAAGCTCATTGATCTGGTACTGCCCATTCTGGCGGGCGGCATTCTGGCGCTTTTTATCAATGTGCCCATGACCGGGCTGGAAAAGCGGCTGAAACGCCTGTTCTGCAAGGCCAAAAAGCATCCATCGGATAAGTCCATCCATCTGCTCAGCTTTTTCATCACCCTGCTGGGCGTTATTCTGGTGCTTGTGCTGGCGCTGACCCTGCTGATCCCGGAGCTGGTGCAGTCCTTCCACAGCCTTTATGTGCAGATCGAGGCCAATATTCCGCGCTGGACCGCCTATCTCAGCGCACAGGACACCGACATGGACTGGCTGATGCATTGGCTGGAGGGCATCAACTGGGAGCAGCTTCTGCACAAGGTCACCGCAAGCATCGACACCGTGCTGGTCAACGCGGTGGGAGCGGTATCTGCCACGGTGAACATCGTGGTAACCGCCTCGTTTGCGCTGATCATCTCCATTTATATGTCCCTTGGTACGCAAAGCCTCTGCCACCACGCCCGCACACTGGTATGCGCCTATCTCAAGCCCGACCACGCCGCCGGGCTGCTTAGGTTCTGTCGGCTGTTCCGTCAGTCCTTTGCAAACTTTCTGACAGGGCAGTGCAGCGAGGCGGTGATCCTTGGTGTTCTTATGGCCCTTGCGTTTTCCGTTTTCCGGATCCCTTACGGCAGTCTGGTGGGAGTACTTACCGCCATCTGCGCCATCATCCCCTATGTGGGCGCGCTGATCTCCTGCGTGGTCAGCGTGTTCCTTGTGCTTCTGGTAGACCCTGTGCTGGCCGTGCGCTGCCTCATCGTTTACCTTGCCGTGCAATTCATTGAAAACCAGTTCATCTACCCCCGTGTGGTGGGAAAATCCGTAGGGCTTTCTCCTCTGTACACCCTTGTTGCTGCCATGATCGGCGGAAAGCTTTTTGGCATCATCGGCATCATCTTCTTTATCCCGCTGATGGCGGTGGTCATCGAGCTTGTAAAAGAGGATGCCCTCCGACGCCTGCACACAAAAGAGACCCTGCAATAAAACAGCGGCCCCGGAGAGTGCTTCAAACGCTCTCCGGGGTCTTGTGCTTTTATGCTTTATTTTTGCCAGCGTTCTGCAGGCGGTTTTCCGGTACGGACAGCATTCCGGGCAGGGGCACAACGGTGCGCCCGCAGGTGCTTTCCGTAGCGCTGCGGGTGCTCCGGCTTAAACGCTGCCGGTGCAGCAATGCGGAGATCACAGCGCCAGCTTTTTCCATTTCCGGATCTTGGTCCGAAAGGTCCCGAAGGGAGCGACCGTGTTGACGTGAATGAACTTGTACACCTCCCACACCGCTGTTTTCGTGGCGTCATCTGCCCATTTTCTCCTATGCGGCTGGAACAGCTCCTCCTCGCTCATTGAATCGATCATTGCATTGAACCGATCAATATTCTCCTTCAATCGGGCTTTCAACTCCTGCAGGGATAACGGTGCATAAGTATCCGTGAACCACTGATACAATCCGCCCAGTTGATTCCATTTGAAGTCCTCCGACGGCGTTTTTACCGGTAGACCGTTTCGTTCATCCGTTTCCCATTTCAAAACCAGTGTCGTCCAACCCACCTGATACGCAAGGTTTTCTGCCGGTGTCCGGTCCACCTCCTCGACCCGTTTATCCTTTAAGGCTTCGGGGATGTCATCAAACTCTGAAATATACTTCTCGAATGCTTTATTGATCTCCGCTTTGAGCTCTTCCTTGTTGTTATATGTTCGCAAAAAAACACCTCCGTAGATCCAGTTCGCTGCACCCAGTATACCATGCTTTCTCCCTGCAGAAAAGTTCCTGCACAAAAAAAGCCGCTGCGGTCAAGGATAAAAACAAGCTCTGTGAGATTCTTCTTCATGATCTAACGAACGCAAACAGCGTGTCCTTTCATTTCCTCCCTTTTTACCCTTCCCGTTGCTCCACGATTTCCAGACTGTCCCGCCCGACATGGCAAAGCAGGAACAGCACGCTCACGCCTGCGGCTTTCGCTTCGGCCAGCGCTGTGCCAAACTCCGGCTGCGTGTCAACATTCGGCCTCACCTCGGTGATGCCTTCCATCTGGATCACAAAGGCCACTGCGCACCGATACCCTGCCCGCTGCGCCTGCGCTAACTCATGCAAGTGCTTCACGCCCCGTTCGGTGGGCGCATCCGGGAAATAGCCTACGCCGCCCACTTCCAGTGTGCAGCCTTTGACTTCCAGCAGGTACTTCTGTTCGCCCTTTTCCATGTAGAAGTCGATGCGGGATTTTCCGTAGGTAAACTCCGGCCTGACAAGGTCAAACTCCTGCTTTGAGAGCCATTCTCCTACCACCTTGTTGGGTGCCTGACTGTCCATATTGACCCAGCCAAGTTCCTGCTTGCATACCGCCACAAGGTCGTATTTTGTCTTGCGTTTCGGGTTGTCCGACACCTCCAGACGCACCGCCGCACCGGGCAGCAGCAGTTCCTTGCACCGCCCGGTGTTTTTGACATGGATGGTTTCCACCGCACCGTTCACGTCTACATGGGCAATAAAACGGTTGGGACGGTCAAGAAAAATGCCGTCCACGATCTCTCTGTATTTCAAAACTCACTCCATTTCACTTTTTGAGCAATTCCAGCGCCTTATCCATCGGTACGCAGTCTGCATAGCGATCCGGCCAGAGGAACTCATTATAATAGCGATAGCTCTGCTCCCTTGTTATGTACTCATTGTCCTGCGTAGAATTTGCGTAGGCGGGAACGATCATGTGCAGGCCATGCTCAAAGCCTGCCTCCACCGTTGCATTGATGCAGAAGTCCGTCATGATGCCGCAGACCATCACATTTTTTTCGCCTTTTGCAGTCAGATATTCCAGCAGGCCGCTCTCCTTTTTGAATGCACTGCAGACGGTCTTGACGAACCGTTTTTCGGTCGGCAGCGGTGTGAACTCAGAGTAGACCTCAAACTCGTCGTCCCCGATGGAGAAGCCTGTCCCTGGCCCATCGTCATGCTGGACATAGATGACCTCTATCCCCTGTTCGCGAGCGGTCCGGATCAGTTCTTTAACATTGCTGACAAACTTTTCGAACGCATACAGGCGTTCATCCACGATACCTTTCTGTGTATCCACAACCAGTAAAACCATATGCTATCCCTCCTGTTTTTCTTTAGTCCCATCCTACCACAGACTGCCGGTTTCTACAAGCAGATTCAAAAATCCCCACAGGAAGCATATAGCCTGTGGGGATTCCTTCAGTCTCCCATGGCGATGAGCACCAGCACGACCACCACCGCAATGGCGATGAGGCAGCCGCAGCCGCTGCCGTCTCCGCCACCGCCGCCATTGTTGTGACCGCCGCCACCGCCGGACGAGCCACCAAAGTTACGGTTGAAGGCCGTCATGTACTGGGCGTAGCCCGTGGAACCCTTGCCGAAACAGCCGTAATCACCGTTTGCCATGGTAGGGGTAGCATATCAAGTCAACGGTCAGTTTTTTGATATTTAGTTATTGTGTGTTACCATTTGTCGATTTTTAATTTTGCTTTTCGCTTAACCTTAAACCAGAAGCTATTTGAATATTTCTCGTTATGGACTAAAATCTCATACGCCTCCATAGTTCCAGCAGAATATACAAAGCCGAATAATCCGACTGACAATCCTAAAAAGACAAGCGAATGATAGTGTGTCCATGGAATTATTCCTCGAACGGTAATAGCGAGTGTCAAAAGACCTATGATGAACAGAACTGTGCAAGGGATAGCAACAACTATGTTCTTTTTCTTCATGGAACGATATTCGTCAGTTAGTACTTTTAGAAATTCATAATCAAAAAGCAAACTCTCTTTTTTCAAAATTGTGTATCCATCTTTTGAAATGAACATTGAAACCACAAGAGCAATAATTCCTGCAAGTATGCAAATGGACATACCCAACACTTTCCATGCAGTCGTTGTCTGAAACACGGTGTAGGGTATTCCAGCTAAAGCAAACAAGGCGAATCCAGCACCAAAATATTTGCAAGTCTTTTTCTCGTTGGCGATATATCCAACAGCCATTTCTCTGCTTACATAATAGCCTTTTTCATCTGCGCTACTTTCCGTTTTTTCATCTTTCAGCAGAAAGTCAATGGATACCTCAAAGACATTTGAAAGCAACAGCAGTTTTTCTGTTTCTGGATATCCTTGATTATTCTCCCACTTGCTGATTGCTTGTCGGGTTGTTCCCACAAACTCTGCAAGAGCTTCTTGAGACAGACCTTTTTCTTTTCTGAGTTTGTAAATTTTTTCGCCTAAATTCATAGGTGATACCTCCTTTGGTTTTGATAGCATAATTCTACCAAAGCAAGGTGTCATTATCTATCTTTCGGGAAATGCACTTTGTCAACTTCAAGTTGCAGATATGTTTTTCAGTGCATAACTGTCCTTTTTCAAACTTGCCGGCGGCGAACGGTTTGTTAAAATCGTTTTCGGACGGCAAGTCCACAAGGGATAGCCGCTTTAGCGTCGTAAGGGAGTGTAGCCCCCTTGACGGAGCAAAGTGACGAAGCATTCTCGGTCGGGCAGTTTTCTTTTGCTGACTGGGAATGAAGCTCCGCAGGACGCACATACTCCCGATAGGAGAGTATAGAAGTGCGCCCTTTAGTTCCTAAAGGGATTTTCTTCTGACCCAAATTATATAAAATGTAGATCAAGACATTTCTAAGAGGTACTCTCAGATTTTCACAACATAAGGTTCATCTTCAATAATACCCTGATCGTGGGTAACAATGATAACCGTTTTACCTTCTTCATTGAGTTCGTGCAATAACCTCATAACAATATCTCTATTTTTCTTGTCAAGTGAGCCAGTAGGTTCATCTGCCAAAACAACAGAACATTTTTTCATCATAAGACGAGCTAAAGCAACTCTCTGTTGTTCACCACCGGAAAGCTGATAAACTTTTTTGTTAACTTCCTTTGATAACCCCACACGATTAAGAGCTTCTTTAAGTGATACTTTAGTTCGGCTTGATTTTTTAATCAAACTTAAATTTTCTTTAACTGTCTTATTTTCAAGCAGTGCAAAATTCTGAAAAAGAAACCCCACTGTATCCGCAAAAAAACTGTTTTTATTTTTAAGCCGGGTAATATTCAGCCCTTCGATTATGATACTGCCGCTATCCGGTTTTTCGATACCACCAATCATATTGAGTAAAGTGCTTTTTCCACTGCCGCTATCGCCGCTGATTACTACAAAACTTCCATCCGGAATTTCTAAATTAAAGTTAGAGAAAATTATTTTCTCTCCAAATGCTTTATTTAAGCCACGAATTATAATCATAAACATCCTCCCTTCAATGACTTTGAGATATTTGTTTTTTCAACCCACATAATATTTGTGAAAATGATTGCCATTTCAATAATGGTGAGCAACGCTCCAATCAGTAAAGCAATCCCGACACTTGCGTTAGATATAAAAATTGAAACAATGCAAATCAATATCACAACGGCTATATTTTCTAAGAGATTAACGGAAATAAATCTTTTGTGCCTTTCATAAAAGCGATAGCCCAAAACCTTTTTGAGGGAGATTTCCATCGCATTAAGTCTAAATTCCATTTTCACTTCAGATATGATGATAGCGATATCTAACAGCAATACTAATACGCAAAGAGAGCTTATAAAGCCAATCAGTTTCACGAGGAAACTATGACTATAAATGTAATCCTCTCCGACATTCGTCAGCATAAAATAGTGTGAACCAAGCTGTTCTGAATATTTTTTCGCAACACTGCGAATTGTGCTTTCATCGCATCCGTAGATTACCTCACCATTATATGTTCCTGTTTCGATATAACTTCCATTTAAAGCAACAGCCTCATTTGCCTGATAAATCACAATCGGATTTGTTACTCTTGACAATCCGTCAATAGCCTCTTCTCTGTTCGAATTGAGATAATAAAATTGTTCTCTGCCAGAATATTCTTTATAAACAACACGCAGTTCTTCTGCATTTTGGGTAAGAGAGCCAATTTCCTCTTTTGCGATATCTTTGTATGATTCCGCATTTCTTCCCTTTGGCACGAAGACCACGATATCCTCTTTTTCATCATCTTCAGTAAGCATATCAGAAAACCCTTGTAGCATATCTCTGGCATTATGATTTACAAAAATATAATTATCCGTATCGCTTATCCGGCTGCCTATGCAGACCACCGGATTTATCGTGTTGTATTCATTTTCGTAAAGGTCATTCCAAAATTTGCTCTCTTTGGATTCCTCCTCATTTTCTTCAAAAGGAGGTTCAATCTGCATAACTCCAAAATAATAATCATTATAATGATTTTCTAAAAGAGTAGTGTTTGTAAGTAAATTACCTTGAATGCTACTGAGATTTGTAGTTATTGTAAAAATTGTCATAGCAGTAGCAAATACTTTAAGACCGTTCAGAAGATAAAACATACCTTTTTTATCTGAAGCATTGGCAAAGGCTTTTTTTACATCAAAGCGGACAAAAGCAGCATAAGGAATTACGGAAAGAACTGCTCCGGCACAATACACTGCCAAAATGAGATGATCTTCATACGCTCCCGATATAAATTGAGAAACAAGCAACTTTGCTAAGACGAATAATGCAGCATATGAAATCATATCAGCCACTACAGCTTTTAGAGCAATCACAGCAGCATTTTCGCCCAGAGAAGCTCGTACAACTACTTCCTTTTGCCTGCGTATCACCTCAATCATATTAAGTACAATCATCAATATGGCAACCAGGCCCCAAACAATGAACATCATATCAGTTTCGGTTGATTGCCAAAACTCTGGCTGCGATATAGAATATTCTTTTGCCAAATCTTGATATGTGGCAATAATGTCATCATCATCACCGATATAGCTGACCATTATTTCCTGTCCATTGCCTGTGTTTTTTGCTTCTCTAAAATCTTCAAATTCTATTACGGTGATTCCACCTATCAAAGCCGTATATGTTTTTTCCTCAATATCCATTGTGCTTTTAAGACTATCCCGAACAACGGTATCATCACCATAAATATAAAGTCTTGTCTGATAATTAGAAACTCTCTGATTAAAAGTCGAAAAAATATGAACACCATGCTTCTCAGCTGTATCTTCTGCATTGGCTAAAAATGAATCCATATCGTCATTAGTAGTTGTGTATCTGGACGATAAATAATAAGCACCATTAAAGTTCCAGAGCATATTTTGATATACTTCAGCTTGCATAACAAAAGCAAAAATAATCGTAATCAACAGCAATATATTTCTTATATGTTTCATTTGAAATTCTTAAACCTCCTTTGAATAGGTAACAGACACACGATTGCCCAAAATACTAATATGGATTTTTTCATACAACCACATTCTCTTGTTAGATTCTAATTTTCCGTTTTCTTTATTCGCATAAATTGTACCATAAAACTTGTGAACAATTCTACCGCAACTTTGGACTATATG